>ENA-ORXR01000395-ORXR01000395.1-marine-metagenome-genome-assembly--contig:-NODE-395-length-61445-cov-5.520499_pt1 | contig 61445 bp, 57 predicted proteins | sample MGYA00237866_ERZ511479 | MGnify/ENA metagenome assembly ERZ511479 | reverse complement strand
AACCCCACCAACCCTCACCCCACGCCCAACCACCCGCCCAACAACCCCACCAACCAGCACCCCTCGCCCGACGGCAACCCCGCAACCCACGGCGACGCCTCGTCCCACCGCAACCCCACGACCAACCGCAACCCCCATTCCGCCTTCCGCCCTGGTTGGCTCCGAAGTTGGGGTCGCCACCGGATCATTCATCGACCGGTTGAGCATCGATGGGCTGCGGGCCGACATGAGCCTCATTGATGATTTGGGTGTCGGTTGGATCCGCATGGATATCAACTGGCAGAACGTTGAGCGGGTGGAGGGCGAGTTTGACTGGAGCGAGCCCGATGTCCTCATCAGTACCGCTGAAGCCGAAGGATTCAACATCCTCGGAACCCTGGTGTACGCCCCCGATTGGGCCGTTGACGAATCGGTGCCGGCCAACCAATCACGCTTCGATGTTGATGCTTACGCCCGATTTGCGGCGACGGCCGCCCAGCGTTACGCGTCACAGATTGACCACTGGGAAATTTGGAACGAACCAAACATCGCCACCTTCTGGGGTTCCGAGCCCAACGCCACGGCCTATGGCCAACTGCTGAGTGCCGCCTACACCGAGATCAAGTCGACCGCTCCTCAGGCCCAGGTGATCCTGGGCGGGATGGCACCCGCGCTGACCGCCCCCGGCCAGATTTCCCAGGTCAACTTCCTGGAACGTCTCTACGCCGGCGGGTTTGGCGACAACTTCGATCACGTTGGCATGCACCCGTACTCCTTTCCCGCACTGCCAAGCTTCACCGCACCTTGGAATGCCTACTTCGGCATGGAAGACCTGTATGCGGTGATGACGGCCAACGGCGACCGGTTCAAAGAGGTGTGGCCAACCGAGTTTGGCGCACCGACCGGCACCAATCAGCGCTCGGTATCTCTGGCCCGCCAGACCGAGATCATTCAGGAAGGTGTCGAATGCGCCATCGTGACGCCGTGGATTGGACCCATCTTCCTCTACCAGCACCGCGATGAGCCCGGTGGCCAGAACGACAACCTCGAGAACAACTTCGGGTTGGCCTTCCAGGACCGTTCGCCCAAGCCGGTGTTCACCGACATTCAGCAGCTGACCGGTGAACTGAAGTCCAACCAGACCTGCATCATCAACTTCTGAGTCAAGCTCGGTGGCGCTCAGCGCCGCAGAACGATGTCCGATGTCTCGTCAAAGGTCATCCCCTCGGTCAGGGTGCCCTCTGAGACCACCACTGTCGATGCCTGGCTGACGGTGCCGTCCACCCGGCCAACAAAGCCAAACAGAACTTCGGACGTGGACGCAATCACCACATCAGCCACCAGCAATTGGGTTGGCGAAAGGTCCACGCGTGAGTTGCCGCCCGCCCGCAGCACCATCTCCGCCACCGACCCGGACATGTTCACCGTTGCCCCACCATTGACATCAACTTCGAGGGCATCGGCGCCGCCAAGAACGACATTCACGTTGGCGCCTTTGTCGGCACCGAGCGCGCTCACCTGCGGCAGTGAAACCCATACCTTCGGACGATCACTGGGGCGCAGGGGCTTGGCGAACCGAACGTCGACCATGTTCGCCTCCTGCTCGACCATCACGAACTCGTGGAGGTTCTGGTCGATCGTCACTCGCACCAGCGGTGGCTCTCCAACGCCGGCAAAGACGATGGTTGCATCGAAGTCTCCGGTGATCCGGGCCCCAACGGCCGACATACCGGTCAGCGACTCTGAGGTGATCTCCCCCGACCCTTTGAGACCGGCATTGGCGTCGTAAACAAGCCATCCGATGAGCGCCAGCACCCCGATGACCAGCAGGGGCACAACCACCAGCGACGTTCGATAGAGGTGGAACTTGCGGGTGATCTCGCTCACGCCAGGGACACAAGCATCACGCCATCTCCGATGGGCACGATCACATTGCGGGTCCGCGGATCGGCCGCCACATGGTCGTTGAAAGCCCGCAGGGCAACCGTGTCATCGGACTGGTCATCAACGTCAAGGACCGCGCCGCCCCACATCACATTGTCCACGGCCAGAACCCCTCGGGCGCTCAGCCGAGGCACCAGTTCTTCGTAGTAGCCGGTGTAGCCGGTCTTGTCTGCGTCAATGAACGCCAGGTCAACGTGCTGGTCAGCATCGAGCCCGGCCAGCGTTTCGGCCGCCGGACCAACCACCAGTTCAATCTGATCGCTGACGCCCGCAGCCTCCCAATGATCGCGGGCAATCTGGGTCCATTCGTCGCTGGTGTCGCAGCAGAGCAGACGACCGTCGGCGGGCAGAGCAGCCGCAATACAGAGTGAGGAATACCCGATGAAGGTGCCCACCTCCACCACGAAGGTTGGCTGGACGGCCTGGGTGAGGATCGTAAGAAACGTTCCCGCCTCGGTACCAAGCCGCATACGGCCTTCGGGCATGGTGTCGGCGATCTCAATGAGCGATTGCAGGTGCGGGCCCGGTGCGGTGTTTCGCGCCGCCAGGTACGGCTGCATCTCCCGGGGCAGGCTGAATGGCTTGGATCGGGTAAAGCTCAGTTCGGTCATGGCGCAACCTCGTGCAGTCGTTGGTCGAAGAATTCCATCAGATGGTCCAGCGCCTTCCGGGTGAGATGGTCGGGCTCGTCCACCAGGTCGTTGGTTACCACCCAGTGGGTGTCCTTGTCGATCCCGTGAAGGTTGCCGGGAGACGAGTCGATCTCCACGCTGATGAACGCATCACCGGTGATCACGGCGACACCCGCCCAATCACTCGCGGTTAGGGTCTCCGGTCATGGCGCGTATCGATCACCTTGTCATTGCCGGAACGAACGTTGACACCGAGGTGGCTCGCATCGCCGCCCTCACCGGGGTCACATGCGGGCGTGGCGGGCAACACCATCTCTGGGGCACCCACAACTGGCTGGCCAGTCTCGGAACCTCATTCCTGGAGGTCATCGGCGTGGACCCGGAGCAGCCCGAACCAGCGCAGCCTCGACCGTTCGGCATCGATGACATGGACCCATCCGCTCCATTCTCGATGGTCACCTTTGCCATACAGCCAAGCGATGATCAGACGGCCGAGGAACTGGTGAGCGGATTCACGGCGGCCGGCTTTGATCCCGGACCGTTGACCGCCGGACAGCGCCAGACGCCGGACGGGCAGACGTTGACCTGGCGTTTGACCAGCCCGTCCGCATTGCACCACGACGGGCTCGTGCCGTTCATCCTGGACTGGGGCGCAACCGCCCATCCGTCCACGACCACAACGCCGGGCCTCGCCATCAAATCACTGGTTGTGGAGCACCCAAATCCCGCACCGATCACCGAGCTCTATGCCTCGGTGGGGTTGGACGTCGCGGTCCACGAAGGACCTGCGGCCGCCATTCGGCTGGAAGTCGACTCCCCCAGGGGCCCGGTCTGGTTGAGCTGAACGCTCAGCGATGCGCACAACTCCGCAACGTTGATCCAGTCCCGCTTCGTGCATACCGTCGGCCTTCATGCCCAAGCCACGACCCCGGGGTGTCTAGCCCGCAACCTGTTTCCGAATGAGGTTCAAAGCCGAACCGGCTTTGAACCACTCGATCTGATCGGGGCTCAGCGTGTGGTTGGCTTGGAACTCCACGCTGTGGCCTCCGACGGCTTTGTGCAGGACACAGTCAACCGGCGTATCTGGCGCAAGGCCGGCCAGGCCAACAATGGAAATGGTGTCGCCTTCTTCGATGGCATCCCAGAAGCTGGGTTCTGCGAAGGTGAGCGCCAGGACGCCCTGCTTCTTGAGGTTGGTCTCATGGATCCGGGCGAACGACTTGGCGAACACGGCATGGCACCCCCGGAAGCGAGGCTCCATGGCCGCATGCTCGCGGCTTGAACCCTCACCCACGTTCTCTTCGCCGATGAAGACCCAGTTGATGCCCTTCTCGTGCAGGCTCTTGGCAATCTCGGGGTAGCTCTTGGTTTGACCATCGCTGGGATCAAGGGCCAACTCGGTCTCACCGGTGTAGGCGTTGACCACGCCGAGGTAGAGGTTGCCAGAAATGTTCTCCAGGTGGCCGCGGTACTTGAGCCATGGCCCGGCCATGGAGATGTGGTCGGTGGTGACCTTCCCCATGCCTTTACCCAGGATGGGGAGTTCCAGGTAGTCATGACCATCCCAGGGAGTGAACGGTGTGAGCAGTTGGATGCGGTCCGACGACGGGTCGACCGTGACCTCAATGTCGCTGCCATCTTCCGGCGGGGCAATGAACATGGAGTCACCGTCTTCGAAACCGCCTGGTGGCAGCTCGATCGCTTCGCCGACCATGAGCGTGACTTCTTCGCCCGCATCGTTGGTGAGGGTGTCGGTCTTCGGATCGAAATCGACCCGGCCCGACAGCGCCAGAGCCACCGTGGTTTCCGGGGAGGTCACAAAGGCAAGCGTGGCCGCGTCGCCGTCGTTGCGCTTGGGGAAGTTGCGGTTGTAGCTGGTGACGATGACGTTGGTGGTGCCTTTTTCGTGATCATCGCGCTGCCACTGACCGATGCACGGCCCGCAGGCGTTGGCCAGAACCACGCCGCCAATGGCTTCCAGGTCGGCGAGCATGCCGTCGCGCTGGATGGTGCGCATGGTGGCTTCGGAGCCGGGAGTGACCATGAACGGCACCTTGGCTTTGAGGCCCTGCGCGGCTGCGTGGCGGGCGATCGAAGCGGCTCGGCTGATGTCCTCGTAGGACGAGTTGGTGCAGGAGCCAACCAGCGCGGCCGAGATCTCCATTGGCCAGCCCTTCTCCGCCGCTTCGGCTCCCAGAGCCGAGAGTGGGCGGGCGAGGTCCGGGGTGTGCGGACCGTTGATGAGCGGCTCGAGCGTTGACATGTCAATCTCAATGACCTGGTCGAAGTACTCGCCGGGGTTGGCGTACACCTCGTCGTCGGCCCGGAGGTGGTGGGCCACGGCCCGGGCGGCATCATCGATGGCTTCACGGCCCGTGGACTTGAGGTAGCGGGATGTGGCGTCGTCGTAGGCGAAGATTGAGGTGGTGGCGCCAATCTCGGCACCCATGTTGCAGATGGTCGCTTTGCCAGTGGCACTCATGCTCTGCGCCCCGGGACCGAAGTACTCCACGATTGCACCGGTACCGCCCTTGACGGTGAGGATTTCGGCCACCTTCAAGATCACGTCTTTGGGGGCGGCCCATCCGCTGAGTTCGCCGGTGAGGTGCACGCCAATGGCTTTTGGCCAGCGCACGTTCCACGGGAATCCGGTCATGACGTCCACGGCGTCTGCGCCGCCCACGCCCACCGCAATCATGGCGAGTCCACCGGCGTTTGGGGTATGGCTGTCGGTGCCCAGCATCATGCCGCCGGGGAAGGCGTAGTTCTCCAGGACCACCTGGTGGATGATGCCCGAACCCGGAGCCCAGAAGCCACCGTTGTACTTGGCACTCACCTTCTCCAGAAAGTCATAGACCTCCTTGTTGGTGTCCACCGCGACCATGAGGTCGGTCTTGCCATCCACGCGAGCCTGAATGAGATGGTCGCAGTGGGTGGTGGTGGGAACCGCGGTCTGTTTGAGGCCGGCGGTCATGAACTGAAGCCAGGCCATCTGCGCGGTGGCGTCCTGCATGGCCACGCGGTCTGGTCGGAGGTCGGTGTAGGACACACCCCTTTCCAGTTCCGCGGTTTGGGGATCATCCAGGTGATTGATCAGGATTTTCTCCGAGAGCGTGAGGGCTCGTCCGAGCTTTTCGCGCCCCCAGGCCACTCGCTCGTCCAGCGAGCCATAGACCTTGTTGACAAGTTCAATGGGCGTTTCGGCAAAGACAGCCATGGCTGTGCTCCTGATTCTGCATCGTGGTGTTTCCTGTCTACCGCCGCCGGTGACAGATCTGACTCTGCCATCGACTGTACAACTTGTTCCGTACAAGTGCAATACAAGTGGAGGATGTCTGCGATAGAGTGTGCGCCATGCCCGCCGCCGATCGCTCCTACCGCTACGTCGACATTGCTGAGCAACTGCGCAGCGAGATTGTGTCTGGCAAGCTGGCCGAAGGAACCCTGCTCCCGAGCGAAGCGGAACTTTCCCGCACCCACGACGCAAGCCGCGCCACCATTCGCAAAGCCCTTGATGCCCTTCGGACCGACGGTGTGGTGGACTCCCGGCAGGGCTTTGGCTGGTTTGTCGGTTCGAGCGCGGTCCCCCAGACCCTGGACGCGCTGGACACCATCGAACATCAGCTCAGCGCGGCGGGCATGACCAGTCGACGCGAGGTGATGCGATTTGGCTTTGTGGACGCGCCACCCGAGATCCGAGCCTGGATTGGCAGTCCGGCGTTGGAGGTCACACGATTGACCCTGGCTGACGATCAACCGTTTGCGCTGGTCACGGTGTGGTGCCGCGACAACGCCAGCGCCCACCTTTCACGAGACGACGTGGCCAACTCCACCTTCATCGAGCTGTTGGCTGATCAGATTGGCCCAGCCAGCCAGCGCATCGGGGCCACCGCCGCCGACACCAGGGTGGCGGACACGCTCGGGCTTGAACCAGGCGCCCCGTTGCTACGAGTCCAGCGAGTCACCCAGGACACCGGCGGACAGGTCCTGTTGGTGAGCGAGCACCTCTACCCCGCTCACAGAACTGAGTTCCACGTCACTTTGGCGGCGCGCCACCCGGACACTCCGGCGGGCCTGCGCCTGGTCGACGACTGAAGGAGTTGGTCAGTGCCCGCGGCGGTCAGCGCACCAGCGGATCCAGGTGAATATCGAATCGCCGCCGAACAGCCTCGTCAACCTTGGGACTGATGTGGGTGGGGTGATGGTCGGCCAACGTCCGAACCACGTAGGCGTGAGCACGGTCCGCGGACGACGTGGACCCGGCGTCCACCCAGTCGTCGGGACTCACACGGTCACCGACCCGGGGATAGATGTATTCGGACTGCATGAGCGCAAGCGTCTGATCGCTGCCCAGGAAGTGACCGGCGCCGCCAATGACCTCCCGGATAACCGCAGTGGACAACGTGTCCGCGTTGACCTCGATGCCCCGGATCGTGCGGTTGATGGCGCCGAGCATGTCGTTGTCAATCACCATCGCCTCCAGAGAGAACGCCAGAATTGATGCCAACATCCCGGCGGCTTCGAACACCAGATTTGAACCCGCGTGTCCCGCCAGCGCGACCGTCAGAGCCTTCTCATGACCGGCTTGCATGTCAGGCAGCTTGGAGTCGCTCATACCCGCGGCCACGCCCGAAGGAAGACCCAGCCAGTTGGCCATCTGCGCGCTGGCGGCATTGAGCACCGCTTCTTCGCCGCTGCCACCGGTCATGGCCCCGGTGCGAAGGTCGGACACGAATGGCCAGAGACCCATCACACACGGATGACCCGGCACCATCAGGTTGATACTGGTCAGTCCGGCCAGGCACTCGGCCAGGGCCTGGGTCAGGGAACCGGCCAGCGCAGCCGGTGAGGTGGCTCCGGCCTGCCCGGCCGACAACAGGCACACGGGCATGCCGGCTTGCACCTGCGCCACCAACACCTCGGCCGACTCCTCAGCAAAGCGAAGTGGTGGGACCACAAAGGTGTTGTTGGCAAACATGAACGGCCGCTTCTTGAACTCGCCTTCACCGCCCAGTATCCAGTCGTACATCTCCACCGAATCGGTCACCGCCTGGGCATCGAAGAACGCACTTCCCACCGGCTTGGTTGTCCCGGCAATCACCGCGTACGCGGTGTTGATGTCCAGCGCGTAGGGATCTTCCAGCTCCCTCGCCACGACCGGCCGGATGAAGAAGTGGATGTGTTCCAAGGTGTCGAACACGCGGCTGATGTTGTAGAGATCATTGAGGCTGGAATGCCGAAACGTCGTCTCGCCATGATCGTGCATGAGGACGGCGGCACCTCCGGTTCCGAAGTGCACCTTGTCCGCAGAGATCTCGATGCTGTGCTCCTCATCCAGCGCATGCCAAACAAAGTCCTTCGCCGCGGTTTTGATGGCCTTCTCCACTACGGACCGTGGATAGTGGAGCCGGCCGGCGTCGTCCACCCATCCACCAGCGGCGGTCACCACGTCCACGAACTCCGGGATCGCCAGGCCCATGCCCACGTCTTCAAGCAGCTCCAGCGCCGCGTCATAGATGGCCTGCATGTCGCCTTCGGACAGCGGTTGGTACGCGCCCCCCACAAGCCCGGGTCGAACCGCACGCTCTGCCGCAGCCACCGGCGCCTGTCGTTTGGCCACTCGGGCTGATCGACCGCCTGCTCGACGTCGTGGTCGTTCTTCGGTCACCGCTGAAGTTCCCATTCCATTGCTCCAGCCTAAGGACATCGTGTCCTACCCGACAGTTGCCGCTCGACCCCAAATGGCACCAGCGCCCTGGTGCACCGGGAGTAGCCTCGACGCCATGCCGACGCTCCGGGGCCACCACACCACCCCCGCGGGGTCAGTGGACCTCAAAGTAGAGGCGTCGCGCCGCCACCTGGGCCGCATTGAAACAACGCTTCTGGCCCAAATTCAGCGAGGTGGCAGCAATCCCACAACCCCCCACGCCCAGGCGACCCTCATCGACCACGCGCTGGACCGCACATTCCAACTGGTGCCTGCCCCGCACGCGGTGACGCTGCGCATCGATGACATCGCCCGACACGTGGGTGCGGGCCGCGCCATCGTCAGCATCAGTTCAGGGTTGCGGGTGCGCATCCAGCAACAGTCGCTGGCCACCGTCAACGGAGCCAGTGTCATTGCCACGACCGCAGCCGAAGCTGCCCGGCTGGCATCCCGCCTGTCCACCCACATGCCCAGCCACGTCGCCGATACCGAAGCTCATGGTGCGGGACCATGGGATGCGGTCGCCGACCACGCCTGGCATGTCGCACTGACCACCACGACCCACATTGACTCGCCGCAGTGGCGGGCGGCCGTGGAGCAGGAGCAGCCGTGACGCGCCCTGACGGTTCTTGCCCATTCTTCAGGTTGACTTCAGGTCCCCCGCACGCGGGAACCACAGACTGAGACCATGATGCTCGACGCCTCCGATGCGCCCCTCGCCAACAGCACCACCCATCGGCCACGCATCCTGGTTGTGGAAGATGACCAGGGCGTCCGTGAGTCCCTGGCCATGGTGCTCGAATTTCAGGAGTACGACATTCACCAGGCCGAGACGGGGGAACACGGACTGGAACTGGCCGCGCAGAATGTGCCGGACGCCGTGATCCTCGACATCAACCTTCCCGGCATTGATGGCCTGCAGACCTGCCGCCAGCTTCGGGCCGCCGGGTACACGGGCCCCGTCCTCATGCTCACCGCCCGCCATGAAGTCAGCGATCGCGTTGCCGGTCTGGACGCCGGCGCCGATGACTATCTGCCCAAGCCGTTTGCGCTGGACGAACTGCTGGCCCGGGTCCGAGCGATGCTTCGCCGCACCGGCGCCCCCGCGCCCACCGACCTCGCAGACCATGCGTTGCGACTGACCGACCTTGTCGTTGATCCTGCCGCTCGCACCGTTCACCGAGCCGGCGCCAGTGTTGACCTCACCAAGATTGAGTTCGACCTGCTTGAACTGTTGGTCGCCAATGCCAACATCGTGCTGTCTCGGGATGTCATTCAGGAACGAATCTGGGGCTACGACGAGGACTTCAGTTCCAACTCACTGGAGGTCTTCATCTCCACCCTGCGCAAGAAGACCGAAGCCACCGGCGACGCTCGACTGATCCACACGGTACGCGGCGTGGGATACGTCGCCCGCGAGCAGCCGTGACCCTCCGGCTCCGCCTGGCGCTGTGGTTTGGCGGGGTTGTTGCGGCCATTCTGGTGGTCGGCCTGGTCACGACCTTCACCTTCAGTCAGACAACGATCGAAGAGTCGGTGGACAATCGGCTACGGGACGAAGCTCGGGACCTGGACCAGACGCCGCCACCGAATGCGGACCGGCTTCGAGGCCTGGGCAATGGCGGAAGCGGGGGGCGAGGCGACAACCGTCGCGCGGCCGATCGTTTCCGCGATCGCTTTGGACGTGTTCAGCTCATCGACCTTGACGGAACAACCTTTGGCGCCGAGCTCCCCATGGACGATGCGTTGTTGGAGCGGGTGCGGTCGACCGGCACGTCGCTGTTCAGCAACCAAACCGCAGACGACGGGACGGTCATCCGCATCTTCACCGTGGCGCTGAACGACGGGCGGATCGCCCAGCTCACCGCGGATACCACGCCGGTGTCCGCCGGATTCGACACCGTCCGGCGGGCGCTCATTCTGTCCGGCGTTCTTGGTGTAGCGGCGGCCGCTCTCCTCGGGTGGTTTGTGGCGGGGCGTTTCACCCAACCCATCACCGATGTCACCCACGCGGCAAGGACCCTGGCCCGGAATCAGGACCTCCCATCGCGCATTGAGGTCAATCGCTCCGACGAGGTCGGGGATCTGGCCACGAGCTTCAATCACCTGTTGACCGAGCTCGAAGTTTCGCGCCAACAGCAGAGCCGATTGGTCGCCGATGCAAGCCACGAACTGCGCACGCCGCTGACGAGCCTGCGGATGAAGGTCGACTTTCTGGCCCGGGAGCCGGACCTCCCGGCCGCCAAACGGCAGGAAATCGTGGGAGGCGCCGCCGTGGAGTTGGAGTCCCTTACCGAGCTGGTCACTGAACTGGTCCAGCTTGCTTCGCACAGTGCCGTCGATGATGAACCAGAGTCACTGAACGTCGGCCAGCTGGTCACCGACGTTGCCAGCCGCGCGCAGATTGCGACGGGTCGCACCATCACCGTGTCCACCACGGACTCGATGATGACGGTTCGACCAAAACTGGTGCGACGAGCCGTCTCCAACCTCATCGACAACGCCCACAAGTACAGCCCTGCTTCACAACCCATTGAGGTGCACGAGCAGAACGGCCGCATCGAGGTACGCGATCACGGACCGGGCATCGCCCAGAGCGATCAGCCGTATGCATTTGAGCGCTTCTTCCGGTCCGATACCGCGCGCACCCAACCGGGCAGCGGTATTGGACTGGCCATGGTGCGCCAAGCGGCGGAGCGCCACCACGGCGAGACCTGGGTCAGCAACGCCACCGACGGCGGCGCACGGGTCGGCTTCTCGGTCACCTCCCTACCCGAACCCGCCCCACGCCCCTGACCCAAGCGGCCATCAACAGGCGGCCGGCGCCGCAGCATCGCCCGGACTGTCACTGCGGTGAACGATGATGGTCAGCTATGGCAGCTCGCCGCTACGGCACCATCGTTGGCCACCTGAAATCTGACCCGGAAACCGCAGTCGAACTGGCGGCCAAACTGCCCGATGACACCCTGCACCATCTGGCCACCGCATTGGCCGATGAAGCCCGACATCGGGCCGTCAAACAGGGCGACGAAGACGCCATCATCGCCGACGCCTTCGACTGCGCATTTGGTCGGGACGGATTGGGCGTGCTCCCCTGGATCGAAGGTCACTTCATCGTCTGCCCCGGCGCCATTGAATCCAGGAACCGCAGCTCCCACCTGTGTCGGTTTGTATCGGTGGACGACACCTGGATTTGGGACTCCGAGTGGCTGATACGCGAGGACAAGCGCAGCACCCCCGGTCCCCACAAGGGCTTTCGAGCCGTGGCCCTCCTGCCAATTGTCGAAGGCATGGAGCTTGATGTGGTCAGCGCCCGCCAACGCGGTGGAGCCCACGGCGTTGAGCGGGTGGTGAGCCTGGTGATCAAACGGGGCGAGCTGATTGAGGTCAGCCAGCGCGTTGTCACTGCGGCCGGCATGCAGTGACGCCTGCGGCGGAGCCGAGCCGGATTTCGTTTGGAATCCTTGCGCTGCTCATAGCGAACGCGCTTCACACCTTTGCCTTTGTTGGCATGTATACCTTTGTCGGAGACCAGCTCTACCGCATCACCGACAGTCCGCTCAGCCTTGGCCTGCTGGGCGCAGTGCTGTTCCTGCCGGTCCTGGTCCTCTCCCCCATTGCGGGAACCATCGCAGACCGATTTGATCGGCGCTGGGTCTACGCCATCGCCGTCGTGCTCGAAATCGCCTTGGCGTTTGTGCTCTACCTCTATGTCCGAGACCTTCATGTTCAAGGCGCTCCGACCCCAGGCGCTTCGACCGAAACATGGCCGTTCTACACCGTCGTCGGATTGTTCGGCCTGGCCCGGGCCTTCGCCGCTCCCGCCAGCCGAGCCATGCCCATTGACTTGGCCCCCCGGCATCAACTTGAGAAGATCATCGCCCTGAAATCTGCCTTTTTCCAAGGGGGCATCATCGTTGGTCCGGTCGTCGCCAGCTTCGCTGCGGCCCGCAGTCCGGAGCTTCCCTACCTGGTGGCGATCGTGGCGCTGGCGCTGACCTTGGTTGCGCTCGTGGCCCTGGTCCCCAAGCCGCCAATCGAACAGCTCCGGAGCGCCCCGGGCTTGCGACAGACATTTCGGGACGCGGCCGATGGCGTGCGGTACATGCGCCACAACCCGGTTCTCTTCGGTGCCATCACGCTGGATCTCTTTGCCGTGTTGTTGGGCGGCGCCGTCGCCCTTTTGCCTGCCATTGCCCGAGACCATCTTGATGTGGCCGAGATTGGACTGGGCTGGTTGCGGGCCGCTGACGGAGTCGGTGCCGCCGCCACCGCCACCCTGCTCGCCTTCCGTCCGCTCCGGCGTCGCATCGGCCGCATCCTCATGATCTCGGTGGCCGTGTTCGGCCTGGCAACAATTGTGCTCGGCGTGACCGAAACCTACGCCGTGGCCTTCCTGGCGCTGGTGGTCCTGGGTTCCGCGGATGCCATCAGCGTCTACATCCGGTCCAGCGTTGTTCCTCTGGCCACGCCGGAGGTTATGCGCGGCCGGGTCCTGGCGGTGGAGAACGTCTTCATCGGCGGGTCAAATGAGTTGGGCGCCATGGAGTCCGGCGCCGCGGGAGCCCTGATTGGGGTTCCGATGGCCGTGGTGACTGGTGGCGTGGGCACGCTCGGCATCGTTGCGCTGTGGTGGAAGTTCTTTCCCGCGCTGCGAGACATCGACCATTTTGACGATGTGCGGGTGGACCGACTCGTCGCCGACTGATCAGTCCCGGATTTCCCTGCGCCACCACTTGCTCCTGACTCTTCCTCTTGACCCTTCAACAAGGTGAGGTATGCTTCACTCTTACATGAGGTAACCCTCATGTTACGTGAAACCACCACCGAGAGGAATGAGAAAATGAGACACAAACAAGGGCGCTTCGGCTTGGAGCGACGCGCCACAATCCTGATGGTGACCGCCCTGGTCACCACGCTCCTGAGTACGGCGCTGGTCATGTCACCAGCGAGTGCGCAAGATGACCCCGACCCCACCTTCAACGCCGTGGTTGATCACAACCACCTCAAGATTCACCGCGAGTCCGATTCTCCCAACAGCAACTGGAATGCCGACGAGCCCTCACTGCTGGTCTGGCGCTACGAGGTGGAACTGGGCAACGGGAACTCCGGCGATGCGACCTTCCTGGGCCGGCGATTGTTCAGCGGTCGCGACGCCCGCGATCGAAACGGCCAACAGATCCACGACCTTGCGGGGCGCTACACGTTGCCGTCGCTCCCCGCCGACGGATCCCACCTGATGGGAACCGTCACGCTCGTGTTCGATTCCGACGCGTGCGGGTGGATCACCTATCAGATGATTGGCAACATGATGGAGGACGTCCTCGCTGACGCGCTCGACGCGTTTGCGCTGGCCAACCCGGATGTGTTTGCCCTGGCCAGCACCTCAGATCCGCTGAGCGCGCTGGTCGATGAGCTCGAACTCGAGCCGTCGGCCGCGCAGGCGACCACGCTGGTGGCGGACTGCATCCTCTCCTGGGGCATACCGACCCTCAACTTCGATGACCTGATCGGAATCGCCGCCACCATGATCCTGGGAGCGCCTGCAATTCCTCCCTTCTGCGACGCCGCTGAGTTAGTGAGTGGATCGCAGGGGACCCAGACCCTTCTGGAGTTCGGATCAGGGGTTTTCAGCGTGAACCAAACCGTGGAGACGTGGTTCGATGCCGCAGTCGACACTCGTTCCTTCTCGTGGAACTTTGACGACGATGACGCCCACTACCGCCTCTCGGGAGTGATCGAGGTGAACACACCGAACGAGTTCGGTTCGTGCCCCACCCCTCCGCCTCCGCCGCCACCCCCACCATCGGTCAGCATCTGTCAGGAGCTGATGATTGCCTGGGAAGCGGGCGACATCGACACGTTTGAGTATCTGGCCCAGGCCCAGTCCAACAACTGCCCGGTCTAGAGAAACTTCCCTACCTCGCTGACACTGACCGCCCGGTCGCGGGCGGTCAGTGTCGACGATGCCCCTGGGACTCTGCTGCGCAATACTTGAGCTGTGCCACCTTCAACTCCGTTGCCAACCGTCTGGGTGCTCGGTGATCAGCTGAACCGACACACTGGCGCGCTCGCCAACCGCAGCCCCCGTGACTGCCGGGTGCTGCTGATCGAGAGCCGGGCCAAGCAGGATTCGAAGCGGTGGCATCGCCAGCGCCTCCACCTGGTCCTGTCCGCCATGCGGCATTTCGCGGTCGAGCTGGACGCCGAAGGCTTCACCGTGGATTATCGCGAAGCGCTTACCCTGCAGGCGGGACTTCGGGCCCACTGCGACGAGTTTGACGTGGACGAAGTGGTCGCCATGGAGCCAATGAGCTGGGACGGCCGGGCCATGCTGGAGCGGTGTGGGGTGTCCACGGTTCCCAATGACCAGTTCACGTGTGACTACCGCCAGTTTGGCGAGTGGGCGGCCGGCCGAAAGACCTTCAAAATGGAGGACTTCTACCGGTGGCAGCGTCAACGCCTGGACATCCTGATGGACCACGAGCCCGCCGGAGCGGTTCCCGCCGGTGGACGCTGGAACTTTGACCATGACAATCGTGAGCCGCCACCTCGTGACGGGCGAAGCTGGCCCAAAGTGTCCCCGTTCCCATTGGATGACATTGACCGGGACGTCATCGATGCGTTTGGGACCAATGTGTGGGGTGCGGCACCAGCCGGTTGGTGGCCGGTTACCCGGACCCAGGCGCTCACTCGACTTGAGGAGTTTGTGGAAGAGGGCCTGGGACCATTTGGCGCGCACGAAGACGCCATGCTGCAAAACGAGTGGAAGCTTGCCCACTCGGTCCTCGCCTCATCGATGAACCTGGGCCTGCTGCACCCACAGGAAGTCGTTGATGCGGCCGAGGCCGCCTATCGATCCGGCGATGCCCCCATCAACTCGGTGGAAGGTTTCGTCCGACAGGTCATTGGGTGGCGCGAATATGTGTGGGGCTTGTACTGGCTGTGGATGCCCGACTATCGCGACGCCAACGCCCTCAACGCCCGGCGACCCGTTCCACCGGCATTCACCGGCGACGCAGACACCCGGATGGCCTGCGTGACCAGTGTGGTCTCCCACGTTCATGATCACGGGTACGCCCACCACATCGAACGTCTCATGGTCCTGGGAAATCTGGCGTTGACCGCCGGGGTGGATCCGCAGGCGATGACCAACTGGATGTGGGCCAGCTTCGTCGACGGTGCCGAGTGGGTGATGCTGCCAAACGTCATTGGCATGGCATTGCACGCCGACGGCGGGCAGATGGCAACCAAGCCCTATGCATCGGGCGGCGCCTACATCAACAAGATGAGCGACTCATGCAAAGGATGCGCGTTCAATCCGAAGAAACGCACCGGCGATGACGCCTGTCCCTTCACCACGCTCTACTGGGACTTCCTGGCCCGCAACGAGTCTGCCTTTGCCGGAAATCATCGGATGGCCCGGCAGCTGGCCGGGATGCGCCGACTGAGCGACCTGGACGACGTCCGGCTGCGGGCGGCTGAGGTTCGAGACGCCCTGGATCACGGACTCCTCTGATTCCCAGTCTCTGATCCCCAGTCTTTGATCCCCAGTCAGCCCCGCGGTCTTTCGCCAGCGCAAAATGAACATTACCTGTTGACTATCATGAAATGTATGTATTACACTGGAGTCAACCCCAGCGAGGAAGAGACCCCATGATCGTATTTCTGATACTCACAGCCCTGGCCATTCACGCAGCAATCGTGCTGGCCCCCGTCTCGGGCTCCATCGCCCGCCGCCTCAAACGAGGCCAGGCGGTCAGCCGTATCGGCACCGCCACCGCCCACGGCCTGAACGAGCGCTCACGTCTGCGCCGCGAAAATCGACCGGTGTCAGTCCTCTCTGGCACACCAGTTCTGGAAGGAGCATCATGACGTGGCGTCGGCACCGCATCACCCGGCTCCAGCGCTTCGCCAGCAGGCTTCGCCACCGGCGACCGGGCCGATACGTACCGATGTACAACTCCCGACCGCCGCCGTTGTCAACTCACTGACGTCAGAGCGCCGTGCAACGTTTCGTTGCCCGGCGCTCTGCGCGTTTTCAGCCATCGGCTCGGCGCCCACCCCGGTGGTACCAATGCGCTTGCCGGTAGCAGACGTTGTCGGGATTTCTTCAGACGGTGAAGGCCGAGCTGGGCAGGTCCGTGGCCGTCCCCGCAATTGCGTCACAAATTGTCGCCGCCACGGCAACCGGGTCCAGGCCGGTCGGCATCTTCGGAGCGCGGCCCTCGATCGGGCGGTCGGCCAAACCGGTCTCGGTGTGCGGAGGTCGAGCATCAATGACCCGAATCTTGCGCCGGCGTGCCTCGCGAGCCACCGCTTCGCCGAAGGATCGAACCGCCGCCTTGGACGCCCCGTACGCAGCCATGCCGGGCAGGTTCTGCTCGGCGATCACCCCAGAGATGTTTACGATCACACCGCCTTCGTTGAGGACGCCAAGCCCGGCCTTTGTGAGCACGATTGATACGAAGGTGTTGGTCATGAAGAGCTCCTCCATCGCATCGACGGACAGCTCTTCAATTGGGCCGAAAGCGACGACGCCAATCGCGTTGACAACAACGTCGAGTCGGCCTGCGTGCTCAACAGCCGCGCTGACCGCGGCGTGGCACGCGTCCGGGTCTCGGAGATCGAGCGCCAAGCGATGGCCGGGCACGCCAAGCGCGGCCAGGCGCTCGTGGCGTCGAGACACCAGGGTGAGGATCGCGCCTCGCTGCGCGAGGTTCAGCGCAATTGCTGAGCCCAGACCGCCGGTTGCACCCGCTACGAGCACGGAACGGCCCAGCATCGGGTCGTCAAGGTTTTCTGAATTCGGTGTCATCGAGCCTCCATGAAGACAAGGCTTGCACACCATTGTTTCGGGACCCGAGTCGAAGCACCCACCGGACGACGGGCCGGGTGACTCAAGCCCGGCAGAACCCGGCGTCCGAATCCTGCTTGTCGCCCGTCACGTGCAAAGCTCTGGCATGGCTCCGATTGATCTCACCCCTACCCACCAGTCAGCGACCGCGGCTCGATTGGTCCGGGAAAGCAGGCAGCGCCAGACGGCGCAGAAGATGGAACAGTGATGAAACTGAGCCGTCGCGTCCGCGACCCAATCGTGTCAGCAATGACCAACCTCTTCTCTCATGGTCCCACGCCACTGGAGAACACTTTGGACTTTCCCGGTGACCCCGGCCTCCTTGGACCTGACTCTGTTTCATGGCGAGTGCTGGGCGACGCCGCCGTCTTCGTCGGTGGTATTCGGGCCCTTGTTGTCCAGTCCGCCCACGCAGAAGTCGTCGCCGGGGTGGAGGACCACTCGACCTATCGCTCCGACCCCCTCGGGCGACTGTCCCGCACTGCGGCCTATGTCACCGAAACCACCTACGGAGCGATGCCCGAAGTCGAAGCAGCCGTCGAGGTCGTGCGCAAGGCCCACCGGCCGGTGCGGGGAACGTCCGAGCGGAATCTGCCGTACAGCGCCGGCCGACCCGAGATGGCGGCCTGGGTCCACAACGTCCTGACCGACTCCTTCCTCAGCGCCTACCAGGCGTTTGGACCTGAGCGACTCAGCGCCGGTGACGCAGACCTCTTTGTGGCCGAACAAGTCCAGATCGGCAAGCTGTTGGGCGCGGACCCTCTTCCCGAAACGGCTCAGGAACTCACCGACTGGATCCACAGCAACCCCGACAGGGTGGCAACGAACGCGCAGGCGAGCGCCATCACCTTCCTGCGCAACCCGCCCCTGAGCCCGCCAATCAGGATTGGGTACCGACTGCTGTTCGACGCCGCCCTGACCACGATTTCTCCCAGCATTCGCAAACAACTGGACGTCGAGCCGGGGTCTCGCGCCGCGAAAATTGGAAAGAAGACCACGTCTGCGCTTCGGTGGGCGCTCGGTGCATCACCATCCTGGCAACTTGCGCTGATGCGCTGCGACGCCCCAATCCCGCCGGGGTTGTTCCGCCAATCCCTCCCTGAGAGCCCCAAGCGGCCCATCTCGTCCAATTGATCCGCTGCGGGCGATGAAGACCACGCATCGCCCCAAACCTCCACGGCAAGGCCGGCCAGGGTTTGGCCGACGACGCGTGCGACGTACTCTTTCGTGGTCCGTTGTAGACGCATAACCAAACCACGCCGACGCCAGGTCCGATGCCCTTCTTTTTGCAGGCACCATCGACTGCAGCTACGAGGCTCTTTCATCAGGAGAAGCAGTACTCCATGGGCGACATCATCTCGCTGGCCGCCGACAACTTGATCTCGCCAATCATCTTGTCATTTGTGTTGGGATTCCTTGCGGCCATCGCCCGGTCCGACCTGACAATCCCCGAAGCCGTTGCGAAGGGCCTCTCGATCTATCTGCTGTTTGCGATCGGTTTCAAAGGCGGCGCTGGCGTAGCTGCTCACGGCGTTGACGCCACCCTGGTGGGAACTCTTGTTGCCGCTGCGGTCCTATCCTTCACTCTTCCTTTCGTCGCGTTCGCGCTGCTCGGCACGATGACGAAACTGCGGCTCCTCGATCGCGCCGCCGTGGCCGCCCACTACGGGTCAATCTCGATCGTCACCTTTGTTGCTGCGACCTCGGTGCTCGAGAGCGAAGGAATCGCAGCCGAGGGATACCTGGTAGCAGCAGCCGCAGTGATGGAAGCACCCGCAATCCTGTCGGCCCTCTTCATCGTCGCCCGCAAAGGAGGGGGCAGTCGGGGAACCGTTGACTCAAGCCTTTACCGAGAGATTCTCCTGAACGGATCAATTGTGCTGCTTGTCGGCACCTTCTTCATTGGCACCATCACCGGTGAGGAAGGGCTGGAGATAGTCGCCCCGCTCTTTGTTGATCCGTTCCAAGGATTGCTGTGCCTGTTTCTGCTTGACATGGGCCTCGTGGCCGGACGAGGCCTACGCGACACCAAAGGCGACCTGGGATTTGGCACCATTGCCTTCGGCATGGTCATGCCGCTTGTGGGCGCCGCGTTCGGTCTGCTGGCCGCCCTGATTGTTGGTCTTTCTGCGGGTGGAGCAGCACTGCTCATCACCCTGTCGGCCTCAGCTTCCTACATTGCGGTACCCGCAGCCATGCGGGTTGCACTGCCTGAGGCGCGACCGTCCATCTACCTGACCTTGTCGCTTGGCGTTACCTTTCCGTTCAACCTCGCAATTGGCATACCCATCTACATCGCAATTGCCGACTCACTCATCTAGGAGCAACCGATCATGAATCTGCATGAGGCCAAACGAATTGAGATCATCATCGAAGCACCGCTGGAAGGTCGCCTCACTGAAGCCCTCGACCAGGCCGAAGTGCCGGGGTACACGGTGCTGCCGGTGCATGGCGGCTCCGGTCGATCAGGGCGATGGAGTCGCGACGGACAAGTATCGCCCGGTCGAGGGATGGTCAATGTGGTCATCCTCATACGCCCCGAACGAGCCGACTCGGTCATCGACATCGCATTCGGCGTGCTCGAACCTCACATCGGCATCATCTCGGTGAGCGATACCCAGGTGGTGCGCGCGGAACGCTTCTGAACCATCGGACCGGCGCCACCTCCACCGCCCGGCCAATGCTGGCTGACTCGACATACCACGGGAAAGTTCTCTTGATTCGGGGTTGCCATAACCACTATGTTTGATAGTATGTATTCAAGGAGGTGCGATCATGAAAACTCTCAACCGACCGACCGCATCACATCGATCACCTGCCACCGCAGAACGGGATCACAATCTCCTGTTCGGTGCAGATCGAGCAATGGCGCCCAGATGGAGGCGCCCACCCAGACGTAAAAGGCTGGAGCGGCCACCACCCGGTGCACTCCAGAGCTGAATTGCAACTGCGCCCTCGACGCTGCCGGATCACTCCGAAGCGTCGAGGGCGCAGCTTGGTTTTCACGTGAAGATCGCCTGCAATCAGATCAGCGAAGCAGATCAGCGAAGCAGATGGGCCAAGATCGACCTCGGCCCCAGCCCGCTGAGCAGAGGGTGCCCATGGGGCTGGGACCGGCAGGTCATGGAGAGTCAGCTATGGGCTGGCTGCGGCGTCGATCGCATCAATCTTTGATCCAATCTCGATCTTCTTTGGTTTCGCTCTCGCCGAAATGGGTATTCGCAGCGTCAGCACTCCTCTGGTGAGGTCTGCATCAATCCCATCGACGTCGAGACTGTCGCCCAGGTGAACTTGTCGCCGGAATGAACCTTGCTCACGCTCGCCCAGATAGTGCTGGTCGCCATCCTGGCGTTGCCATTCACGGAACCCGGTGACCGTGAGTACGTTGCGCTCAACGCTTATCTCGATTGACTCCTGGGTTACACCGGGCAGGTCGAGGTGGACCCAAACGTCTTCACCGCGACGGTAGGCGTCCATTGGCATCGGGCTGGCTTTGGCGCCCGAGCGGCTCCCGTTGAAGAAATGTTCAAGGTCACGGAATGGGTCGTTTTGTGTCAACAACATTGATTTCTCCTCTCAAGTACGGATAGAGAAAGTATTTCTCAATTCCCCATATGTTGTCAAGAGTTTTGACGAACAATCTCAGCAGAGATAGGCTCGTAACCATGGCACCGTCACCGAAATTGAGTGTTTCACGCGTCATTGGCCAAGCCGTTGACCTCGTTGACCACCAGGGCTATGACGCGCTCACCATCTCCGCAGTCGCAAACGAAATGAATGTCGCCCCGTCAGCCCTCTACACCTATTGCGATGGCCTTGACGGCCTCCGCAATCTCGTCGCAACCGCTGCGACCAACAACCTCACCGAGGACGTCCGCAACGCCGCAACCGGAACCTCTGGCGAAACCGCCCTGACGGCGATGGGAAACGCCTACCGCAGCTTCTCCCTTATGAGCCCTGGCCAGTTCGCCGCCACGCTTCGACCGCCCCTCGCCGCCAACGACGACCTCGTTGACGCAGAGTCAGCGCTCCTGTCGGTCTTCGTACTCGTTTACGCCGGCATGGGACTTGGACCCAAAGACTCCCAACTTGCCGCCCGGAGCACACGAAGCGCCATCCACGGCTTCCTCGCACTCGAACACGTCACCGGCACTTCCCCCAACCACAGCCATGAATACCATCACCTACTGGGGACCCTCTACCGCGGAATAGAGCAGTAGAGGGTCAATGGGCCGAGCGAGCTTTCGGCCACGGGCCACCGGGCACCGTCACCAATGCCGGAATGCCGAAGGAAACGAGGGAACCAACAAGCTGAGCGCGGCCGAAACCTGACGATGTGGCCCTTGCGCCGTACCGGACCCGATCCGGCGCCTACTGGTCGAGAGAAGAGATAGGGCCTACTGGTCGAGAGAAGAGATCAGGTCGTTGACGGTGTGCTGATCTTCGAGTGGGTGTCGCATCGGCTTCGAGCTGTCGATTTCGTAGTGTTTGCGCCGGCCCACGCGTTCGCTGGTGATATAGCCCGCATCTTCCAGCTCATGGATTATGCGGTGCACGGCGCCAACGGTGATGCCCACATGGTACGCAATATCTTTCTGCCGCAGATCAGGGTTGCGAGACAGCGCAATGAGAACGTGAGCGTGATTGGTCAGAAACGTCCACTCCGGGATCTTGGCTTCGGGCGCAGTCAAAGACATGTCCGCAGTATAGGCATTTTGTTGTGAGTCTTCTCGAAGCATCGTCAAAGAGTCGCTAACTGGTCGGTTGTTTCCCCGGGGGCGGGGTCAGGACCAGCCGCAGGTCCGCAATCAGTGCAACTCACGCTTGACGAAGGTCGACGTACCGCCTGGCACCAGGTCGGGAGTGCGGTCCTGCACCACGCAGAACCAGAGCGGTCCCAAAATGAGTCCATAGGGAACCCAGCTCGTCCTGGGCTCGGCTGGTTCAGCAAACCAAACCGCAGCCGCAGCACCAACACTTGACCAGATCACGAGAGCAAGGAGTGAGATCATAACGACACGCTTTCAATTGATGATGAACAAATCATACACGACGACACATACTATGCAATCTACGTTTTGGGATTGGTCAACAAAAGCATGGGTTTCCGGCGATCGCCGTGGATCCAATGCGTCGTTCAGCCCCCCGTGGGTTCAGCCGGTTTCTGTTTCTTGTTGCGGCGTTGGTGAGCGATGAGCACGCCAACAGTGAGCGTGGTGAGCGGCACAACGAATGCCCAGATGATGAACACGAACTGATCTTTGGCCTGATGGTTGGTGGCATCGAGAACGAGGAACACCAGATAGGCAAGGTAGTAGGCGACAAACAGCGCCCCTTCCCACCGGTCCAGGGTGTTGTCAAACAGGACCAGCGGCAGACACGCAACCGCCACCGCCACAAGGATGGGAAGTTCGATTTCGGTAGCAGCCTGGCTGATGGCGATGCCGGTGGGTGAGATCAGCGATATGGCCCCCAGGACCAGCAGAATGTTGAAAATGTTGGAGCCGACGGCGTTGCCCACCGCAAGATCTCTCCGCCCCTGCAACGCCGCAACCACGGACGTGACAATTTCGGGGGCGGATGTGCCAAGAGCAACGATCGTGAGCCCAACAATCAATTCAGGTATGCCGAGGTTGAGAGCGATCTCTTCGGCGCCGCTCACCACCAACCGCGCAGCCACGGCGAGCCCCGCAACGCCAACAGCGAGCACCAGGGCTGCCCCTGTCAGGGTGCGAAGACGTGCCACGAGCCAGTCGTTGAGGCGTTGAGGCACCGTACGGGCTCCGGCGACATCCACCGGATGGGCAGTGGTGACAGCCGAGGAAGGAGGGGATTCGCCGCGGTCGGGCTCTTCGGTCGGTCTACGGGTGGCAGCGATGGTCCAGACGACGAACAAGACCAGTCCAGCCACCATCAGAGCGCCGTCGATGCGGTCCACACGGTTGTCCTGAGCCGCAAAGAGCAGACCTACTGACGCGGCGATCATGACCGGGATCTCGCTGCGAATCGCCCGATCGCTGACCGTGATCGCCCCGAAGGTCGCGGCCAGGCCCAGCACCAACAGAACGTTGGCGATGTTGGATCCAATCACCGACCCAACAGCGAGTTCGGTGTCGTCGGCGGCTACGGCCTGCCCAACAACTGCGAGTTCAGGCGCGCTCGTGCCCGCCGCAACAATCGTCAGTCCAACCACCATTGGGCTGAGCCCAAATCGTTGACCGATTGCCGATGCCGCGGTGACGACGAAATGGCCAGCAACAAGCAGGATTGCCAGACCAGCGACAAAGGTCATTGCCGCGGTCACAGGCGAGCGACTTCGCTTCGGTCGGCATGCAAACGGACCCCAGTCATACGCCGACCAATGCAGCCGCCTCGACTTCCTGGGCCAGCCCGACCGTGACTTTGACGCACAGCAGGCGACGCTGGCCCGTGTTTCGATGTCTCACACATAGAGCATAACACTTACGTTTGAATATAGGTGACCATCTGGGATCTCGGTGGTTCAGGATCTCGTTCTATCCCTGCCGGAGCTGGTCCAGGAGTGGGAGCCACCACGGCCGACCGGCCATGGAGACATCGGTTGTGACCACGTACACATTGCGGCTGAACTCGGGCGCATCGGCCACCTGAAACAGTGCGCCCGAGCCCAGATCGTCAGCCACCATGCGCATGGGCAGATAGGCCGAACCCCCAGCGGACAACAGGTGGTCCCGCGCCCAGACCGCGCTGGCGAAACTTATTTGCGCGGTGCCCGCGTCTGCGTAGGTTGCCGCGTGCCGCTCGCGAAAGTCCGCCCCTCCCTCCACAAAGACGTAGGCGGGATCAAACCGCATCGGTGCATCCGGTCGGTTGCTCACCAGCACCAGCTGGTCCGGCGGGAGCGGATGAATCGTCTGGTTGTCGTGCGCGGCCGCGGTGTAGGTGAACGCAATGTCCACCAGGCCGGCGCCCAACCAGCGGTCCAGCTCGGCCTGCTCTCCCGGCCATGCTGCCAGGGCGACCGCCGGCTGCTCCTGCCGGATCCGGCCAAAGCACTCCTCCCCCAGGCCGGACCACAGATCCACGTGGCAACCAATGTTGCACACCGATTCGACCCCTTCGGGCAACGACGTCTCTTGTTGCGCCTGCCGCCACAGGTTGGACATGACTTCGGCGTACCGATGGAACTTGAATCCGGCGGCGGTGAGCTCAACGCCGGACTTTTGCCGCCGCAACAACGTCTGACCCAGGTGGGATTCAAGATTCTGCAAGCGCGCCGTGACCGTGGATTGACTGACCGACAGCTGATCTGCGGCGCCAATCAGACTCCCCGCATCCACAATGGCGAGAAAGGTTTCGATACCCACAAGCTGCACACCGACCATCCTGACAGCGTGGATCACAATTCGGCAATACCGCACGTTCCGTTCAGAAAGTTTTGTTGGTCAAATACGTGCACAGATGACACGCTGTAGCGACACGCAACCACGGGGGATCACGATGAGCACTACCGCGTATCAGATGCTGATTGACGGCAAATGGGTGGACGCCAGCGATGGCGGCACCTTCACCAGCCTCAACCCGTCAACCGGCGAGATCTGGTGCACGGTGCCCGAAGCCACCGAGGCCGATGTGGACGCCGCGGTCAACGCCGCCCGCGCCGCGTTCACCACCGGCCCGTGGTCCAGCATGACCCCAACCGAACGGGGCCGAACGCTCCGCAACCTCGGGGACCTGTTGGCCAATCACTCAGAGGAACTGGGTCAGATCGAAGCGAAGGACACCGGCAAGCTCTTTGCCGAAACCCGCTGGCAGGCCAAGTACATCGCCGAGTACTTCCACTTCTATGCCGGTGCGGCCGACAAGATCCACGGCGAGACCCTGCCCATCGACAAACCGGACCTCTTCGTGTTCACCGATCGTGAACCGTTGGGCGTGGTGGCTGCGGTTGTGCCATGGAACTCGCAGCTGTTCCTCACCGCGGTCAAAATGGGACCCGCCCTGGCGGCTGGCAACACCATTGTCCTGAAGAGTTCTGAACACGCTTCCGCGGCCATGTTGGAGTTTGGCAAGCTCATTGCCGACGCCGGCATTCCCGACGGCGTGGTCAACATCATCACCGGCCACGGCGACCCGTGCGGATCCGCCCTCACGTCCCATCCACTGGTGGACCGGATCTCGTTCACCGGCGGCCCCACCGCCGCCCGCCATGTGCTGCAGAACTCAACCAACAACTTTGCGCAGGTCTCGCTGGAGCTTGGTGGCAAGTCACCGTTCATCGTGTTTGACGATGCCGACATTGAGAGCGCGGTCAATGGCTGCATGGGTGGCATATTCGGGGCGTCCGGCCAGAGCTGTGTGGCTGGTTCCCGCCTGTACGTTCAGGACGGCATCGCCGATGAATTTCTGGAGTTGATGACCCGCAAAGCCAAGACCATCGTCATAGGCGATCCCCTTGACGACGCCACCCAGATGGGCCCGCTGTGCACCATCGGCCAGTTGGAGAACATCGAACGCGAAGTTGCCCATGCCATCACCGAAGGCGCCGAGATTCTGCACGGTGGCCAGCGCCCCGAAGGCATGGTGGGCCAGTTCTACGAACCCACCATCGTGAGCTGCCCTCGCCAGGATCTGCGCATTGTCGACACCGAACTGTTTGGCCCGGTTGTGAGCGTGATTCGCTTCAGCAATGAGGCCGAAGTGATTGCCCTGGCCAACGACACCAAACACGGATTGGCTGCCGGCATCTTCACCAAAGACAGCGCCCGATCCCTCCGGGTGGCCAAAGCGGTCCGAGCCGGAATCATCTGGGTCAACACCTATCGGGTGATCTCTCCGGTCGCGGCTTTCGGTGGCTTCAAGAACTCCGGCTACGGCCGAGAGAGCGGCTTCGATGCCGTGTACGACTACACCCGCCCCAAGACCATCTGGATGAACACCTCGAGTGAACCACTCGGCAGCCAATTCGTCGCCCGCTGAAAGGCTCACCATGACCTTGAAATTCCAGTTGGCAATCAACCTCGAACGGCTTGACCACACCCACACCATGGAAGAGATCCGCGATCACACGCTGGATCTGGTCAAGATGGCCGATGACGGCGGCTTCACCATCGCCTGGGCGGCGGAGCATCACGCGCTGGAGATGACGATTGCGCCCAATCCGTTTCAGATTCTGACCTGGTGGGCCACCCACACCGAACGCATCCGGCTGGGCAGCGCGGTCGCGGTGGCCGCCTACTGGCACCCCATCAATCTGGCCGGCGAGGCGGCGTTTCTGGACCTGGTGAGCAACGGCCGGCTGGATTTTGGCATTGGCTCGGGCGCGTATCAGCGTGAATTTGACCGTATGCATCCCGGCCTCAAGCAGACCGACGCCTGGCGGTACATGAACGAGATGCTTCCGTGCGTCCGCAATTTGTGGGCCGGCGACTACGCCCACGATGGTCAGCTTTGGCAGTTCCCCACCTCCACCTCGGTCCCCAAGCCGGTGCAGGACCAGGTCCCGGTCTGGGTCGCCGCCCGCTCCCCCATCACCTTTGACTACGCGGTTGAGCAGGGTTGCCATTTGATGAGCTGGCCCATCGCTCGGCCCAACCGCGAGATGGAGGTGTACAAGGAGCGCTTTGACTCCGCGCTCGCCAAGTTCCCGGATGCCGATCGACCCACCTGGGCGATGATGCGCCACACCGCGGTCTATGCCAATGCCGACGATTGGGAAGTTCCCGCTCGTGCTGCGCAGAGACAGCTGGGCATGTTTGGCAATCTGATGACTTACAGCGGCGAGGTTGTCGAAGGCATTCCCGATGAGCAGGATGCGGCGGTTCTGAACGACCACGTGGACTACAACCTCCCTTCACTCCGTGAGAACCTGATGTTCGGCACCCCGGAGCAGGTCATCGAGAAGCTCAAGGCCTACGAAGCTCTGGGCGTGGACGACTTCATCTATTACGCCAGCATGGGTTTGGGTCTGAAAGAGCAGCGGCGGTCCATGGAACTCTTCTGTTCCGAGGTCATCCCCGCGTTCAGCTGATGCTCGATCTGGTCTTTGGCTCCACCCCCGATGGGACCGTCTACGACATCACCGGCCCCGCCGACGCTCCCGCGGTGGTTCTGGTCCACGGCCTGGGGTTGAGTCGGGCCACCTTCGATCAGCACCTGGACGCGTTGTCCGAGCGCTATCGGGTGATCCGCTACGACCTCTTCGGCCATGGCGAGAGCGCGGACCCCAAACAGCCGTTGACGCTCACGACCTTTTCTGAACAGATCGTGACGCTGCTGGACGAACTGGATGTGCCCGCCGCCGCGGTCGTGGGGTTTTCGCTGGGCGGGATGATCAACCGCCGGCTCGCCATCGATCACCCCAACCGGGTCACCGCGTTGGCGGTCCTGAACTCACCACACGAACGCACCCCCGAAGCTCAGCAGCTGGTGGAGCAACGAGCGCTCGACACTGCGGCGGGCGGGCCGGGAGCCAACATCGAAACCACCCTGGCCCGCTGGTTCACCGAAGACTTTCGCACCGCCAATCCCGGGGTTGTGGAGCAGGTTCGGTCCGGCGTGGTCGCCAACCGTCCGGAACCGTACGCCCAGAGTCGGTTTGTCCTCGCCAACGGCGTGTTGGAAACGATCCGACCAGAACCACCGCTCACGGTGCCAACGCTGGTGATGACGTGCGAGAACGACACCGGCAGCACGCCCGCCATGAGCCAGGCGATTGCGTCAGAGACCGCTGGCGCGGAACTGATTATCGTGCCCCGGCTCCAACATCTGGGATTGCTTGAACAGCCCGATACTTTCACCGATGCACTGATCGACTTCCTTGACCGAGTGCTCTGAATGCAGGAGACCGACATGACCGAGAAGACCGGCGGCCAGGCCGCCGTCGACGCACTGGAAGCAGAGAAGGTTGGTCATGTCTTTGGCCTGATTGGCTCGGCCACCATGGAGATGTTTGACGCGCTCTATGACAGCCCCATCAGCTTTGTGGGCGTGCGTGATGAACGCACCGGCACCCACATGGCCGACGGTTACGCCCGGGTCACCGGCCAGGCGGGCGTGGTCCTCGCCGGTCAGAACGGCCCGGGCTCAACCAACCTGGTGACCGGGCTGGCTCAGGCCAAGGCCGCCTATTCGCCCGTGGTCGCCATTGCAGGCCATCTGGGATCCGGACACCGCTACCGGGATGCCTTTCAAGAAGTTGACCAGGAAGCGCTGTTCACGCCCATCACCAAACAAACGTGGACGGTCCCCAGCACCGACCGCGTCCCGGAAATGTTCCGCGAAGCCTTCCGAGTTGCTCTGGCCCCGCGCACCGGTCCCGTGCAGATCAACCTGCCGCGCGATGTTCTGTCCGGCGTGGCCAACTTCCCCGCTGATCAGGCTCCGGTCAACTACCGGCCAGTGAGTAAACCCTCCGCCCCCGGCGAACTACTGGACGCCGCGACCGCGCTGCTGCGGGAGGCGAAACAGCCGGTGATCGTGGCCGGCGGTGGCATCAAGATGCCGGTGGCCCACGACGCCTGCATTGCCTTGGCTGAGGCGTTGAACTGCCCCATCGTGACCTCCCCGGGTCACGGCGATGCCATTCCATTTGGCCACCGCCTCAACGCCGGTCAGATGGGACCGCGCGGCAACGTCGTGGCCTCTCGACTGGTCAAAGAAGCTGATGTGATCCTGGCCCTCGGAACGCGGCTCGGTTTCAACTCGACGTTCTATACCTACGACAACATCAACCATGCGGCCAAGATCATCCAGGTGGAGATCGAGCCCACGGCGATCGGCCGGTTCTTCCCCGTGGAACTGGGCATCTGGGCCGACGCCCCCACCGTCGCCACCGAACTGACCGCTCGACTTCAGAATCTGGACGCCCGAGCCGAGGTCGAGGCGTGGACCGAGGCCTTCGAATTCGAGCGACAGGGGTACCTGACCGAACGGGAGGCCAGTGCGTCAGACGCCTTCCCCATCGTGCCCTCTGGCATGTTCAAAGCCCTTCGAGCCGCACTTCCTCATGACGCCGCCATCACCATGGACGCCGGGACCATGTGCCTCCAGGCCACCGATGCCCTGGAGTACTGGGAGCCGCCGTGCCTGTTCACCCCGCTGGACTTTGGACTGGTGGGATTCTCCTTTGCTGCGGGCCTGGGCATCAAGGCCGCGCGCCCCGACCGACCCGTTGTAAGCCTCATGGGCGACGGCGGATTCGGCATGACCATCTCTGAACTCAGCACCGCGGTCAACTACGAGCTCAACACGGTGACCGTGGTCATGAACAACCAGTGCTGGGGCGCGGAGAAGGCCTACCAGCGAGACTTCTTCGGCGAGCGCTACATCGGCGCCGACATCACCTCGCCGCCCTTTGACAAGGTGGCCGAGTTGTACGGCGCCGCTGGCTTCCGCGCCGAGCGGACCACCGAGGTGGTGGAAGCCATCGAAGCCGCGTTGGCCTGCGGCAAACCCGCAGTGGTGGACGTGGCCGTCGATCCCGATGCGCTCTACAGCTTCCGGCGAGACTCCTTCAAGCACCGGGCCGAGTAGACCCGAGAAGCGCCGGGGCGACGCTGGCTCAAGTATGTGGTGGAGGCCAAAGGCGCTCTGGGTCGGACTCAACTTGCAGGTTTGGTCATCGAGAGGGTTTCTGAAGCATAAAGTGTTCAAAAAGAGTAAAGTGTCATAAAGCCGGAGACTCGCCGTGGCCGCAAAGAACCCATTCTCACCAACTTTCGGAACCTCGCCGCCGGTACTCGTTGGCCGCGACGAGATTCTCGAAGACGTCGACGATGCCTTCGAGACGGGGCCAACCCATCCTGACTACACGGTGCTCTTCGTTGGCGTGCGCGGCACAGGCAAGACCGCAATGCTCAACGCAACGGAGGACCTCGCCCGTAAACGCGGTTGGCTCACCGTGTCGGAGAACGCTTCGCCCGCGGGTCTGCTCGCTCGGTTGACTCAGGCCGTCCAGACGCAATTGGCGGAGCTGGAAACTCCCGAACCCTCCAAACGGGTGACTGGCGTAAGCGGTGCAGGATTTGGGATGACCTTCGATCACGCCGACCAACCTCAAAGTGCACCTGCCCTGCGAACGGTTCTTGCTGAAGTCGGCAAGAGACTGGAAGACACCGGAACCGGGCTGGTGATCACGATCGACGAACTCCAGAGCGGCGACATCGACGAACTGCGCGAGTTTGGCGCGGTGCTTCAGCACGTCACCAGGCGCGAACTTCTCCCCATTGCATTCGCCGGCGCAAGTCTGCCTTCGATTGTGGACACTCTTCTTTCCGACGATGAGATAGCGACCTTTCTTCAGCGATGCTCTCGCTACGACATTGACCGAATCAAGCCCGAAGATGCGAGCGAAGCAATCGTCAAGCCGATCCGCAATCGGGGCGGTGGAATTGCGGAGGACGACCTTGCACGAGCGGTCACCGCTGCCGCTGGCTACGCCTTCATGATCCAACTTGTCGGCTTCCACATCTGGAAGGCGGCTAGCAATCCAGCCGACGGAATCTCAGCCGATGAAACATCGACGGGAATCGCAGAAGCAGAGCAGAGAATCGGACGCCTCATCTTTGCGCCAACGTGGCAAGGACTTTCTGATGTCGATCGCCGCTTTCTCCTGGCTATGGCCAGAGACGACGACGAATCTCGACTCGCTATCGTCGCCGATCGCCTTGAGGTAGACACCAACTACGCCGGGGTCTACCGACATCGACTCATCCGCTCCGGCATGATCCGCTCAGCCGGACACGGCAAGGTCGACTTCGCGCACCATTCGACCCGGGCGTGGCTTCGCAACGAAGCCGCCTACGCAGCCATCTCGTTTCCTGACGACGACCCGGCCTAATTCACGAGCACTGACTGGCGAACCCGGGAGTTCAGCCACCGTGATGGCGGTGCCGGCAGAAGAATCGCCCGTTACAGCTTCAAACGGGCGCTGATTGACCATCTCGCCTCTCGACTCGTGGGCCACTTCGGGGCGGACTCGGTTGAGTGTCACCGAGGTAAGAGCGACCCCAGCCGCCATGCCATGACCGAAGTTGCCGCCGCGGCACTCGCCCACCTGTCACCCATGCTTGACCAGATTCCGGCTGAGACACTGAACGCGCTCATCACATCAGAAGCTGCCGGTGCGGCGACGCCGGCCCCCTGGGACGATCACTGGCGTTCCAACCCCAGAACGGCCAGCTGGCGATCCTGATCTTTGCTGGACTGTGAACGCCAAGCGACTCAACTGTACATACTGATGCACTTTCAGATGTACACTAGCGAGCCATGGACGTAGCTGTCACAGAACTCAGAGCGCATCTCAGCCGATGGATCGACGCGGCCCGGGATGGCAAGGACGTCGTCATCACCGAGCGAGGCACACCGGTCGCCCGGATTGTCGCAATGGATTCCACCTCAACCATCGATCGCCTCACGGACGAGGGAATTATCGGCCGACCCACCCGATCGGCACGTCCGGTAGCCGGCGATCGGCCACGGCCCAAACCGAAGCGTCCGGTGTCCGACCGCGTGGGCGAACAGCGCGGCGGCCGGTGACGCTCGCATACTTCGATTCGAGTGCGTTGGTGAAGCTGGTCGTTGACGAGCCGGGTTCACAACTTGTGGCCGAGATCTGGAATGCCTGCGATGTGGCTTTGTCGAGCCGGCTCGCTTATCCGGAAGTATGCGCGGCGCTGGCTACGGCTGGCCGCAACCATGACCTCACGGCATCCGATGTCGCCACGGCGTCCGCGGAGTGGGAGGTGTTCTGGGCATCGGTACGGCCGGTCGAATTGTCGCCAGACGTGGAGCAGGCGGCTGGCAGCCTTGCTTCTCGTCACCGCCTGGGTGGAGCCGACGCCGTCCACCTCGCCAGCGCGCTCGCCCTTGTCCCCGCCGACGTCATCATGGTGGCGTGGGACAAGCGTCTTCACGCCGGCGCCATCGCTGCAGGCCTTGGAACTGCCCCGGCGACCTTGGACTGACGCCGCTACCGCAGGCCGTCGTCACCCTGAACATCGTCGATGGTGAAACCCGGCAGCCGATTGTTGGGGCGCTCACCGGTGCTCATCACCAGCGCGTAGACCAGTTCGTTGGGTCGCGGCCCGTCGGGCACACACACCGGGATGGCGTCGTAGTGGCTTCGCAAATACGCCGCGTGAACGTAAACCAGCGGGATGTCCACCTGCGCGCCCAACGCGCCCACCTTCTTGCTCGCCGGCACCATTGCCTTGGGGCTGTTCAGCGCGTGACGCAGACTGGCGCCACCGGGCAGATGCCATGCGGCGGCCATCTCCATCTCGCCGTTGACGCCAACAATCGCGCCCTTTCCGTACCCCTGAATGTCCCGACCTTCACCGACCAACGCATCCCGCAACTCTTCGGCCATCTCGTTGGCCATTGGTTGGCATTCGTCCAGCCAGGGTTGCAGGTCAGTTGGGTCCTCGCCAACAAAAGGATTGCGCACGACCGCAGCAATCCAACCGCGATGGAGCGGTTGGGCCAGTGGCGATGCCACATGATGCACCCGCTCGGTGCTGATCTGAATCTTTCGGACCTGAAGCAGCGGTAACGGCATGACGCAACGGTACCCATGCGTCTTCCGCGTTACGATCTCTCACGATGGGCACGATGAAATCCAGAGACGGTGGCCGTTCGTCGGGCACGCAGGCCATCGACCGGGCGCTCCAGGTTCTCTCAAGCTTCATTACCCAGCCGGAGCAGGGCATCACCGAGCTGGCGAAGTCCGCCGACCTGAGTCCAAGCACAGTTCACCGGATTGTGCAGGCGTTGGTCAACGGCGGATTCCTTGACCAGGACCCCGCAACCGAGCGCTACCACCTGGGTCACACCGCGGTCGTGTTGGGTCAGTCGGCCCGTGAATCATTGGGCCTCGAACGCGCCCTCCCCGTGCTGGAACGCCTCGGCGGCGAAACCGGCGAGTCGGTCAACCTGGGCGTGCGCGATGGTGCCGAGGTGCTGGTGGTACTTCGGGTCGAATCAGTGCAGCCTCTGCGCCTGGATCAGCCCCCAGGCACCCGCATTGACATCCATTGTTCGTCCATGGGCAAGTCCCTCCTGGCCTTTGGCGATGACAATCTGGACAACCTCACCTTCACCCCGCACACCGCATCGACCATCGTCAGCCCCGGGGTGCTGGCCGCCGAACTCGAAGTCACCCGGAAGCGGGGGTACAGCCTCGACCTGGAGGAGAGCATCGAAGGTTTGAGCTGCATCGCCACTCCCATCCTCAAGCGGGACGGTGAGGCCGCCGCCGCCATCGCCATTCAAGCCCCCACCGTACGTATGACTCAACAGCGCCAGGAACACCTGACCAGACGGCTGATGGCGGCCGCCCATGAAATCAGCGACATGCTGTTTCCCTCGGCGACCGCCAATTAGTCGAACCTGTTCAGTTGTTACCGCCGGCCTCAGAAGCCGGCCCGGACCACCGCTAGTTCAGGACTTCCGGCAACCAGAGCGCCAGCGCCGGGAACGCGATGACCAGTATCAGGCCCACCAGCTGCAGTCCCATGAACTGGAACATGCCGGCGTAGATGTCCTTGAGATCCCAGTGCGGGGCAACGCCTTTGAGGAAGTACGCCGACAACGCAACCGGCGGCGAAAGCCACGCGGTCTGCAGCGTTACTGCCACCAGGATGGAGAACCACACCAGGTCGATGCCCAGCTCGTTTACCACCGGCAGCAGAATCGGGATGAAGATCAGAACGATCGGCACCCACTCCAGCGGCCAGCCGAGAATGAAGATGAACAGCAGAATCAGGCTCAGCATGATGACCCAGTGCAAGTCAAGACTGACCAGTCCGTCGGCCACGTAGCCGGCGCTTCCCAAACGGGAGAAGACCGCACCAAAGAAGTTCGACGCCACGATCAGAATCATGATCATGGACGACGTCACCAGCGTTGCCACCAGCGAGCGGTGCAACATCTTGAGGCCAAACTTGCCGCCCAGAACCGCCAGCAGAAGTGCGCCCAGGGCGCCCATCGCTGACGCTTCGGTTGGGGTGGCAAATCCAAACAGGATCGATCCCAAGGTTGCGGCAATGAGCACCATCGGCGGAATGATGCCGATGGCGATCTCCTTGACAATTTCACCCACGCTGTCCGCCCGGTCCTCTTCAGGAAGTGGCGGCCCGAGCTCGGGTTGCAGTCGTGACCGGATCATTGCGTAGCCGGTGTAGAGCGCGCTCAACATGACCCCGGGGATGATGGCGGCGGCAAACAGGTCAAGGACTTTCACCCCGACCACCGGAGCCATGACCACCAACATGATGCTGGGCGGAATGAGAATGCCCAGTGTGCCGCCGGCGGTGATGGCACCAGCCGACATCCTGGTGTCATATCCGCCACGCGTCATGGAGGGAATGGCCATCAGGCCAATCAAGGTCACCGAGGCGCCGACAATGCCGGTGGCCGCCGCGAAAATTGTCGCCGCCGCAATCACCGCCAGATACAACGATCCCTGCAAGCCGGCCATGGCGAGTTGCAACGCTCGGAACAGGCGGTCCATGAGACCGGCCTGTTCCAGGATGTAACCCATCAGCAGGAACAACGGCACTGCGGCCAACGTCACGTTGGTGATGGTCCCATTTGTGCTGCTGACAAACAGGTTGAACGCCGTGGTCCCAAAGCCGAAGTACCCGAAGGTGAAGGCCATGACCAGGAGCGTCTGGGCGATTGGGAAACCAATGATGATGGCGCCAAAAAGGAAAGCCAGCATGATGATGCCAAACCATTCCTGAGAAATGCCGATTCGTTCGACCAGCGGCTCATCGGTACCAAGGAAGTCGCCAATCGAGTTGTCGCGCATCCAGTCGTCGACCGGTTCGAGCCAGTCCCGCAGGGTGTCAAAGATCGCCGCGCCAAAGACGCCATCGATCGTCGAAACGACCTCGGAGAAACCGAGAACTTCGATCATTCTGAATGCCCCGTCTGTTCCGGTATTGCGATTGCGTCGGCGCTTGAATTGGCAGCGTCGGCGCCAACCCGGTCATCTTCGGACACGGCCAGATCGGGCGCGGCCGCAGCAACCGGGCCGTCATCGGCGGTCTGCCACTCGCCGGTCCGGGCCACACCAATGGACTTCACCAGCTCCGAGATCGACTGGAGCAACCAGAGGAACAGCGCAATGGGGAGCACGACTTTCAGTACCCAGAGCGGAAGCCCGGAGTTACTGGTGATGGTCTCCTCGGCCTGCATGAATGAGCGGAGACCCTTCTCAATCGACACCCACAACGCAAGCACCAGCGCAGGAATGAAGAAAACTCCATACATGATCATGTCCGTGATGCCCTGACGCCGATGGCCCCACTTCCGGTACTGGAAATCGGTGCGAATGTGACCGCTGCGCTTCAGCGTGAACGCGGAGCCGATCATGAAATGGATGGAGTACAGGAAGTAGCCCATGTCGTTGGCCCAGGAGATGGAGCTGAAGTACTTCCGGGCGATGACGTCCGCCACAAACACGAAAACGAGACCGAGACACAGCCAGGCAACTACCTGACCGGTCCCTTCCGAGACGGCATTGATCTTGTCAATGCCGCCTCGGTCGGTATTCCACGGTTCGTCGATACCAGCTTCTTTGGTATCGATCGTGATTCCATACTCAGCTGCGATCTCAGTTTCGAGATCGCTCATGGTCAGCTTGGATCCTCGCCCACGAGCTCGTGGTAGGTCTCACCAATGGTCTGGTACAGCTCGGTAATAGTCAGACGGTACGGCATGACTTCCTCGGCGTACGCCTTCTGCGATGCCCGGACCTCGGCGAAGAAGGGATCTTCCGCTTCGAGTTCGGCCGCAACCTCGTTCCACGCATCGATGAATGCGGGGTAGAACTCATCCGGCGTGTTCCAGATGTTGATGCCCTGCGCCTGGAGGTCAGAAACCGCCCGCGCATTCTGGGTGATCGACAGGTTCTGGCTGTCCACGATGGTGGCCTGAGCCGCAACCCGGATGATCATCTGGAGGTCAGCCGGAAGGCTGTTGAACCAATCAGCATTCAGCAGCATTTCACCGATGTCGGTGGACTGGTGGATGCCCTGCAGGTAGTAGTCACTCCATACATCCTGGAAACCAAGGGCAGTGTCATCAGACGGGCTGATCCACTCCGCACCTTCGATGGTGCCGGCGTTGGCCGCGGGGATGATTTCGCTACCCGGCATGGCGATGGCGTCCATCCCCAGACGGGTGAAGGAGTCACCGGGGAGCCCGGGCGGCGAACGGAATGAGAGACCCTGCACGTCATCCACGCTGGTGATGACTTCACTGAACCAACCGAATGGATCCGGTCCCATGGGGGCGACCGGCAGAGGAATGACGTTCACGCCAATCTCTTCCTGGTAGAGACGCTGGTACAGCTCAAGGCCACCACCGTCGTACATCCATGCAAGCGAGGTCGACTGGTCCATGCCGGTGGAGCCGGCGGGTGGGTTGGAGAACAGCGCTGCGGCCTTGTTCTTACCGTTCCAGTAGTTGGACCAGGCGAAGCCGGCTTCCATGGTGCCGTCGTCAACTGCGTCGAGAATTTCGAGGGCGCCCACAATGGCACCCGACGGCACGACGTCAGCCTTGAGACGACCGCTCGACATGACGTCGATGCGCTCACCCCAGGTCACGATGAGATCGTGGTACACCGACGTGGCCGGAACACCGGTCTGCACGGTGAACTCAAAGGTCTCGCCCTGCGTCAGTTCGACAACCGCATCGGTCGACTCTTCCGCGGCGACCTCGTCGGCCGGTTCTGCGGCATCGGAGCTCGACGACGTGTCATCAGAACTGCTGGAATCGGTTGTGGTTGTCTCGGTGTCGGATGACTCCGCGGTGTCGGTTCGGGCACTGTCGGTGCATGAACTGGCGATGAGTACCAGCGACATCAAGGCGATAAGCCACCGCGCGCTCGTTCGTTTCTTCAAGAGCATTGCTTCCCCCAAAATTGTGGACCTGGCCGCGACCTGCGACCAATCAACACCAGCGGCCATCTGCATCCGCCAGCGCCATTACTGCTTTTCCCGACCTTCCACAATGTGGAACTGGCCTTCTATAAAACAGCTTTGCCCCAAATAGACGAAGTGTCAAACACCTTCAGCCCAAACTTCGACCGGATGCAGCATTCGAGATGCACCCAGCCTTTTGGCCTGGGACCGACATGAGTAACCGGTGGCGACCGGGACCGACGCCGCGTGCACCGGAGCGGACCAGGACAGATCCCACAGCTGTCGGGACATCACCTGGTTCTCGGCCTCGTGACCAAAGATTCCCGCCATTCCGCAGCAGCCAACATTCGCCACCGTCACCGCGTGACCGGCAGCCTTCAACACCAGTACCCAGCTCTGCACCGACGACGGGCGGGTTGCCTGCTCGGTGCAGTGCGGAAAAAACGTCAGGTTGCGAGGGTTCGATGTGGGAGTCAATCGGTCAATGCGTTCCGCAAGAAGGTCCACCAGGTGAGTGACATGAGTCCACGGACCGTCCGCGTACGCGGTTGGATACTCTTCACCAAACATGAGCGCAACGGCGGGTTCGATGACCACCGGCGTCGCCCCCGCAGCGACGATCCTTTCCACATGTTGGGCCTGACGTTGCGCGGCCCTTGCAAACGCCGCGCGTTTACCTTTGACATGGTCAAACTTGCCGGACGGCACCAGCGTTGCCCGTTGCACCCGGTAACCGACGCTTTCCAGCGCGCGGGTCGCTGCCACCTCAACTGATGGATCCAGCACTGAACTGAAGATCTCGGGAAGCAGGACCACCCGGTCAGCACCGGTGGCGTCCGGATCGAATGGGACGGCGAAGTCTGACTTTGCCGGTCGCACCGATGGCGGTCCCGGCAGATCAACCAGCCCCACGGCGCGTCCGCCAAGCGGCGCCAACATCCGGCTGACCGCCGGTACCCGGGCGGCCAGCACCGCCATCTCTTCAAAGCGACTCAACAACTGGTGGCTGAGCGGTCGTCGGCGGGTGGCGTAGTACTCCTCAAGAAACTGAGACTTGAGTTCGGGAATGTTGACCTCAACCGGGCACCGTCCCGTGCACGCCGAACATGACAGACACTGACCCATGTTGGTGGCCAGTTCAGCGGCCAGTTCGTCGGCGCCGGTGTCGTCACCCCTGCCTGCCTTCTTCAGCTCCCGGGCCCGCAACCAGGCCCGCAGCAGGTCAGCCCGACCGCGCGGTGACAGCGCGGGATCACCGGTCGCCTTGTAGGACGGACACATGACTTCGGCACCGTCATAGTGATGGCACAAGCCATTCCCGTTGCAGGCATAGGCATGGTCGAATGTGCGCCGCAACTCCACCGGAACATCACGGTCGAGTTGACCGCGGAGCGGCGGTTCAGAGACCCCAACCAGGGCCGCGGTTTCTGAAGAGGGGCGATACAGCTTGCCGGGGTTCAAAAGATCCCGGGGGTCAAAGGCCTCTTTGATCTCCCGCATCAGGGCTACAACATCAGGTGAGAGAAACTCGTCAACCGATTCGCCGCGGAACCCTCGGCCATGTTCGCCCCACAGGACTCCTCCGTGAGCGGCGGCGAGCGCCACGACCTGGTTGGTGATTGATGTGACCAGTGCTTCGTGGTCCGGATCGGTGATGTCCAACGCGGGCCGAACGTGCACACACCCAACATCGGCGTGACCGAACATTGCGTACAGCACGCCGGCGTGGTCGAGAACGTTGCGAAAGCCATCAATGAAAGATCCCATCTGTTCGACCGGGACCACACAGTCCTCGACAAACGCGGTGGGACGGGCCGATCGGTCGGGGCCGCCGGTCGCCACTTTGGCCAGAAGACCAACCGCATCCGCCCGCACCTTCCAGGCCTGCGCCTGGTCCGCAGGCCTGGACAGTTCCCCAACGTCGACGCTTCGGCCCGTGGCGGCCAGCGAAGCAAGAATCGGGCCCGGCTCGGGCAACTCATCACCTGAGTACTCCAGCAGGAGGACGGCGCCGGCGTGGTCGCCGAGCACCGACCCCAACGCCGACCACGCCGGGGACGACCGGCCCCGCTCCAACGTGGTTTCGTCAAAGCACTCAATGGCGGTTGGTCCGGTTTCGCGCAGCTCCACTGCATCGTCGAGCGCATCTCGGAATGACCGATAACTGGCAACGAACAACGTGGTCTCATGCGGAAGCGGCGTGAGCGCAATGGTGGCTTCGGTGATGATCGCCAGGGTGCCCTCAGCTCCACACAACAGGGCCACCGGGTCGATGAGTCCATCCCGTCGGAAACGGTCGACCCCGTATCCGCTGAACCCGCGGGCGAGTTCAGGCAGGTCAAAGACCTGGTCTGTCGCAAGGGGGAGGTCAAGCAGACGCCGCCACAGACGACCTCCCGGGTCGTCCACCAACGCTCGGGACTCTGCTTCGGCAATCGTCACCGGCTCAGCAATCCATGGCGTTCCATCGGCCAGCACCACCTTCAACGAGATGACGTGCCGATGAGCGCGACCGTGAACCAGCGATCCCTTGCCCGCAGCATCGGTGGAGATCATGCCGCCCACCGTGGCGCGATTCAGCGTGCTGGTGTGCGGGGCCCAGAAGAGGTTGTGGGCCTTCAGCTTCGCGTTGAGCTCGCCGGTCACGACCCCGGGTTCGACCCGAGCGGTCAACACCTCCGGCGATATCTCAAGGATGCGGTTGAGCTTGCGCTTGACTTCAAGCACCAGTCCCGAAGTGAGGCTCTGACCGTTTGTTCCGGTTCCGCCGCCCCGCGCCACCAACGGCAACGGCTGCGCGCTCGACGCATTCCGCTGCATGATGTCCTGCACCTCCCGGGCCGTCCCGGGCAGGGCCACCGCAGCCGGCAGCAACTGATAGATCGAATTGTCCGTGGCGTAGACGGTCCGAATCCCGATGTCGGTGTGCACGGCTGGGTGCGACGAATCGCCGAGAACCGAGGTCATGGAATGAGCATTCCACTTTTTGTCGTCTCGATCCATTCTTGGATTACTGTCTGAGCACGGCCGCCGGTTCGGACGCCGAAAGCCTTTGGTTGCAAGCCCATTCCTGACCCTTTGGAGGTTGCCATGTTCTGTCGCCACTACGAGTTGGGATTGGATGGCGCCGATACCGCATTCAGCGTCGACGCCTCAAACACCACCTTTGGGGCCGGCTGTCTTGACGAGTCCGGCGACATCGCCCGGAGCCTTGGCATCAGTCGCATTGCGCTCTACACCGATGAGGCGCTGGTTGCCACCGAACATGTGGCCAAGGTACAGGCCTCGCTGGAGGCCGCCGGGGTCGACGTCGCTCTGTACGACAACGTCCGCGTCGAACCGACCGACGAGTCCTTCAAAGCGGGCACCAAGTTTGCCGCCGATGCCAAGGTCGATGGATTCATCTCGGTCGGTGGCGGTTCGGTCATCGACACCGCAAAGGCGTCCAACCTCTATTCGACCCACCCGACCGACAACTTCCTGGACTACGTCAACGCCCCCATCGGCGGCGGCAAGCAGCCACCGGGACCCATCAAACCCCACATCGCCTGCCCAACCACCTCGGGCACCGGTAGCGAGTGCACCGGTATCGCCGTGTTCGACCTGCTGGAAATGAAAGCCAAGACCGGCATTGCGTCCAAAGTCATCCGCCCCACCCGCGCCCTCATCGACCCCGAGGTCACCTCCACCCTGCCCGGCTCGGTGGTGGCCGCCACCGGCTTCGACGTACTCAGCCACGCCCTGGAGTCCTACACCGCTCGGGCCTACAACCGTCGGCCGGCAGCCGCGTCGCCATCGCTTCGCCCATCGAGTCAGGGCGCCAACCCGTGGAGTGACCTGGGCTGCGCCGAAGCTCTCCGGCTGCTTGGAAAGTTCCTGGTCCGAGGCACCCACGACGCCGCCGATGTGGAAGCTCGCCACCAGCTGATGTGGGCTTCCACACTGGCCGGCATCGCCTTCGGCAACGCCGGGTGCCACGCCCCACATGGCATGTCGTATTCGGTGGCCGGCCTGGTCAAAGAGTTCCAACCCGACGGTTGGCCCAAAGGCGAACCGCTCGTGCCGCATGGCATGTCGGTGATTGTGAACTCGCCGTCGGTCTTCCGCCACACGTCTTCGCACAACCCCGAGCGACATCGAGCCGGCGCCGAGTGGCTTGGGGCCGACGTGAGCGACGTCGGTGACGCGGAAGCCGGCAATGTGCTGGCTGATCAGATCATCGAGCTGATGAAGGCGACCGGGATGCCCAACGGACTCAACGGCGTGGGCTACTTCGAAGACGACGTTGCGGGCCTGGTCGAAGGATCACTTCCCCAACGTCGCCTGCTGGACAACGCTCCGGTCGACATCGACCGCGAGGTCCTCACCTCCCTCTACCAAAACGCCCTGTCCTACTGGTAACTGCGGTCAGCGACAGACGACGAGTTCGTGGGCGGCGCAGGAGGCGGCGAGGTAAATCTCGGCGCGAACCCAGACCGCCATCGGTCCAACATGGGCAGCCCCGGCGAAAGAGTTACAACAGGTCGTCGTGCTTGGAGCGGAGCCGGTCCAGCTGGCGGCGGTCGCGTTTGGTGGGACGGCCCGCACCGCGTTCACGCACCGCATACAGCGGCACGTCGTGACGTTCTTTCTTCGGACGCTCCGGTGTCATGTCCAGATAGCACTCCGCGGCGATAGCGGCGCCGACCCGTTTCTCAATGAGGCGTTGCACCACGTAGGTGCCGGTGAAGTCGCGATGCCGGACGTCAATGCTGTCGCCGATCTTCAGCTTGCGGGCCGGCTTGACCGGGTCATCGTTGACGGTGACCTTGCCGCGGGTGCATGCGTCACCGGCCGAAGACCGGGTCTTGAAAATTCGAACACTCCAGAGCCACTTGTCCACCCGAACGGTGGTGGGGTCTGGTTTGTTGCTCATGGTCAGCCCAGGAGGGTTCGCACGTCGTCGTACACCAGATAGGCGACGAGGCCGATCATCGCCAGGTTGATGAAGGTGACCGGCACCTTCAGATGGTGATCCACCCGATTCATGCGGCGAATGCTCACAATGTTGGCGACGATGGCCACCACGCCGAGCACCACCCCGATGCGAGCTCCCCAATCGACAAAGCCGGCGAACGGCAGCACGAACGGGAGAATCACATAGGTCAGGGTGCAGCGAACAGCCGACACCAGGATCGAGGTGCTGAAGATGCGCTGGGCGTCTTCCACCTGCGCTTCAGTGCCGTCTTCAGTGCCGTCTTCAGTGCCATCAACCCGACCATCAATGGCGGTGGCGGGAGTATCCATCGCTGTCACTCCCCCATCATCGCAGGTGCGGAAGCCCAAATGACAGTTGGCCGGAGCCGAATGTGGGAGCAAAGACCCGGCGCGGCCGGCACCAACGGGCAGCGTTAGTGTGACAGCAGGATCTGGTTCACGATCCTGTTCGGCACAAAGGGAGCTCCATGCACGATCTGGTCATTCGAAACGCAGCACTTATCGACGGAACCGGCGGACCAGAACGGATGGCCGACATTGCGATTGACGGGTCAACCATCACCGAAGTGACCGAAGCCGGCGGGGCCGGTTCCGCCCACCGGGACATTGATGCCGACGGTTTGCTGACGACGCCGGGCTGGGTTGATGTGCACACCCACTATGACGGTCAAGCCACGTGGGATCCGGTCATGGCCCCGTCGTCAGTCCACGGGGTGACCACCGCCGTTATGGGCAATTGCGGAGTTGGTTTCGCTCCCGTGCGACCCGACGGCAAGGACTTCCTCATCGAACTGATGGAGGGAGTCGAAGACATCCCGGGCACGGCGCTGCACGAAGGAATGCAATGGGAGTGGGAGAGCTTTGGCGAGTATCTGGCCGCGTTGGCCACCATGCATCGCACCATGGACCTTGGGACCCAGGTACCACACACCGCGGTGCGCGCCTATGTCCTTGGCGATCGCGCCCACGAGGACGACCTCACCGTCGATGAACACCAGCAGCTGGCCGAAGTCGTTGCCGACGGCGTGCGCTCCGGAGCGCTGGGATTCAGTACCTCCCGCACCATTCTGCATCGGTCAAAGCACGGGTACATTCCCGGCACCTTTGCCCGCGATGACGAGTTGGGAACCATCATTGACGCCTTGGCGTCAGTGGGCCGCGGACTCTTCCAGTACGTGAGCGACGAAGCCGCGCGAACCAACGATGCCGAGCGTCACTGGCTCCATGACCTGTCGAGCAAGGGCGTCAGCGTCACCTATTCACTTGCGCAGGATCCACGGGAACCGGACGGTTATCAGCGGGCCCTCAATGAGGCGGCGGCGCAGAGCGCAGTTGGCGCGTTGATCACCCCACAGGTGCCCGCCCGACCGACCGGTCTGCTCTTTGGCCTGACGGGTTCGTTCCATCCCTTCACCGCCCATCCCACCTTCCGCCCCATGTGGGACCTGGACCACGACACGTTGATGGCGCGGCTGCACGATCCCGAGGTGCGGGCCGCACTTCTGGCCGAAGAACCGCGGACCCGTAACCAGGCGTCGGCCACCCTCGCCACCAACTGGTCACAGATGTATCGACTCGGCGACCCACCGGACTACGAACCACGACCAGAGACCAGCGCCGCCGCCGAAGCCCAGCGCACCGGCCAACACCCGCAGGAAGTCGTTCTGGATTGGATGCTCGAAGACAACGGCCGGGCGATGTTGTTCTCACCGTTGGGTAGCTACGTGGACCACGACCACGAGGCGATTCGTCACATGATTTCGCACCCGGCATCGGTGGCCGGACTCAGCGACGGCGGCGCCCACTGCGGACTGATCTGTGACGCCAGCTTTCCCACCTACCTGCTGACGCACTGGACTCGTGATCGCCGACGCGGCGAACTACTGCCCCGAGAACTGATGGTCCACAAACAGACCCAGGCCACCGCGCGGGCGTTTGGCCTGCAGGACCGCGGCGTTGTTGCGCCGGGAATGCTCGCCGACATCAACCTCATCGACATGGATCAACTGCATCTGCACGCGCCGCACATGGTCAACGACCTGCCGGCCAATGGCCGGCGTCTGTTGCAGGACGTCGATGGGTACCGCTGGACCATCAAGGCCGGCGAGGTCACCTTCGTGGACGGCGAAGACACCGGTGCCCGTCCCGGCCGAACACTGCACGCAACCGACCAGGGAGTTGTCCGAGTATGAATCCTTCCATCGCCACCGACCCGGCTGTTGAGAACGAAACCTCCACCCGTTTCCGCACGTGTCCGCTCTGTGAGGCGTGCTGCGGTTTGGAGATCACGGTCAAACACGACGCCGCTGCTGGCGACCAGATCGTTCGGATCCGGGGTGATCGAAACGATCCTCATTCCCAAGGTTTCATCTGTCCGAAAGGCTCCACCCTCAAGCAACTCCATGAGGACCCGGACCGGCTCACATCACCAGTCGTGCGGGACCAGAGCGCCGGCGGCACGGGGTGGCGAGAGGTGTCCTGGCCTGAGGCGTTCGAACTGATTGAGTCTCGGCTCACCCCCATCATCGAAGCTCATGGTCGCAATGCGGTGGCCACGGTTCTTGGCAACCCCAATGTCCACAACCTGGGCGGCCAGTTGTACCTGGGAGGGTTTCTCAAGGCCCTGGGCTCCACTCAGATCTACTCCGCATCCACGGTGGACCAGATGCCCAAGCATGTGACCTCGGGGTTGATGTGGGGAGACCCGAACATGTTTCCGCTGCCCGATATCCGGCGTACCGACTACCTGTTGATGCTCGGCGCCAATCCGTGGGTATCCAACGGGTCGCTGGCCACGATCCCCGACTGGCCCGGCCACCTGGAGAAGTTGGTTGAACGGGGCGGTTCGATGGTCGTGGTCGATCCGCGCCGAACCAGGACCGCCTCCCACGCCACCGAACATCTGACCATCACCCCCGGCACCGATGCGGTGTGGCTGCTGGCCATCATCAATGAGCTCTTCGCCGCCGACCTGGTCAGTCTGGGCCGACTCCAGGACCACATTGCGGGCGTCGAAGACGTCAAGGCGGCGGTGGCGGAATTCAGTCCCGAACGGGCGGAGGCAACGTGCGGCATTGACGCTGCAACCACGCGCCGGATCGCCCATGAGCTTGCGGCCGCCGAGCACGCCGTGGTCTATGGCCGCATGGGCAATCACACCGTCCGGTTTGGTTCCACCGCATCCTGGGCCGCCGATGTGATCAATACCCTCACGGGCAACCTCGACGCCGAAGGCGGCGTGGTGTTCAACGGCGCACCGACCACCCGCGAACCCGACGGCGAACCCGGCGGACGAGGATTCAGTCTTGGTCGTTGGACATCGCCGGTCACCGGATCACCGGAGATCAAAGGCGAGTTCCCGGCCGCGCGCCTGGCCGAAGAATGTGAAGGCAGCGGAGACGGGACCGACAGGATCCGGGCCATGTTCCTGATGGCCTGCAACCCCGTGCGATCCTTCCCCAACAGCCAACGCCTGAACCAGGCGCTCGGCAATCTGGATCTGCTGGTTGCGGTTGACCCCTACATCAATGCCAGCAGCCGGCACGCCGACGTCATTCTGCCGCCGCTGTCCGCCCTTGAACGCAGTCACTACGACATGGTCTTCGAGACCAACATGATCCGCTCATTCGCCCGATACTCCCCGCCCACCCTGCCACCCGCGGCCGGGGCCGTCGACGAACCGCAGATTCTCTCGCAGCTCGCGTTGATTGCGCTCGGCTTCGGTGCCGCCGCAGATCCGGCGCTCGCTCATGCGCAGGTTCTCGATGCCTTTCTGGACCGGGAGCTGGCATCGGCCAGCAGCCCGATCCACGGCCGTGACAAAGATGACATTCTCGCCGAACTCGCTCAATGGAACTGGGCCGAGCAGATTATTGACCTTCGGCTGCGCGTCGGTCGCCATGGCGACGGTTTCGGCACCAATCCTGATGGGCTCACCTTGCACAAGCTGGCCAACGATCATCCGAGCGGGATCGATTTTGGACCGGTGCCGCCGCGCTTCCCGGCGGGGATCAAAACCGAATCGGGCCGGGTGGAACTGGCGCCCCCCTCGATCATCGCCGACATCGGCCTCCTTGCCGAGGCTGACCTGGCCCCACCCGCCGACGGCCTGATGTTGATTGGCCGGCGGGACCTGCGTTCGTGCAACACGTGGATGGGCAACGTGGACGTCCTGGTGAAAGGAAAGGAGAAGTGCACGCTGGAGGTCCATCCCGATGACGCCACCCGTCTCCACCTGACCGAAGGGAGTCAGGCCACGATCACCAGCCGCGTTGGTGCGGTCACCGCCCCGGTGCAGGTCACCACTGATGTCATGCCCGGCGTTGTGTGCCTGCCGTTTGGCCATGGCCATGACGAAGCTGGCATTGAAATGCATGTCGCCCGAAGCCGACCCGGGGTGAACAGCAACCGTCTGACCGACGATCGCATCATTGACCCGTTGTCGGGCAATGCGGTCCTGAACGGGATCCCGGTTACCGTCACCCCTGCGTGAAGCTGACCACCTGGAACGTCGACTCCATCCGAGCTCGCCTGGATCGAGTGATGGCGTGGGTGGACGTCCACCAACCTGATGTCCTGTGCCTTCAGGAAACCAAAGTGGCCAACGCCAAGTTCCCCCGGGCCGCCTTCGCAGAGCGCCACTACGAACTGCTCCTGGCCGACTCCACCGGCCACGCCGGTCTTGCCCTGGCCAGTCGGGTGGGGCTCACCGACCCCCAGGTCGGCTTCCCCGGGGCCGTCGGCCCGCTGGCCCAACCGCGGAGCATCTCAGCAACCTGCGGCGATGTCCGCGTGCACACCGTCTACGCCCCGAACGGCCGAAAGGTGGGTACGCATCACCATGAAATCAAGCTCGCCTGGTTTCAGCTGCTGGGCGCATGGATGGACATCGACAACGAAGCCGACCAGCCAACTGTGCTGATCGGCGACCTCAACATCGCGCCCCGTGATGTTGATGTATGGGAGCCGTCGCGGTACCGCAAACGGAATCTGACCAGCCCCGACGAGCGGGCCGCGTTCAACGCGTTGCTGGATGGCCGATTGGTTGACGTGGTTCGTGAAGCCTTTGGCGACGAGCACGTATTCACATGGTGGAACCGCCGCAGCGACTTCTACCAAACCGACCGTGGCTGGCGACTGGATCACGCGCTGACGGACCCCGTTACCGCAACCCGCGTCACCCGCGTGGAGGTTGACCGCCTTGAACGCGGTCAACCAGGAGCCTCAGACCACGCCCCGCTCACCATCGAGCTGGACCGGTAACCACAAGGCACCAGGTCCGGACCGCAGCGACCACGCCAATGCTTTCGATCGCCAGCGGCATTCGAACAACACACCGACATCCAAAAAGCGAAGAGACCGGCGGGGGGAGCCGGCCTCTTCTTCGTCTGAAAGCGTCGGGGGGACGTACTTTCGACTTCGCAAAGCTGCCTCGGGGGGTTGAGGCTTGGTGCTTTGCGGTATGTAAACATTGTGAATGAAAGCACAAGCTCGGTCCAACAACTAATCGAGATATCGCCTATCGTTAAATAAGATAGTGCAACATTTCACATTCCACCGTAGAGATTGAGTACCCCAGTATGGGTACAAATACCCACGGGTAAGCCCCAAGAGAAGGTCGTCTCCATGGATTTGCGTCAACTTGAGGCGTTGCTCGCCATTTCGGATCACGGCAGTTTTTCTGCGGCCGCCGATGCGCTCCACACCGTGCAGTCCAACATTTCGGCGCGCATTGCCCGACTGGAGGCCAGCGTTGGCGCCGAACTGATCAATCGCAACACCCGATCCCTCACCCCCGAAGGCGCCATTGTTGCAGCCCGGGCTCGCACCATCGTCTCTCACATGGACGCCATTCATTCCGACATTGCCGGTTTGCGGGACGTGATCATCGGCCAGGTCACCTTGGGAATCCACTCCTCCACCGCCCGGTGGCTGGTGCCACCGCTGCTGGCCGATGTTGCGGCTCGGTTGCCCGAAGTCGAGTTGCTGGTGACCGAAGCTGCGTCCAACGACATCGTGGCCGGCGTTGGCGAAGGAAAGATCGATCTGGGTGTGGTCAACCTTCCGCTGGAACGCCGTCAGTTGGAGGTGACCCGCCTGTTTGAGGAAGACATCCTCTTGGTGCTGCCGGTCGGACACATGCTGGTGTCCTCGCCCGAACCCAGCGTCGAGGATCTTGACCGCGTGCCGCTGTTGGCGGCTCCTGAAGGATCCGCGTTCCGCGATGAGTTGAATCGGGAGTTTGCGGTGTCGGGGGCTCGCATGGTGGCTGCCTATGAGTTCAATGGCATTCGGCTGATCGAGTCGCTTGCGGTCCAGGGAGTTGGGGCTGCGCTGTTGCCGGCATCGGCCGTGCCCGCCGACCATGAACCAACCCCTCGCAAGGTGCGCGGCATCAGCCGCCGAACCGTCGGTCTGGTCACCCGGCAGGGCACCGAATCACTGCCGTCCATGGCGGTGGGCGAGGCAATTCAGCGCGCCGTAGGCACAACCGCACCGTCCCTTGTGGGCATATACGCCGCCGAATCGACGCCGTCACGGACCGGGTGACCCCACCGCCCGTCCCGGTCGCTAGTGTGGGGGGCTTACGAAGCGCTGAAACCTCATAGGAGAACCACGTGCCTGAATCGATCACAATCACCGACAATCGGTCCGGTGAATCGGTCGAAGTCCCGATAGTCAATGGCGGTATAGACGGCAAGGAATGGCAGAAACTCGTCCCGGGATTGTGGTTTCTGGACCCGGGTTTCAAGACCACCGCCGCCACGCGCAGCGACATCACGTGGATCGATGGCGCCGAAGGCGTTCTTGAGTACCGCGGTTACCCGATCGAGGAGTTGGCGCAGAAGTCGACGTACCTCGAAGTCGCATACCTGCTGATCAACGGCGAGCTTCCCACCACCGAGCAGTACGACGCCTGGGTGCATGACGTCACGCACCACACCTACATTCACGAGAACTTCCGCAAGCGCTTCATGGAATCGTTTCACTACGACGCCCACCCCATGGGCATGCTGATCTCCACGGTGGCCGCGTTGTCGACCTTCTACCCCGAAGCCAAAGACATCGAGGATCCGGAAAACCGGATGCTGCAGATGACACGCTTGATCGCCAAGATGCCAACCATGGCGGCCGGCGCGGCCCGATTCGGTGACGGCATGCCGTTCGTCTTCCCCGACAACGATCTTGACTTTGCCACCAACTTCTTGTCCATGATGTTCAAGGTCGCCGAACCCAACTACACCTGTGACCCCGCCATCAGCAAGGCATTGGACGTGCTGTTCATCCTGCACGCCGATCACGAGCAGAACTGCTCCACCACCGCCGTTCGCACCGTGGGCAGCTCACATGCGGACCCCTACTCCGCTGTTGCTGCCGGCGCCGCGGCCCTCTACGGACCCCGCCACGGCGGAGCCAATGAGGCCGTACTCAAGATGCTGGACGAGATCGGCAGCTTCGATCAGGTCGACGACTACGTCGATTCGGTCAAGAAAGGCGAGCAACGCCTCATGGGCTTCGGCCACCGGGTCTACAAGAACTACGACCCTCGAGCCAAGATCATCAAACAAGCCGCCGAAGGCGTGTTCAAGGCCACCGGCTCCAACCCTCGCCTGGACATCGCCCTCAAGCTCGAAGAGTACGCACTGAACGACGAGTACTTCATCGAGCGCAAGCTCTATCCCAACGTGGACTTCTACTCCGGTCTGATCTACCAGTCACTGGGGATACCGACCGACATGTTCACCGTCTTGTTTGCCATCCCCCGGGTATCGGGCTGGTTGGCTCACTGGAACGAGATGTTGGAGCAGGGCACCGCAATCACCCGCCCCCGCCAGCTGTACACCGGCGAGGCGAAGCGCTCCTACGTGGAGATGGCCGATCGGGGTTAGCGGGCTGGCGGATCAGCGGCTGTAGGCCAGGCCCAGGTCGTCGAGGCGACCCACGGCCCCCTCGGGGCGGACCCCAAGAATGCAGGCGATGGCCCGCACGTCATCGGCTCTCACGGTCAGCATCCGACCGTTGAAGTCCTGACGTTGCACCTGAATGGTGGTCAGATAGCGGGTCAACATCTCGGCTTGGGCGCCAGCCAATCTATCAAGGCGTGCCAAGTCAAGGGTGATGGGACCGGCCTTGCGTGGCCGCCCAGCAAGGTCGACCACATCCACTGGCTCCACACCGAATCCGGCTTCGTTGGCCGGGAGAAGTTGGTCGACGGGAACGTTGTAGAACCGGGCCAGACGTTGCAGACGGGGAACCGAGATCGCCCGCTCTCCGCGTTCGTAGGCTCCAAGAACCGACGCCTTGAACTCTTTGGCCGACGTGGCTTCGACCTCCTGGAGCGACATGCGCTTCTGCCGCCGAATGGTGCGGAGTCGAGCACCAACCATGCGAATGTAGTCCGCTTCCAGGTGGCTCGAATCTTCAGTCGACATTGCTGACCTTCCCATGAAACTCGCGTGCGCTGCGAACCGTGTTCGGCGGTCGATCCACCACTATCGGCGACCGACCGACTGATATCAGGTTGTCAGCGTCGGGCTGATGTTTGCGCCCAGCTCAGCTTACGACATTTGTCATGTCCAAAACCACTTCGGCTTGTTTTTCCTCGGTTCGGGACATGGCTCAACGGGGGCGGTTGCCCACATCCATGCGCATGGACACCAGTAGGCTGGCGGTGGCGATGGCCGCGGTCTCGGCTCGCATCACGTGCTGTCCGAACCGATACGCCGTTGGCACCGCTGACCGCTCGTCGTCGGACCAGCCCCCTTCGGGCCCAATCAGGATGACGACTCCATCGTCGCCGTCTGACAAGGCAAGACCCGCTGGGGCTCCGTCCATGTCGGCCCGAACCACTCCAGCAACGTTGGCCAGCGCACCAAAGGAGGTCACCGGCTCCACCGACGGCAACCAGGCCCGATGCGATTGCATGGCCGCTTCCCGAGCGACTCGGCGCAACCGCGTGAGGTTGCGCTCCGCTTTGGCGTCGTCCCAGCGAACGACCGAACGTTCAGCGGTGAACGGCACGATCCGGTCGACACCCAGCTCGGTGAGTTTCTGAACCACCAGCTCAGGCTTGGAACCTTTCACCAGCGCAAAGCCAATGCAGATCGACGGTGACTCGGTGGGCACTGACCTGACCGGACCCGCCAACTCCGGCGTTGGCCCAAAACGAGCTGAGCGCCAACTCCCCCGGCCGTCACCGAGCGTCAGCGCCTCCCCGTCACGCAGGCGCAGGGCCCGGCTCAGGTGGTGATAGTCGTCGTCGGCCAACGCCGGGGCCGCCAGGTCAGAAACAAAGACGTGCGGACCACCGTGGTGCAGCAGAGCATCCGCCGGATCGGTGACTTCCACGGGTCCGGCTCAGGTAAAGGCGGAGCGAATGCGGCTGAACCAGCCTCGCTCGGCGGGCGCCACATCGTCACCACGAGACGCAGCAAGTTCACGAAGCAGACGTTCTTCGGTTTCGGTGAGATCGGTTGGCGTCTCAACCACAAGGCGCACCAACAGATCCCCCCGGCCTCGGCCCCGCACCTGCGGTACGCCGCGGCCACGAAGGCGAAAGACTCTTCCTGGCTGACTGCCGGCCGGAACCACCAGGTCTTCGGCCCCGTCAATGGTTTCGAAGTTCACCAGACCGCCAAGAGTGGCCACGGTGAATGGCACGTTGAGTTCAGAGATCAAGTCGTTGCCTTCACGACGGAAACGCTCATGCGGCTCAACCCGAATCTTGACGTAAAGATCACCGAAACCACCGCCTCGAACTCCGGCGGCGCCGCGGCCGGTCAGCCGCAAGGTCGAGCCGGAATCCACGCCGGCCGGAACGTCGACGGTGTAGGTCTTCTCGGTGATGTTGCGGCCTTCTCCCGAACACGTGAGGCACGGATCTTCGACAAGTTCGCCGCTGCCGGAGCAGGCCGGGCATTCGACCGTGGACATCATCTGGCCAAGGATGGACTGACGAACCTCGCGCACCAGCCCCTGGCCCTGACACTGTGCGCAACGGGTGACACCGCCGCTCTCCTCGCTGCCGCTGCCTTCGCATGGCTCGCAGGGGATCGCGGTGCGGGTCGAGAATTCTTTGGCGCCGCCGAGGATGGCTTCTTCAAAGGCGACGTCCACCACGACTTCCAGGTCGGGACCCTGGCGGCGGGCCTGGGCGGTCTGTGTGCCGCCGCCAAACGGGTTGCCGCCGCCGAAGAAGGCATCGAAAATGTCGTTGAGTCCCCCGCCGCCAAAGCCGGCGCCGGCGTTGTTGCCGGTGGCGCCGTAGCGGTCGTATTGGGCTCGGCGCTGCGGATCGCTCAGTGTCTCATACGCCACTGCGATCTCTTTGAAACGGGCCTCGGCTTCGGCGTCGCCGGGATTCCGATCGGGGTGAAGATCGCGGGCCAGACCGCGGTAGGCCTTCTTCAGTTCCTCAGGCGTTGCCGTGCGCGGAATGCCAAGTAGTTCGTAGTAGTCGGTGCTCATATCAATCTCGTCCTGGTGCCACCATCAACGTTCGCTGAGCGTGACGCCGAGCTGGTAGCTCACCACCGCCACCGCGGCCAACGCCTGCGGGTAGTTCATGCGAGTGGGCCCAAGAACGCCAATCGAGCCGATCTCCTGCCCTTCCACAACGTAGGGGGCAACGACCACCGAACACTCATTGAGATCTTCCATTCCGGTTTCGGTGCCGATGGAGACTCGCTTGCCCCGGTCCAGCAGGTCGCGAATGAGCGAGACCACGAGGAACTGTTTCTCCAACATCGCAAGCACGCTCTCGGCCACCTCGGACTCTTCAAAGGTTCCGGCCACGCTGTGCGCACCACCAACAAAGAGCCGGTTGCCACGGCGTTCGGGGGCGCCGAACGCATCGATGGCGGCCGCCGCAACGTTCGCAACCTCAGAATCGCGGTGGGCGGGCATGTCAACAAACTGCTCGCCGATACCCACCAGGGCTTTGGAAACGAGCTCGCTGGCCTCGGCGACCTGCGTCTCGTTGAAACCATCGGGGAGATCGATGCTGCGGCGCTCCACTCCCCCGTTGGACAGCACAACGACCAGCAGACCCACCCCAGCCGAAATCTCCACCAGTTGCGAGGAAAGCACGGTGGCAGTGTCGGGTGCGGGAGGAACGACAACAGCGGTGTAGTCGGTGACCCCAGCCAACAGGCTGGAGGTCTGCCGCAACATCCGTTCAAGCTCGCCATGGGTGCGTTCAAAGAACTCGCTGATGCGCTCCCGGCGGACGCCATCAAGTTCGGCCGGCTGCATCAGCAGGTCAACGAAGTAGCGGTAACCCTTCTCGGTGGGTACCCGGCCGGCGCTGGTGTGAGGCTGCTGCAGGTAGCCCTCTTCTTCGAGCGAACCGAGGTCTTTGCGGATGGTGGCCGAAGAGACCTGCAGTTGGCTTTCCGCGGAAACGGTGGCAGATCCGACCGGGCGAGACGTGGAGATGTACCCCTGAACGACCGCCCGCAGGATTGCCTCCTTGCGTTCTCCCAACAACTCCGTATCCACGCCTGTGAGGCTATCTGGGGTTGGCGCTCTCAGTCGTCGAGCTTCAGTGCGGAGACGAACGCCTCCTGGGGCACATCCACGCGTCCAATGGACTTCATGCGTTTCTTTCCGGCCTTCTGCTTCTGCAGGAGCTTGTTCTTTCGGGTGATGTCGCCGCCGTAGAGCTTGGCGGTCACGTCCTTGCGGAACGCCTTGACTGTTTGTCGGGCCAGGATCCGGCCGCCGATGGCCGCCTGAATTGGCACGTCGTACTGCTGCCGAGGGATCAGCTCTTTGAGCTTCTCGGTCATCTTGCGTCCGTAGTCATCAGAGGCCGTGCGATGCACAATGCTGCTGAACGCGTCCACCGGTTCGCCCTGCAGGAGGATGTCCACCTTCACCAGATCGGCGCGGTCATACCCGTCGGAGTCGTAATCGAGGCTGGCGTACCCCTGGGTGCGGCTCTTCATCTGGTCGAAGAAGTCCATGACCACTTCGGCCAGCGGCAGGCGGTACTGCAGCTCCAACCGCTCGGGCGACAGATACTCCATCTTGATCATCTCGCCGCGCCGGGTTTGGCAGAGGTCCATCAACGCGCCGGTGAATTCCGACGGCGAGATCACTGTCGCTTTGAGGTACGGCTCCTCGATGAAGTCGATCTCGGCGCCGTCGGGCATCTCCGAGGGGTTGTCGATGGTCAGCACATCGCCGTTGGTCTTGTGCACCCGATACTCCACCGATGGCGCCGTGGAGATGAGGCGGAGGTCAAACTCGCGTTCCAGCCGCTCCCGAACAATCTCCATGTGGAGCAGGCCCAGGAAGCCACAGCGGAAACCGAAACCCAGGGCACCTGATGTCTCCGGTTGGTAGGTGAAGCTGCTGTCGTTGAGCTGCAGCTTCTCCAGTGCTTCGCGCAGCGCCGAGAAGTCGTCGCCTTCGATGGGGTACAAACCGCTGAAGACCATGGGCTTGGGTTCGCGGTAGCCGTCGAGGGCTTCGGTGGCCGACTTGCGAGCAGTGGTGACCGTCTCACCCGACCGCGCTTCACCAACATCTTTGATGCCGGCAATCAGGTAGCCCACCTCGCCCGGGCCGAGCTCTTTGAGGGGGGTGTTGTCCGGCGTTCGAGCGCCGATCTCATCGGCCACGTGTTCGGCGTCGGCTTGCATGAAGCTCAGCTTTGCTTCGTGCTTCATCACGCCGTTGAACACCCGGATCGAACTGACCACCCCGCGGTACTGGTCGAAATGGGAGTCAAAGATCAACGCCTGGAGGGGCGCGTCCCGGTCTCCCTCCGGTGCGGGGATCCGGTCGACGACCGCGTCCAAAAGTTCTTTGACGCCTTCGCCCGTCTTGGCCGAAATCAGGAGCACGTCTTCGGCCGGGACACCAAGCACCTGCTCGATCTCGCCGGCGTACCGCTCCGGGTCCGCCGCCGGCAGGTCGATTTTGTTGAGCGCAACGACAATCTCCAGATTGTTCTCCAACGCCAGATAGGCGTTGGCAAGCGTCTGCGCTTCGATCCCCTGGGCCGCGTCCACCAGAAGAATCACGCCCTCACAAGCCGCCAGCGAACGGCTGACCTCGTAACCGAAGTCCACGTGACCCGGCGTGTCGATGAGGTGGATGGTGGTGCCCTCATGTTCCAAGCGCACCGACTGCAACTTGATGGTGATGCCGCGCTCGCGCTCGATGTCCATGGAGTCGAGGTATTGCTCGCGCATGTCACGGGCGTCGACGGCACCACAGATTTCGAGCATGCGGTCAGCGAGGGTCGACTTGCCGTGGTCGATGTGGGCAATGATCGAGAGATTGCGGATGCGGGACAGGTCCATACGAACTGCGAAGCCTACTGCCGCTCAGGTCGTTGCCAGCCAGACCAGCCAAGTGGCCAGCAGGCCTCGGGCGCCCCAGATGACGGTTCGGACCCAGTTCGTGGAGATCAGTTGCGAAATGCGCGTCGCGTCGTAGGGCTCGTTGGCCAAGCGGCCATGCAGAGGGCCGTACCAAACCGCGGTCGCCGTCCAGGCCACCACCAACAGCAGGCCCGCGACAAAGGCGACCGTCCTCTCAGTTCCCGAGGGTGCTCGGAGCCACACCAGCAGGCCAAGGAGGACCTCAGCCGGGGCGAAGACCAACAGCGGGAGGACAATGCCCTGGCCGTGGCTGGATACATGGGCGGCAAAGTCAAGCTCGGCGACCTTGCGGAATTGCGGATAGATGACCAGTTGCACGGTGGTCATGAATCCAACCATCGCCAGCGTGAACGCCATATGGGCAATGGCAACGGTCCGGAATTCCATGGGAGAGAAACTACTGCCCGGTCGGCCAGGGGCCGAAGCTCATCGGCGCGCTCGGCCGAAACGGTATCAAAAAGCAAAAGACCCGCCGCACTCGAAATGAGCGGGGCGGGTTGCTGCAAGCGCCAACGGCGCCAGCCGGCTATACGCCAGCTTCGATCCGACGGATTTGCTTGATCAGGCGGCTCTTCTTGCGAGCAGCCGTGTTCTTGTGGATCTTGCCTTTGGAAACGGCCTTGTCGATGCGCTTGATAGCCATCTTGAGGGCCTCAGGACCGTCATCGGTACCTGCGGTTGCGAGCGCTGCCTTGGTCCGCGTACGGACCTCAGAATGCACTGTCTTGTTGCGGGCGCGCCGAACCTCGTTCTGGCGGTTCCGCTTGATTGCTGACTTGATGTTTGCCATGACGAACTCTCTAGCTTTCGGACTTACAGAGGCTAGCGGGCCATCGCCACGATTCCGACACATCGTCTGGGGCGCAGGGCACTACGGCCATGGTGAAATGGCCATGGTGAAATGGCCATGGTGAAATCTCGACGCCTATCGGTCGGCCGGGAGGCACCTCATCCCGGGGACCTTGGTCCCTAGCTCCAATCGGCACCCGCAGGAAGACTCGAAGACACGATCTCGGAGTCGGTGCTTGTGGTACGAGGCCAAGACGCAGGTCGTTTCGCCCGACCTCCCAAAGGAGTCCGAACATGTCTCAGTCAACCACCCTGGCAACCCGTCCATCCGAAACGAACGCGAAACACCACCCGCAGGCAATCGGCACCAGCCACCAACTCAGCCGATGGGGTGGTGCCGCCGGCCTCGGCGGTGCCCTTTCACTTATCGGCTCAGTCATCGTCGTGGTCGGAATGGGCCTGCCTGATGCCTCCGACGTCGAAACTCTGACCGACTTCGCCAATATCGAGACCGGCCGGATCGCTGAACACTTCTTTTACCTCGGGGCGCTTGTCCTCTTCGCGCTACACGTCTTCGTCCTGCAGCGGCTGCTGCGACCGGCTCACGAAGCCGCTTCATTGTTCGGCGCGGTGATCGCGTCGTTCGGTCTCGTCATCATGGCGGCGTCGAGTGTGCTGCACGTCTCGACCGCGCCGCTGGCCGAGCTGTACACCTCGCCGGACACACCTGCAGGTGACACCCGCGCCATCGAGTACGCATGGCATGGCACGCAGAGCATCTTCGACACGATGCTGGCCACTGGCTTGTTGCTGGTGCCGATCGGCATTGTCCTGTTCGGTATCGCCATGCGGAAGTCTCCGGCATTCGGATCGACCCTCGGCCTCATCGCCATCGCGCTCGGCCTCATCGGAACGATCGGGGCGGTCTGGGAAGTCATCGACACGACGACGGCCTTCTCCGCTGGCAGTGTTCTGGCCATCGCATTGTTCCACCTCGTCGTCGGCTGGCGGACGCTGCGCCTCGACCCTCGTGCGACCACCGAGATCAACCTCACCTAGCCGACGGAGGCGAAAGGAGTCCGGCCCATGAAATCCATCAGTTCACTCCTCCAACGTCAAACGCCTCACGGCGAAGCGCCAAAGCCGGAAACGGTGAAGCAAATCACCAGGGGCGAAGTGGTCGGCTTTGTCGCCGAGAACGGAGCCCACATCTGGCGCGGTATTCCCTACGCAGCGTCGACTGCGGGAGCAAACCGCTGGCGGGCCCCGCAGCCCGTCTCCCCATGGAAAGGTCGACGAACCGCCGTCAAGTTCGCACCACGGTGCGCGCAGGTCACCAACAGGAGGTTGCACGCGTGCTGAGGAGAACACGATGAAGGCGCTCGTCCGCGATATCTACCAATCGGCCGACGACCCACTACAGATCCGGGACGTCGAGACGCCCGAGATCGATGCCGACGAGGTACTGGTTCGAGTGCACGCGGCGTCCACGACGCTGTGGGGCTGGGACCTACCTGCTATCGCGAAGTTGATCGGCCGACTGACCACTCGGTTTCGCAAACCGAGAGCCACCGTCCCTGGCTTGAGCTTCGCCGGCGAGGTAGAGACGGTGGGAAAACGGGTGTTTCGCTTGCAGCCCGGTGCGGCGGTCTTCGGACAAGCCAAGGGAGCCCTCGCCGAGTACGTGGCAGTCGGCGAGGATGCGGTGACCTCAAAGCCGTCGGCTCTGTCATTTGTGCAGGCGGCAACTATCGCCGTGTCCGGGTGCACCGCGTTGCACTCTCTTCGCAAGGGGCAGGTCGGCCCAGGTGACCACGTGCTGGTAGTGGGAGCGTCAGGCGGCGTCGGCAGCTTCGCAGTGCAACTGGCCAAGGCGCTCGGCGCGGAAGTTACCGGCGTGTGCGGCACCAAGAACCTGGATCTGGTTCGGTCGATGGGCGCCGACCACACCATCGACTACACCAAAGAAGACTTCACTCAGAGCCGATCGCTCTTCGACGCGATCCTGGACATGGCCGGCAATCGGTCGCTGGCTGAACTTCGGCGGACGCTGCGTCCACGAGGCACGCTCGTCATGGTTGGACAATCCGGCATCCCAGAATCAGATCAAAGTTGGTACAAGGCGCTCAGCCGATGGCTTCGTGCTGCGATCTGGTCACGATTCATCGACCACAACATGGTGGCTCTGATCCCACCGAGGAACCGGCAAGACCTGCTGCTCGCGCTTACCGACTTCATCAACGACGGCGCGCTCTCCCCGGTTGTCACCGCAACGTATCCGCTGACCGAAGCACCCCAAGCGATCGAACGCTTGAAAGGTGGCAACGAACGTGGTCGAACTGTCATCGACTTCCAACTCGATATCGCGGAGTCATGATCGGGGAAAGGCTGGCCTGAGCGAGGACGGCGTTGGGTTGCTGATTTCGGACTTTTGACTCTGGGAAGGGACCGGCCCTGCGACTTGAGTGAAGTGACAGGAATTGAACGGTGCCGATGAACCATCGGCGCCTTGTGACGAGGAGGAACAATGGACAAGAAAGTCGTCATCGCCGGAGCCGGCTTTTGCGCCCTGGCCGCAGCTCTTGCCGCAGTGAAGAAGAGCACCCGGACTGACCCCAAGCCGGAAATCTGGGACAAGATGCGGGCGAAGATGGAGGAGATGCCAGAGGACTTCCCGCCGCGGATGATGTACGACAACATCGAGACGACAAAGGCCAACACAGACAAGATCCTTGAATTGCTGAAGCAAGGCGAGGGCTGAAGCGGGAGGACTTTGTGGGCCCCAATACCGCGTCGCCATTCGTTTCACAATTGAAGAATGACCAACGCCAGGACGGGCACCTGCTTCGGGAAGTTTGTTGAGGGAATGGAAATGCCATGAAACACGTATCTGTCGGATTTGTCCTCGCGACGCTGGCCATCTCGATCGTTGGGATGGTCGACACAGCGTTCGACGATGAATGGACTCGACTCGCACTCTTTGCTGTCGTCGCTGTTCTGCAGTCGGCAATGTTGTTCACCGCACGCGGACGTTCGATGATTTCCCTTCGACCGGACCTTGCCCGATGGGCGCACGAGCGGGCACAGAGAACGGGCGAGCCGGTCGAGACAATCACGGACCGGGCCATTGCGTGGTATCGCCATGGCTTATACCGACCGAATTCGCCAGATGTCAACTAGGCCAAGAACGATCGGGTACACGCGTCTATTGACGCCGGGAGATGACTGCGACGCGGTCTACTTCGGCGGAAAGGGTGGCGCGCTCGCGCGATTGATTACGCGCGCTCAACCGGTGCCCGTTACCGGCGTCGTGACGACGGATGCTTATCACCGGGTGGTTCTTGCGAATCCCGCCATTCAACGTCTCACGGCCCGGATCGAAGGAGGCTTCTCCGCAAGTGAATCGGAAGTCGAAACGGTCTTTGTCATGGCGACCGTTCCAGCGAAAGTCGAAACGGCGCTGGTTGCACTCGCGCGTCGCGTGGGCGGCGCGCGCGGCCACGTCGCCATCCGCTCATCGGCAACGGTCGAGGACCTCGGTGGGTCATCCTTCGCCGGGCAGTATCGATCCTTCCTCAACATCAACACCGCAGACGCTGAGGCCGTCATGGATGCAATTCGTCGAGTCTGGGCATCGCTTTGGTATCCGGCCCCGGCCGCGTATCGCCGGGCCTTCGCCACAGTCGATACCGGTGACATCGCGATGGCGGTGGTTGTGATGGACATGATCCCGGCGACCACTGCAGGTGTCGTTTTCACGGCCGACCCGGGCGGGTCCGACGGCGCGCGCGTCGAGGCGGTAGAAGGTTTGGGTGAATCGTTGGTCTCGGGTGAACGGACCCCGTCGGCGTGGGTCGTGCCTCATGACACTCACGACAACCAGACGGGCACTCCAGCGTTACCGATCGCTGCTCGCCGAGCACTCGACTTGGCGCTCAGTATCGAGCACGACTTCGGCGTCCCGCAGGACATTGAGTGGGCGGCCTGCGATGACGACGTCTATATCGTGCAGGCACGCCCGATAACCGTCCTCGAAACTGACGACGGCTTCGATACGGACATCGATGATCACGAACTTACGAGCGCCGGCATCGCGGAGCTGGTACCCGGCGTGCTCGCTCCCTTGATGTGGGACCTCAACGCCTTTCTGCTCGAGCACGCTTTTCGCTCGGTGCTCAACTCCCTCGGAACCATCGGTGCCGACGCTGAGGTTCAGCCCTTCATTCGTCGGGTGCGAGGTCGAGTTGCCGTCGACTTCGACCAGCTCAGCGCGGCAGCATCAGTGGTGCCGGGTGCCGTCGCCGAACTGGAGATGCAGTACTTCGGCGAAACGTCTGACACCGCAGTTGTGACGCCTCGGCGAGCAGACGGGCTCCGCCGTTTGCACCGCGACGTGAGGACCGCTCGAACACGGCGCCAAACAATCGATCAAGCTGACGTGCTCGTCGCAGCGGTTGCTGAACTGCGGGATCGCAAACCCGTGCTTCGCGATCTCTCCAACGATGCAGTTTTTCGCTATCTCAATCGGCTTCTCGCCCTGGCCGCTCGTGGGCTCACAGGAGAGCTTGGCGTGGCCGCTTCAGGTGGCGCCTCTTTTGATCGTTTGATCGGGTTGCTCGATTCCTATCTTGGAGACGATCACGGTTCGTTGGCCGCACAACGCGTCACTGCCCATTCCGGTGCCTCCGTTGTGCGGGACCCCGCCGCCTCTGCAGCACTTTTTGGGGGTCCAAGCTGGACGGAACTGGGCCTTGTCCCCCCTCAGCCTGATCCCGGGGAAGCCTCGATGGCGGAACATGACCTGGCGGACCTCGAGCAGCGGGTGCGTAGTCGGCCGGGATGGATGCGACGACGTGTTGTCACCGGCCAGTTTGTCGACATCCGCATGCACCTCCTTCGCCGAACCGTTGCAGATGTGATGGAACAACTGCGCCGGCGTGAGGCGTCCAAGGCCGCGTTCCTCGAAGTCGGCGGCGAGGTTCGCCGCGTGCACCTGGAATTCGGACGGCGCCTTGTGGCGAAGGGGAGTCTCACCCAGCGGGAGGACATCGAGCTTCTGTCGACCAGTGAGGTTGTTTCCTCGCTGGCTGGCGAATTCTCTCCGCCAAACGATCTCATCAAGCGCCGCCGCAACTGGCTGAGTCGCTATGACGTCGAGGGTCTGCTTCCCTTGCGATTCACCGGCGTCCCCGACCGAGCGCGAAAGCCATTGCCGGAGGGCGCCCAGCTCACTGGCTGGGCTGCAAGCCCCGG
>ENA-ORXR01000394-ORXR01000394.1-marine-metagenome-genome-assembly--contig:-NODE-394-length-61453-cov-7.012220_pt1 | contig 61453 bp, 61 predicted proteins | sample MGYA00237866_ERZ511479 | MGnify/ENA metagenome assembly ERZ511479 | reverse complement strand
GCCCAGTAATTCCGATTAACGCTTGCACCCTCCGTATTACCGCGGCTGCTGGCACGGAGTTAGCCGGTGCTTCTTCTGTAGGTAACGTCAATTCCAGCAGCTATTAACCACCAGCTTTTCTTCCCTACTGAAAGTGCTTTACAACCCGCAGGCCTTCTTCACACACGCGGTATTGCTGGATCAGGCTTGCGCCCATTGTCCAATATTCCCCACTGCTGCCTCCCGTAGGAGTCTGGGCCGTGTCTCAGTCCCAGTGTGGCTGATCGTCCTCTCAGACCAGCTACGGATCGTCGCCTTGGTAGGCCATTACCCCACCAACTAGCTAATCCGGCTTAGGCTCACCCGATAGCGAGAGGTCCGAAGAGCCCCCTCTTTCCACCTTGGTGCGTATTCGGTATTAGCGTGAGTTTCCCCACGTTATCCCCAACTACTGGATAGATTCCTAAGTATTACTCACCCGTCCGCCACTCGCCATCAACAGAGCAAGCTCTGTCATGCTGCCGTTCGACTTGCATGTGTTAAGCATACCGCCAGCGTTCAATCTGAGCCAGGATCAAACTCTTCAGTTTAATAGTTTTCCAGAAGCTATGCCCCCAGGTGCCCTTCGACACTAAAGCTATTGAACGAAGCGTCCTCACCCAAGCCATACCCTTATAACAACCAGTCCGATGGTCCTCATCGGCGAAGCTGTTTAGAGCCAATTAAAGCTTAAGCCAGGTACTTCATTTACATCTATTGCCAAGGCAACCAATGCAATACAAGCACCCCTTTAAATTACTTGATTCGATTGTAAAAGAGCGGGCTTTTTCACTTGACACCCCGTGGGGTACTTCGTGTCTGCCGAGTCCGAGGAGTATACAGGCGCAAGATAACGTGTCAACGGTTTCAGGCAAAAAAACTTAATTATTTTTAATATTAATTCTGGACGACACCCCTGTGCAAGATTCGTGTCTTTTGGTGCAATACGAATATATTGAGGCTGTAAAAATTCTACCCTGCTAATCAGTCGCTATTCGCATCAGTACGCTGGCTGCATACGAGAGCTTTCCGGTACCTCGTGCTTTCTGGCAGGTATCGTGTAAAGGGATACAAAGTAGAATCCCGCCTGCGCCATTCCTGACAAGCGCTCTGCGGTGCCACCCACTCCACCACGCTGCTTTCCACCAGCCACTTTTAGTGATGCTTTTCGCAAGCCCTTCAATCCTTTCATCCAGCGAGGGTGGTCAATATCAAGTGTGATCGGGAAAACCTGCTTGGTGATCTCGGAAGTTTTTTCAAACACCGTCTGACCATACCAGTCAACATCAACACCTAGCGCCTCGTGAAAAACAGGCCGCTGATGATCCCGTACATACATGGTTGAAAAAACGGCGGTTAAAAAGAACTTTATCCAAAGCACGTTAATACCCCGTGTAAGCTTTGGGTCTGACTTCATTAGCAGGGCAAATGCCTCGCCGTGACCAAATTCGTCGTTACACCAATTCTCGAACCACTTGAATATGGGATGAAATCGTTTTTCCGGATGTTGCTCCAGATGCCGGTAAATCGTGATGTAGCGCGAATAGCCAATTTTTTCCGATAGATACGTCGCGTAATAAATGAATTTGGGACGAAAGTAAGTGTATTTTTTACTCTGTGTCAGGAACCCGAGATTGACAGCGATGCCAGCCTCCCGGAGCGCATCGTTAATAAATCCGGCATGCCGCGCTTCATCACGAGCCATCAACTGGAACAACTGAACAATGTCCGGATTGGTTCCTCGTCGCTTCATTTCCTTATACAGGACGCATCCCGAAAACTCAGCAGTACAGGAGGAAATCAGAAAATCGATAAGCTCCTTTTTCAACGAAGGCTCCATTCCGTCCCAGTCGACTTCCTCCCAATCGTCGGTTTTTCTAAAGTGATTCTTGTTTGGATCGCTTTCCATCAACGCGATGAGTTCATCCCAGTCCTTACGAACTGGAGTTACGTCAATGCGGTCCATTTCTGCAAAATCGGTTGTATAGAATCTGGGCGTCAGCAGCGTGTCCTGCATAGCTACAGCCGTAGCATCGTCGCTTGTGAGAGCTGATTCACTAACGCCACTGTCGGTGGCAGTTTTGGCATCGTCCGGTGCAGTTGGTACATTCATACCAATACCTCATCACTAAATGAAAACTCACAAAGCTCCATGACCTCAAAGTCACCTGTCAGCTTTGTCCAAAGACGCTCAAGGGCACTGGCTCGAGTGATAGTCGCTGTACGAGATTCGATAACAATCTCGCCAAACGGCGCCATTATTTCGCCGCCATGAACTTCGACTTCGTCACCTGGATAGATGACGGCCCCGTTGTCGAGGCGCAAATGCGCATGCAGACTCTCGAATTTATGACTTATTTCGACGGTGCAAGGCGCTTGTTCTTTCGTGCGCAGAAACCAGCCCATAGCGATTCTCCCGAATATCTTGTTAACAGGATCTCAAATACAGCGGATGATTGTCCACTATGGTTTACACCATAATACTGTCACGCGTAAATGACAAGCTTGTCAGCACTGGCTGACGGTCTTGCAAGAACCGAGATCCCAGTCAAAGGTTCGATAGCCGCCGAACCCTGTCTGCCAAATCGCTTATGTGCTCGTCATTAATGCCCATCTCCAAAAATGCCTCGTGCAAACGCAACAGATAGTCTCGATTGCTACCACTTGGGCCTTGCCTTGAATTTATGAGTTCGGCCAAATCCTCCATCGGCTGCTCACCCATCCATGACGGGTTGCCTTCCTCTGCAAGCCAGGTAAGCACAGTCACAGAATCACCTCCCTCGACTTTAATCGCCTTCAACCACGCACGCTCGTACCCGTCCTGCTCCCGCTCGTCCAGTTTTGCAAGTATCTGGTCTCGCCCCTGATCCGGAAGTCGATAGACCAGCCCTTCGCATCGCCCGCCCTCTGAAGGCACCATGGTGACAACGCGACCAGGACTTGAAGGTGTGCCACGGTGATCATGCGATGCCTGCCAGAATCGTCGCTCGTAATCGGGCACGACCGCCTGATGAACATCTGTGTACTGGAAATCGGGACGCCAGATCAATGAGCCATAACCAAACACGAATATTGAATCCTGACCATTTCTTATGACTTCTTGCTCATACACGTAACTTACAACCTCCCGGTAACGACTGTTATTAACCAGTACATATAAACATCCAGGAATATCACGCATCTCTGCTAATACTCCATCAACACCGTCTTATTCATTTACCTCACGTTGTATGCATCAAGACTGGATCAAGGTTTGCTAACCTACCCTCCCTGGGTTCCACTCTTGCTTTCTTCCTTCGCACTACGGATGTCGGTTTCATGATAAATGCACTCAAAGGCTCCTCTCCCGGTGTTCTGATATCACGTATGCTGATTGCAGCAGTCGTGGTATTTGCGACATACAACCCAACTGGCACTTCGGTATATCACTGGGTAACCAACAACGAGAACCCTACGGATGCGTGGGTAGTTCTTGGTGCAATTGTGGCGTTGCTAGCCAATGTGGCTTTACTCATTGCTGCCTGGAAAGCGCTCGGCCTGGTCGGCACCATTATTGTCATCGTTTTTTTTGCAGCCCTTGTCTATTTATCTTTGCAAGAAGGCTGGGTCAGCGCTGCAAACGCCGCATCTGTCCAATGGCTGGCACTGATTCTCTACAGCGTATTTTTGGGGATTGGCCTTGCAGGTGCAATCATCTGGCGACGCGCTACCGGTCAAATCGTTACCGATGAAGCAAGCGACATTCGTGATTAACTAATAGCGCGTATAGCCAAGGAGCACAGTAATGTCGCCTTTGGGCTAACGACGATTCCAATGCAACCGAATATCTCGCCGGGCAGACTACAAGTAGTGGGCGTTATATTCGTCTGCATCGTTATGGTGGTGATTATTCACACCCACCAGTTGATCATCCCGATATTTCTCGGATTACTGACCTGGGGCAAAGCCTGGTTTAAGAACCTGACGCCCAAACTCGGGCTTCTATTGTTAAAAAACGGTGTTTTCATTCAGCTGCGTCGTATCACAATGCAAGCTTCAACGCATATACTGGTAAAGTCGCACAGACCATGGCGCCGTCGTATGGTCGCAATAAAAACAGGAGCGATCAAAGCATTCAAAAACCTTTTTGCGCGGTACCTGCAATTGCCGCTTTGGATGAGAACCACCATTGCCATCGCCATTCTGTTAACGACCGCCGGCAGTTCCTTCGCAGTATTTGCATTGCTGATAATTCCTCAGCCCGTGCTGAACTGGCTTCGAACACGCGTTACCAGTATGTTGAACAAGTTGGGCGCTACAAAAATGTTCTCGGCGATTTGGCAGTATCTTGTTCCAGCAACACTCAGACAACGCTGGCACATGCATGCCAAATGGACACTAGGCAGACGGCAAGTACGAGCAGCTCAGCACCTGCATCAGTCGGTTCTACGCACAACCGTCAGCAAAGACGGTACACCGCCCAATGCTGTCGTCGTCGACCCTACAATAGATGGCAAAAAAGAGCGCAGGAAAACCGCAGTTGCTGATGAGCAAGAGCAAGCTAATGGCGACGGTTGAATTGTGGCGAGCTGCCAAGCTTGTACTGCCGATATAATCGTTGCACTGCGTACACCGAGACGATAACAGTGAACATGAGCACAGGAAAAGCCAGCAACTGAAGAATATTGTCCATACTGTTAGCCACACGCCCCATACCAAGTGTGCTGGCTACTCTCTCGCTTTGATCGGTGTAGAACATTGCCCATAAGCAACCGAGGGTGCCACATACGCCCAATAACAGCACAAGCAAATACCACTTGGTGCGAGCACTGATACCTTGTATGACTGGTGTTTTCTCGCGGTTCGAAACCAGCAACTGAAAGTTCTCTGGAGGTACTATTTTCGCTTTTCTTTTCAAAGAGTCCATCCTTTTACGTTATTTAACAATTAATATCCCGTTACAAACGCTAACACAACCACAATGCGAACAGATATCAAATTCAGGACCAATACGAACATTTTTTTCAATTATCTGTAATTTTTTAGATTACAGATACGAAAGCGCCCACACTTTCAGACGTTAATCTCACGTTCAGTTGAATACTATTAGAATGGCGAAAATTTTGCATCTTACGCTATGTATCGTCAGCGGACCGCTAGCTGGCTCTTAATCTGGACAAATACCTAACAAAAATTATGGCTCTTTCAACACAATTTAGCGTAGCGGCTAACCTCGCCCCGTTCACGTTCCTGGCCAAGGCATGCCTGATCGCATCAAGCCTGCTGATGCTCGGCGGTTGTGCAGCAACCACTCGTACGCTGGATCCCGACACCGAGCAACATTACGATGCAAGCTACGATTTTTCTGACAAAAAGCAAATCGTCAGTACCCTGACCGAAAGCCTGCTTGGTTCGCCGCTGGTACCTACCGAAATCGACAAGCCCATTATCATCGTCTACGGTATAGACAATGAAACATCCGAGCATATAAACACTGGTGGCATTACCGATGATATTCGACTCGCACTGATAAAATCGGGCGAATACCGTTTTATCAACCGCAAACAACGCGAAAACCTGACAGCCGAAGCGGACTACCAATATGCAGGCTTTGTCGCACCAGAGCAAAGGGTTAACGAAGGCCGCCAAATGGGCGCGAACTTTATTCTATCTGGCACCTTACGCTCGATCGAAAAAGAACAACCTAAACAGTGGCGTCTTAACAAACGCGAAATCATTTATTACTCCATGAATCTGGAGCTTACAGATCTTGAGACTGGCGAAATCAGCTGGGCGGACGCTGTAGAGATTGCTCGCGAATCTTCACGACCGATTATCGGCTGGTAGCAGCGTTGTACTTGACGCTGCCTGCTCTAATGGTCCGTCAAATTGATAGCTTGGTGCTTCAAGCCATCAAGTTGGCGGACCATTAGCAACGGATCTTAATCGTGAACCGACTTTCGACGCTGACACGCGCCAGTATGCCACGCCTGTTTCTTTTATTAGGTGTGCTGACCCTACAAGCCTGTGCAACTTCCAGCGAGTTAAGAACAGCGCGGAACGAATTCAAATATGGCAGTACCGAGGCCGCACTGCAAACGTTGAGCAACGCTGATGTTTCTCGACGTGACAGACTGTTGTTGCTACTTGATACTGCACTGGTTGCACAAGCAGCAGGGCTTTACCAACAGAGCATCGTCGCGTTTGAAGATGCCTATAAACTCATTGAAAAGCTTGACTACATTAGCGCCTCCGACCAGTCAGCGGCGTTAGTCACCAGCGACTGGGCCATTCGCTACAGCGGAGAATTCAGTGAACGATTATGGGTTCATACTTTCCAGATGATCAACTACCTGCTAATGGATCAACCGCAAGGTGCAGCAGTTGAAGCACGTCGTGCAGTAGCGCTTTATATAAAACATGGCGATGTGTTAAAAAACGATCTCTTTACACGCTACCTGATGGCCTTGAGTTTTGAAAGCGCAGGACAATTTGACAGCGCAAAGATCGAGTACAAAAAGCTGGAAGGCTTACTTGAGGCTGATGCACTTCAATTTCGAAAATCTTCACAGCGAGAACTAACTTTGCTGGTGGCATCAGGCTTTATCGAACCTAAGTTTCCGGGCGATCTGGTTATCGATATCGACGCACGTATCTCTTTTCCCTATTACCCTGACCGCATTGACCGTGCTCCGGAGATCAATGTGACTTCCATGACAAACGAGCTCACGACCACACGTGTGGATACACAGCTTTTGTCAATAGCCCGCAGTGCTCTGGATAAACGCGGTAAATCCATAGCAGCCAGACATGCTGTCAGGCTGGCAGCAAAATACGCGTTATCACAAAGCCTTGAGGAACAAGATCCATTGGCAGGAGCTTTTGCCAGATTGTTCCTGTTTGCCATTGAACAAGCAGATACTCGTAGCTGGGAGACACTTCCCGCCTACCTGTCATTAATTCGGGTCGATCTGCCCAGAGATGCATCATCAGTCACCGTTCAAATTAGTGGGCTCTACGGATTTGACGCAGGCTTTGAACAAGCGGCCTTGAAACTGGATCTGGATGATAAAGACAGACAGTTCCACATGATAAGAGTGGGACCAGAGGGCCTGCAACAGCAAGTCTCAAACCCGTAACATCCAGAGACTTAAGCCGATAATAAACAGGCCTGTTTTATGCTAGTCTCTAGATCCCTTGAGCGGATAAACAGGAGGTGATAAATGTCTAGTGTTTTTTATGACGGGTCAGCTATGAGTTCAGCGCGGTCCAATTAACCTTGTATTTGCGTGAACTATAGCCGGCTGATTTGTCAGCCAAGGCACGGAAAGCCGCCTGATCGGGCGGCTTTTTTTTGCTTGCAATACTAGTATTTCGAGACATCGACTTACGGTGAAGCCTGCGTACGATCAAACCAGCGTTCTAAATACTCCGGGCAGGGACACTTCCAGAATTTGGATGTCTTCGGAAATATCTCCAATTCTGCGGCTATCGTTAGGCGGCAATGTAAACGCATCACCGGCAACCAGTAGTTGCTGGTCAATCCGTACACTTCCTGCGAGCACATAAGAGAATAAAACGTTTGCGTGGTGAGTTGTTGTGTATGCTGGAATAGCGTTGGCAGCTCTGAGCACACAAGCACCCGCCAGACCTGCGGAAGCCGAAGCAACACCTGTATCACAGGATGCAAAGCCAGGTAGCCTATGAGGCTGCCATCTGGCTTTACTATGTTCATGATGGCAGAATCGTTGACCGTCAAACATTCTGTGCGAATCCACGCGACTAGTGGGCAAGCTCATCTCATTATCGATAGCAGTTATGTGCTCCGCAGGCATACCGATTTCCAGCACTTCAAGACCATTGGAGGTTTCGAGTACTTTATGCCGGATATGCGGTGGCTGCGTCACACAATCACCTGCATGCAAGGTTATCGGCTCGCCCTGGTCCTCATAAGCAAGCGTAATCCAGCCTTGAACGCAAAATACTAATTGAAAGCTGGCTGTATGATAGTGCACACGGTCGGACACTGGTCCACCATTGGGTATACGGATATGGGTCACGATCATAGCGCCTCCCAGACGGCTGGGAATGAGATCGCGACTATGAGTGCCAGCCTTACCGCGAACCCACGGCGTACCACGTAAAGTGCAGATTTCAAGTCGGTGATTTTCAAGACTCTGCGCGGCCTCTTCATGAGAGCGCTCCCAACGCACCTCCACCCCACCGGGCGAACGTACTGTAGGCTTTATCACATGCTCATTTTTGATAACCAGCGTTGCCGCTTCACCCTTGAATGCTTTATCCAGCCGGATAAAGAGCCCGTACCCTTCAAGCTCTGCAACATAAGGACTTTCGGATGGACTGAGTGCCGTCAGTTGAAATCCTGCTACTGATGTAAAAAACTGGACATCCGCTTGCAAGTCAACTGTAGGCAAGAGGCAGAGTGCCTGCGTGTTGCGATGTTTAGCCATGAGTTCCGTTCGGTTAAAAGCGCATTCAAATTAGCAGATTTTATTATGGCACCATAAGCCTGAGCAATCGGCCACCTTTACCGTCTTCTAGCAAATACACAAACCCATTGGCATCTTGCTCTACTTCCCGGATGCGCTGATTCATATCATAGCGTTCGATTTCGCGCACCGGCTCATCAACCGAAACTAATACAAGCGATCGCGAAGAAAGGCCGCCTATAAGTCCTTTTCCTCGCCAGTCAGGGTGACGCTCGCCGTTATAAAGCACGAGACTGGACGGTGATATCACAGGGGACCAGCTAAGCTCTGGCGCTTTCAAATCCGGGCGGGTGTCATGATCAGGGATAGATTTACCGCTGTAGTGACGTCCGTTGGAAACCAGCGGATATCCGTAATTCTCACCTTCAACCACACGATTAAGTTCATCACCGCCACGTGGGCCCATTTCGTGAACCCAAAGCTCGCCGTCACTGGCAAACGCTATTCCCAGCGGATTGCGATGCCCGATGGACCAGAACTGCCCGGCTAACTCGCCCTTACCAGCCCAGGGATTATCAGTAGGTATTTGTCCGTCATCATGAAGACGTACAACCTTGCCCAGATTTTTTTTCATGTCTTGTGCAGGGTCGAATTTCTGACGTTCGCCAGAGGTGATGAACAAGTAGCCATCCGGTGAAAACGCCAACTTGTGGCCATAGTGCCCCTCACCGGAAACCTTTGGAACCTGCCGCCAGACTATGCTCTGATCCACAAGCCGTGCACCTGTGCTGTCGGCATCCAGACGTGCCTTGATAACCGCAGCACCACTGCGATTGCCACTACGCTCGACATAACTTATGTATATCTGGCCATTGCTGGCGTAGTCAGGGTGAGCAATGACATCTCCCAGCCCACCCTGCCCACTTGCTTTGACCTCTGGCAATCCGGTGACTCTCATACGCTGCACGGAGTTGGCGGCAATATCGGAAAAACCGTTATTTTCACTGTCTGTTTCAGCGTTAAGCAACCAAAGCTGACCACCTTTTTCGGTAAGCAGTAGCTCTCCAGTGGGTAGAAAACTCATCGCCCAAGGCTGATCGAATTCGCCTAGAGAGACTACCTCAAGCGTATTTCCTTCAGTGCTGGTAACACTAAAATTCGGTTGTTTGCTGGCGGCACCAGCACAGCTTGTCAAGCCTGCAGAGAGCAACAGAATCCTGGCGGCAATAGCCAGACGGATGGAGGGGCTCGCGTGCTGCGAAGTTCTGCCTGGTATTATTTTCATCAACATAGGTAGCTCTGTATACTGACCGCTTGATAATTAGCTAGTGCAGAATACAGTGTCTACGCCAGAACAGAACAACAAACCAAGACCTTTTGTCGATCTGATCATCAGCATCGTCCTGCCCTCGATTATTCTTATGAAATTCAGCGGGCCCGAGAGACTGGGACCCACAATGGCACTGATTGTAGCTCTGGCCTTCCCAATCGGTTATGGCCTGTACGAGTTACTGTTCAACGGTAAGCGTAATGCCATGGCTTTGCTGGGCGTAGTCAGTGTGCTGCTAACTGGAGGTATTGGCTTATTAAAAATTGATGCACAATGGTTGGCCGTTAAAGAGGCTGCCATTCCCCTGTGCATAGGCATAGGAGTGCTTGTTGCCAACAAGCTGGGCTACCCCTTGATACGGAAATTATTGTTCAACCCCACGGTCATGAACATCGATAGGATTCAAATTGAGCTGGACAAGAACAGCACTCGCGAGCAATTCGAATCCAGATTGGATAAGGCCAACACCTTGCTGGCAGGTACATTTCTGTTCAGCGCAGTCATGAATTATTTTCTCGCCAAAGTCATTGTAAAAAGTGAAAGTGGATCCACGGCATTCAATGAGGAACTTGGGCGCATGACCTTGCTCAGCTATCCGGTTATCGCTATCCCATCCATGATCATGATGCTGGCGATCTTCTATTTCATCTGGCGAACTGTCAACCGGCTTACTGGCTTATCTCTGGAAGAGATAATGGTGGGCGCTGAAGAGCAGGACAAAAAATAGCAGTCTCTACGCTTGGCTATTTCTCTACTCTGGACTATCCATGAACAGTCCAGAGTAGACAATCCGGCAGGCTAATATCTCTGCACGAGTCCAGATTTACTTAAGACCTTGAATAATATACCTGAGGTCTTGAATAAAAACGTGCCTACCCATTTGATGCAGGTAACGTCAGTGCAAGAAAAATGGGCGATGCATTGCGCTGAATGAGAATCGGAATGGCGATGTCTGCTGGAGCGTTTTCGACAAGTCTCTCCAGCTTTTTTACATCAGTGACTTTTTCACGATTGATGGAAAGAACAACGTCCCCTTGTCGAATTCCAGCAATGGCTGCGGCCCCTTGTGGATCAATCTCAGCCACCACAACGCCGTACGTTAAACCCATCTGCTTCATCTGATCCTCAGGTAAGGCTGCCACCTCTACGCCCAAACGCGACTGATCAGTCGGCTCCTCGACGGGCAATGAGGCAACACGCTCGCCTTCATCCAGCGGTTCAATCGTGACGGGCAAAGTCTCTTCCTCACCGTCTCGCAATATAAGCAGATCAACAGTTGCACCCGGGGTTACAGAGCCTACCAGGGGCGGCAATGCACTGGAATAAACGACATCCTTACCGTTGAATTCCAGAATGATGTCACCGCTACTTAACCCTGCCTTGTCCGCCGGACTGCCTGCACTAACCTGCGCCACCAGCGCGCCTTCCGGCTTGTCCAGACCAAATGACTTGGCCAGGGCTTGATCGACGCCTTGAATGGCGACACCCAACCAACCGCGAGTGGCAAATCCTTTGTCCTTCAACTGATCGGCTATGGACATGGCCACATTTATCGGAATCGAGAATGACAAACCCTGATACCCGCCCGAGCGCGAATAGATTTGAGAATTGACACCCACCACTTCGCCATCAGTATTGAACAATGGTCCACCTGAATTTCCCGGGTTAACCGCTACATCGGTCTGTATAAAGGGCACATACGTGTCATCGGGCAGGCTTCTGGCCAGCGCAGATACGATTCCCTGAGTTGCGGTATGCTCGAATCCGAACGGCGAGCCGATGGCAAGTACCCACTCGCCTACCCGTAGTTCTTCAGAATTACCTATTCTGACCACTGGTAGATCTTCAGCTTCCAGTTTTAGTAAAGCTATGTCGCTGGCGGGGTCACTGCCCACAAGTTTTGCCTGATACTCACGTCTGTCATTAAGCCCTACACGGATGTCTGTGGCATTATCCACCACATGCGCGTTGGTGATGATGTAACCATCGTCCGAGATGATGAAACCACTACCAAAACCTGCTCCCTGGCGAGGCGCCTGCTCAGGAGCATTGGGCATCTGTTCGAAAAACCTGCGAAACTGTTCGGGTATTTGCTCAGGATCGAAGCCCGGAATGCCGCTACCAGACGATTTAGGAGTGGTAGCAAGCACAGAAATCTTGACAACTGCGTCACCTTCCTCTTCCACAAGCGCACTGAAATCAGGCAGTGTGTCAGCATATGATTTCGTGATAGCAAGAATGGGAAGCAATGCTATCCAGAAAAGTGCTTTTAGATATATTCTGGGCGCCTGGAACTTTGCAAATCGTTCTGAAGTTACTTTTGGCTGTGCATCCAGCGCTAAACCTCCAAAACGCAGGTTTAATGCAGGTCGCAGGCTGTTTGAATTGGAAATCATGGTATTTGCTCCGTGTATTTCTGATATTGGAACGCTTTTCAAAGCGAACGTTCTACATTGACGATCTTTTAACGGTGAGTACGACTGAAGATGCATAACATGTGTTGCATTACACATTCGTTAACAATCAGCGTTATAGACTTTGCTTTTCGTTAAACAACTTATGGGGGCTGTATGCGAATTTTACTAGTCGAGGATGATCTGGAGGCCGCGTCGTATCTCGTCAAAGGGCTGACAGAAAGCGGACATATTGTGGAGCATGCCGCTGACGGCGAACGTGGATTGCAAATGGCTATCTCCAACGCTTACGACTCCATGATCATGGATCGCATGCTGCCCAAGCGCGACGGCCTCTCCGTCATCGAAGAGTTGCGTCGTATGGGTAATATGGCGCCGGTGCTCATATTGAGTGCTCTGGATGATGTTGACGAACGGGTAACCGGCTTGAAAGCTGGAGGAGACGATTACCTGACCAAGCCATATCAACTTAGCGAGTTGACAGCCAGGCTGCAGGCATTGACCCGACGTGCGCACACGGGGGTTCAAGGCACCGTGCTTCACGTCGGCGATCTAACGCTAGATCTCATTAAGCACAAGGTCACGCGCTCGGGCCGCAGTATCAATCTGCAGCCCAGAGAATTTCGTCTACTGGAATATCTCATGCAGCATACCGGTCAGGTCGTCACTCGGAGCATGTTGCTTGAGAATGTGTGGGACTACCACTTTGACCCGCAAACCAACGTTATCGACGTGCAGATCAGCCGACTGCGCAGCAAGATTGATAAGGACTTTGACTCGCCTTTATTACACACGGTTAGAGGCGCGGGTTACAAGTTGCAGGAAGTGGTTGATACCGCCGAAACCAACTGATCTCAGGCGATCGTTTTATGGCGTTTTTGTCCGCAGTTCCCAGGAGATTTTTTTGAAGAGTTCGGGTTTCTTGGGAACGATTTCGTACAGACTCCCGAAGGGTTATCCTTCATCAAATCGATACAGACCCGCCTGCGTACAAGAAAACTTTGCTACCTCGTTATCACATTTGATATCTACAAAGCGATTTCGAAGCACGATTTTTATTGTGGCAGTAGACGCCCGGGCATCTGCTTTATACAAAGCAGATTCGTACCGGTCAGACGCTTGCGCTATTGAGTGATTTGGATCAGTCTTATCAGTAATGAGTACATCAACCACAACACCCGTCCCGAATCCTGAGGCATCTGCCCAGCGGCAGGTAGCGGATAAAGCCTATAACTATGCGGAGTCGTCCAACTCAGCCTGGGAAATACTGCTCAAATGGTTTGATCAACGCCGACTTTTCAGAACATCGGCATTTAAGATGTCACTCATCTACGCCACGCTGTTCAGCGCGCTCTCGGCAGCAACCCTGGGTTTCATTTACTGGTCCACGCGTGATCAGATCGAGTCGCAAGTCGATGCACGACTGCGGCTGGAAACCGACTACCTGATCAATTTATACAAGTCTGGGGCCTTACCGGAATTACTTGAGGCAATCCAGAGCCGAAATCAAATAGATACCTACGGCCGTTTTTATTATCTAGCCAACAACGAAGCTGAAGCCGACGCCGAGGATCAAAACGATGAAAGCCTGCCAATCAGGCTCAAATCGGTTCGATCACATACTACTCGCAACCTGGGCGATGTTGCCGATCTCCCCCCGGGCAGTCCGCGTGCATTCAATCCTGTACGTGTGGCAGAAACGCGGCTGACCAACGGCTTGAAATTAACCATCGGCCACGAAATCAGCGATGAAAATGCGTTGCTCGATCACACGTTTGCACTGGTCGCAGGTGCAACAGGTTTGACCCTGCTGTTCTCGTTGGTTGGTGGTCTATGGATAGGAACCGGCATGCTAAGGCGGATGGATTCTGTTAGCCGGACAGCAACGGAGATCATGAGTGGTGATTTGTCGCAGCGTCTGAAAGTGACTTCACGCGACGATGAGTTTGATGAGATAGCAACCAAGCTAAACCAGATGCTGAATCGAATCGAAGACTTGATGAAGAGCATGCAACAGGTTACCAACAATGTAGCACATGATTTACGCAGCCCTCTAACGCGACTGCGCAACCGACTTGAAGTTACCCTGCTGGAAGAACGTGATCCTGAAATCTATCGACAAGTGATGGATGAAGCCATTGGTGATGCTGATAGCCTGATACATACTTTTAATGCGATGTTGAGCATTGCACGGCTTGAGGCAGGCATCGATTCGGCGCAATGGAGCGAGATCCGCATTGGCGATTTGGCAGCAGAGCTATCAGAGCTTTATGAAGCGCTGGCCGAAGAAGAAGAGGTAGAGCAGACACTGATGTTCACATCCGAGATTCGCAGCAACCCGACCTTTAACTGCAATCGACATCTTATCGGGCAGGCTATCACCAACCTCCTGGATAACGCGATCAAATACAGCTCGCAACCTGCCAGAATTTACTTGCTTGTGGAAGGCACTGATAATGCGTTTACCATTTCAGTTTCCGATAATGGCCCGGGTATCCCCGAGTATGAGCGCGAGCGTGTGTTCGAGCGCTTTGTCAGACTGGAGAACGAAAGAAACTCGCCCGGCAACGGCCTGGGACTTAGTCTTGTCAAAGCTGTTGTCAGATTGCATTCCGCGCGAATGACGCTGGAAGATAGCTATCCGGGGGCGATCAATCCCGGATTGAAAGTAACCATGCATTTCGAAAAACGTAGAACATCCGCGCTGAAAAGCCGGGCTGGTAAAACTATAGCTGTGAGCAAGCAATCACCTGAGGTCGCCAGAATTGCATCAAGCAAAACCTCCATTCAAACGTAAGCCACTTGCCGATGCTACAGGCAAGTAACGCCATAAGGGAAAAATGACTGACTTGAAAAGCAGTAGATATTATTATCGATCCACCACCGCATAGGTTATCGCGATGAGTCTTGCTCGTCGATAAATACTTTGCCCGATTGCTCAACGTACCAGGCCCAATAGGTCGTTGAATTTTCTACATGGGGAGCAATTTTCAATTTAACGGGTGAATCCCTAACCAGGCCCTCCAGCTGAGGCACTTGTTTGGCCTGGACACGCATGCCTTTGGCAACCCCATCAATCTCCAACCAGAGATAATGTCGCCCACGTGTTTCAGAGAGCCCTGTAAATACACCTGAACTCTCCGTACTTCTGTCAAATAACGTGGCACTGTGCGTTTGCCGCGACTCACCACTGTAGTAAATGAACAGCCCAACCGTCAACATGATAGTTGGCAACGCTATGATAATTGCGTGAACCGGGTTGCGTGTCTTATTTTTATATCCGAGATTGGGGTCGCGCGCAGGTGGCCACTGATAATGCTTAGTGGCGTTGGCATCACAAGTTGATGGTGCTTCCGACTTTTCTTTACCCTCAGGTGATAAATCACTCAACGTTCTGCACCTGTTCACGCATTTGTTCAATCAGAACTTTCATATCGATACTGGCTGCGGTGGTGTCGCTATCTGAAGACTTGGAAGCCACAGTATTGGTCTCGCGAATGAATTCCTGCATAAGAAAGTCCAGACGTCTGCCGACAGCATCCGGCCTATCAAGAACTTGCGCAAGCTCGACAAGGTGGGCATCCAGCCTGTCAAGCTCTTCATCGATATCCAGACGCTGGGCTGCGAATACAAGCTCCTGTTCCAGCCGGTTACTATCGTGTTCTATGTCCAGCTGTTCCAGCTTGTCCAGAAGTCGCAACCGTTGACGCTGCACAACGAGTGGACGGCTATTACGAAGCCTTGCTACACAGTTTGATAACTGTCTAGCCCGATCATTAAGTAGTTGAACAATCTGCTGACCCTCCCGGACACGTGTCTTTACAAAATCCTCCAGCGCGGGCGCGAATGAATCAAGCGCAGATTGTGCCACGCAATTGTCGAGCTCCCTGTGCATGCTGACCATACCCGGCCACTGCAGCAGCGCTACAGGGTCACACCGACCGGCATCGATACGTACGCTTTGCACTTGATCCAAGGCTTCGCTTATTTGTGCAAGCAAAGTCTGATTCAACACCAGCTTGTCATTGCCTTGAGCAGCATTGTTGATTTCCAGACGGATTTCGAGTTTCCCACGACGAACTTGCATCGATACGCATTCACGCACTGCTTCCTCAATCTGTCGCAATTGCTCGGGCAATCGGATTCCAACATCCAGATAACGGTGATTAACCGAGCGAAGCTCCCAGCTAAAGTCACCTTTATCAGTACTGATAATTGACTGCCCGAAAGCGGTCATACTTTGCAACATGGAAGGCTCCCGCGCAGTGACGCATAATTGTCAGTTTATCAGTGTCTGCCCGATGTCTGCCCGATGTCTGCCCGATGTCTGCCCAGGGTTTGCTCAGTACCGGCCGCCGGTGTCGGCTCATTGCAGAGCTTCATTCAGCACCATTCAAAACTTACAAGTGATCGGTTAATTCAGCAGTTGGAAGACTTCGCAGTTGTAGAACACTGGATAAGAGCCAAACCAGCGACACAGAGGAGCACTGGATACCGCTATACTTTGCCGCCCAGGCGAACAAGTCAATGAACGCAGCCGCTATTGCTGTGGTTGTTCCACCGCCACGTCCGAATTCGAACCTGCAAGGAAATACCATGCGACCAAGCGCAAGAGCTGCCGATGAGCTGCGAGCCATCAGGCTGACCCGCCACTTTACCAGGCACGCGGCAGGATCCGTGCTGATAGAAATGGGCGAAACCCGGGTGTTATGCACAGCAAGCGTGGATAACCGATGTCCACCGTGGTTAAAGGGCACCGGCAGCGGCTGGGTAACAGCAGAGTACGGCATGCTCCCTGGCGCCACCCACACACGTGCCAGGCGAGAAGCTGCGGCGGGCAAACAATCTGGACGTACACAGGAGATACAACGTCTTATCGGGCGCTCCCTTAGAGCCGCTGTCGATCTGGATGCATTAGGTGAGAGGACCATCACGCTCGATTGCGATGTGCTTCAGGCAGACGGTGGTACTCGCACGGCATCCATCACAGGCGCCTACGTAGCTCTGTGCGATGCAATGCAGTTGCTGCTTGACCAACGCAAGATCAAGCGTAACCCTATTCACGGACAGATTGCGGCAATTTCGGTAGGCATAGTAAAGGGCGATCCGGTACTGGATCTGGACTACGAAGAAGATTCGGCAGCCGAAACCGATATGAACGTCGTCATGAACGAGGCCGGTGGATTTATCGAAATTCAGGGAACCGCTGAAGGGCACGCATTCAGGGATGATGAATTGGCATCCATGTTGAGCCTTGCAAAACAAGGGATTGCTACACTTGCCGAGGCGCAACGCGAATCACTGAGTAGCGACAACTGAAGACGGTCGCATCTGCCAGAGGACTGAAATGGACAAGCAAAAGCAAAACCTGCAGAAAGTGGTTTTCGCCAGTGCCAATAATGGCAAGATCAAGGAGCTGTATGAGCTTCTGGAGCCATTGGGCTTTAGGGTTGAGCCTCAGGGGCAATACGGCATCGATGCAGTTGATGAAACAGCGTTTACGTTCGTGGAAAACGCGCTCTTAAAAGCAAGGCACGCAACACGACATTCGGGCCTGCCTGCAATAGCTGACGATTCCGGGCTTGAAATCGATGCGCTGAACGGCGCACCTGGGCTGTACTCGGCCAGACACGCTGAACGCCACCAGGCCGGCAGTGGCGATGTGGCTAACTACCAGTTGGTTTTAAAGCAGCTCGAGGCACTGGACGATGATAAGCAGCGCAGTGCTCGCTTCAGAAGTGTTGTGGTTTATCTGGCGCATGAATATGACCCCTCTCCGCTGATTGCCGAAGGTAGCTGGGAGGGGCACATCTTGCGACAACCCGACGGGGCTGGCGGTTTTGGATATGACCCTGTATTTTGCAACCACGACACCCATACGGCAGCAGCCTTGCTCGACAAGACCACCAAGAACCGATTAAGCCATCGTGGCAAGGCTGTAGCACATCTGTTACAACAACTGCGCGAGCGTGAATGAGCATTCGTAGTTTCACACAACTACCGCCATTATCCCTATACGTTCATATCCCCTGGTGCGTTCGTAAATGCCCCTATTGCGATTTCAACTCACATGAGAGTCGCGGTGACATTCCAGAAGAGGCCTATGTCAATGCCCTTCTGGACGACCTTGCCAATGAGATGCCGTTGGTATGGGGTCGTCAGTTCAGTACCGTATTCATTGGCGGTGGCACACCCAGCCTTTTCAGTGCAAAGGCTCTGGACAAACTGCTCAGCGGAATACGTGCGCTCACAGCGCTTGCCCCCAATGCCGAAGTGACAATGGAGGCGAATCCGGGCACGTTTGAGCAAGAACGCTTTCGCGACTATCGTGCCTTGGGTGTCAATCGGCTTTCAATTGGAATTCAAAGCTTCAACCCCGGGCTGCTCAAAGCACTGGGAAGAGTGCACTCTGCTAGCGAAGCCCTACAGGCTTGTGACATTGCCCACTCTGCAGGCTTCGAACAAATCAATCTGGATGTAATGTTTGCCCTGCCCGGTCAAAACGACGATCAGCTTCTGAACGATATAGATTCAGCGCTGGCGCAATCGACAACGCACCTGTCTTTTTACGAATTGACGCTGGAACCCAACACATTGTATGCGCGTTTTCCGCCTGCGGTACCCGAAGATGATCATCGCGCTCGCATGCAAGATAAGATCGTCGAAAAACTGTCAGCGGCAGGCTTTGACCGCTATGAGGTTTCTGCTTATGCAAAGCAATCTGCATCGCTCACCAATCGATCTGCGCATAATATGAACTACTGGCAGTTCGGTGATTACGTAGGTATCGGTTGTGGAGCCCATGGCAAAATCAGTTCAGCCGATACGGGCAGCATCGTACGAAGGTGGAAGCAAAAGCATCCAACAAGGTATCTGAATGCCGAGAACCCGGAGCAGCGTCTTGGACAACAAAACATGATTTCCATTGATGAAACTGCTCTGGAATTCATGATGAATGCTTTGCGACTGCGCGAAGGATTTGCCATACCGATGTTCGAATTGCACACGGGCGTAAGCTTGAATCATTGGCAAAAAAATATACAGGATGCCACTGAACGTGGACTACTTGAGCAATCTTCACTGCACTTGAGAACAACAGAACTCGGGTTTAACTGGCTCAATGAGACGCTACAGATGTTTCTGCCAGAAGAGCAACCCAACACCACCAGGAACTATCGGGTTATTCCACTAAATCTGGAATCGAGCAAGGACTCACCAGGGTAATGATACCTGGCTTGAGCTCAGATTCTCCGCAAAACCATTGTTTCCACGAAGGCGGGGATACATTGCTCACAGGGCGTGTCGAATTACAGGCCTCCGCCTCCACGAGGCTAGCGGACGTGTAGTTGATGCGATTCGCGCCGAAAGACGCTTACACTCACTATTCCGTCAAGGCATATTACAGGACAAAAAAATATGACGTTGGCGGACTAGTCAGCAGATTGCAACAAGCGAAAGAGTCGGGATGGGTCCAGGCTTTTTACCGACTGATCCAGCTCCTTCGATCCGCTAGAGGCGTTATAGCCATCATCTGCAATCGCGTCAGCACGACCGATGGATGAACGCTCTGAATCCAGCAGCAATGCATCGTCCTTGCTTGTTTGTGTGCGACTATTCATCGTTTTGACAGGCGCAAGAACGTTCACATCAGGATTCACTGCCACAAGGGTAGCGCTGACCCCTTCTGGCGCTTCAGAGCCAAAATGCGTCACACCTGATGCGTCTTTCCATGTGAATACTTCGGTAAGCCCAGAGCTACGTTTGAATATCTCCACATTCTGTCCTTCGGCGGTCAGATCGCCCGCCAACCTGAACGCATCGTTTTTTGCCTGTAAGAACATATCAGCTGCATGGCCAAAAGCGCCACTTGCCACGCGCCTCCATAGTGCTACCGGATCACCACCCTGCAGATGCAGCGCATAACTCATAGCACCCGACACCACCACAAGCACCATGCAGACTTTGAAAAGGGTTTTAACGACAAGCCGACCCAACATTACCAAACAATCCCTGGTTTTCGATATTAACGGCCCTGCTGTTATCGCGCTTTAGCAAAACGCTTGCAATTCGCGTCCAAAAACACTAGTATCCTGTTCCGAATTTTATTACCGGGAGGCAGCTATGAAACCGGAAATCCACCCCGAATACAAACAGATTCAGGTCACTTGCAGCTGCGGCGCGTCATTTGAGACGGGTTCGACATCAGGCAAGGATCTCAGTATCGAGGTATGCTCTTCATGCCACCCGTTCTATACAGGTAAGCAGAAGGTCATGGATACTGCTGGTCAGGTCGACAAATTTCGTCGTCGCTACGGCGCAAAGTAGTCGGCAAAGCTGGCTGCACAGTGTAACTGTTGTCCGGCATTACAGGATCTGCACGCCTTATCAGGGGCACCCATTGTGGTGCCCTTTTTTGTTAATGACGGTTTTATCATCAAGCACTTATCAGACGCCATGATGTCGCGTTTCTATCTGCCGCTACTGGCAGCTTGCCTGCTGGTAGTTCCGCCCGTAGCAGCGCGAGAATGTCACGCTGATCTGGTTGAGTCAGATGCTGTCGTGCAGCGGATTGTTGACGGTGATACCTTGGTCTTGTCGACGGAGCAGCGTGTTCGCATCATTGGTGTTAACACGCTGGAAATGGATGCCAAAAGCGCACAGGACAAGCAATGGGCCAGAAAAGCAGCTGATATTGTCAGCCGGCTTGTCGCGGGCAAGGGTGTTCTCATGCTCGCCGAGCGCGACCGAAAAGATAGACATGGACGCCTGTTGGCACATATACGACTTCAGGATGGTCAAGATGTGGCGTCCATACTTATCCAGCAAGGGTTAGGAGTAGCCGTTGCCATCGGTCGTAACACCGTTTGCGCACACGACAACATCGTCCTCGAAAATCAAGCTCGCTCAAGTAATCTGGGTATCTGGAGAAACAAGGGCAACTGGTGGCGCGATGCTGACGAGCTGTTGAATGCCGAGCGCGGTTTTCAACTTATTCGTGCCCCCATATCAAGGCGTTCACACTCTGGAAATGAAACCCGCGTACAGCTGGCTAACGGCCTGAGCTTGACGCTTGGGCGGCAATGGCCGCTTGATGCGGCACAGACCGATGCCTTGTTTGCCAACACAGATAGACAATTAGTCGAAGTACGTGGCTGGATAGGCGGGCGCAAGACAACACCTCAACTCACATTGCATCATCCTGCAAATCTACGATTCATTTCTCCGTAACATGGTGTTTCTCGTTGACACCAGTATTTATATTTTTCGGGCTTGGCAAGCTTTACCGACGAGTATTTGCAATCGTTTTGATGTGCCAGATAACGCCGTGCAAGGTCTGGCAGAGACCCTTTGTCGCATTATCGAGGCTCACGAGCCCAGCCACATGGTGTGCGCCTTCGACGAGTGTTTTCGGCAAGGCATCCGCAACCAGATGTACGCCGAATACAAGGCCGACCGTCCACCTGCCCCGGAAGAACTTGCACCACAATTTGCACGTTGCAAAGAGCTGGCTCAATCCTTGGGAATTGCCTGTTTTGGCAGCGACAGGGTAGAAGCGGATGACATTATCGGGCAGTTTGCGCAACTTGCCAGCTCTCAGGACATCCCTGTCACCATAGTGTCGGGTGACAAGGATCTGGCCCAGTTCATAACCCCTGAAGATCGTTACTGGGATCTTGGCCGTCGCCCGATGGCAAATCATCAGGAAGTGCACAAGCGCTTTAAGGTACGTCCTGATCAAATGGCCGACTGGCTGTCACTGTGCGGCGACAAGAGCGACAACATTCCGGGCGTACCGGGCGTGGGCCCATCGACGGCTGCGCGGCTTCTCAACAAATGGCAAACCCTTGATGATTTGCTGGCCAATCTGGGAGATGTGGCAATGATGGGTTTTCGCGGTGCGCCCAGAGTCAGTCGCTTACTGTTTGAACACAAAGAGGCTATCCGCTTTGCTCGCTCCCTTACGGGTTTAATTCGCGACGAACGGTTGCCAACTACCCTGGATGCCCTAAAACGAACGTCGCCAGACCAATCAGATTTATGTCAGACCCTGTTTGAGCTGGGATTTCCTGAGCAATTGTCCGACTCCTTGTCCAGACGTATCGCCAATTCGTCGAAGGATTGCAGTTGAGAGCTTCTGCATGCCAAAAAAATATACCGATACCAGAAGCAGATTGCATCGCCAGAAAGACGGTCATCGGCTTTCAGCGCTGGCCGAGCGTAACGTATCGCCAGCGCTCATCTTGTTTAACAAACCCTATGGCGTGCTTTGTCAATTCACGGATACCGATCAGCGCGTTACCCTCGCCAGTTTTCTCGATGTACCGGGATATTACCCAGCGGGGCGACTGGATCGGGATAGTGAAGGGCTGTTGTTACTGACCAATGACGGATCGCTTCAACAGCGCATTAGCCACCCGCAATTTAAACTGACCAAAACCTACCTTGTCCAGGTAGAAGGAAACATCGATAAAGCAGCGATAAGCGCTTTAAATAACGGTGTAACTCTCAAGGATGGCCCGGCAAAAGCTATTGACGCCAGGGAGGTTGGGTACCCCGAACTCTTGTGGCCGCGAGATCCACCTGTCAGGTTTCGCAAGCAGATTCCAACAAGCTGGATTGAGCTAGGCTTGAGCGAAGGACGCAATCGTCAGGTGAGACGCATGACAGCAAGCGTAGGCTTTCCAACCCTCAGGCTTGTTAGAACATCCATCGGCAAGATCAGCGTATGGTCGATAAAGCTCGGCGAATTCAGATTTTCAGATGCAAGTGTGTTGAGCTGAAAGTCACGGCTTTTCGCGGTCGGGAGCGGCGTCGAGAAAATTTCTAGTGACTTCGTTCTACAGAGTAGCTCGCTATTCGCTCCAGTGCATCACGATAGGCTGACGAAGGTAATTGTCGCAAGCAGGCGATAGCAGCTGCTGCGGATTCCTGAGCCCGATGGATGGATTTATCCAAGGCATCGGTCTGCTCGATAGCCGCAAGCACTAGCGGTAACTTTCCAATGTCCGCATCACGAATGCACTGAGCAATCAATTCACGCACCTCAGGAGCGCCATCACGCATGGCGTAGATAAGCGGCAGCGTGGTTTTGCCTTCCGCCAGATCATCGCCAACATTCTTGCCTATCGTGTTGCTGTCGCTTTTATAGTCCAGCACGTCATCGGCAATTTGGAACGCTGTTCCCAGATGCATGCCGTAGCTTGCCAGCGCTGTACGCACTTTGTCGTTCTGATCGGCCAACACCGCACCTAGCTCAGTGGCTGCATGAAACAGACGCGCAGTCTTGGCCTCGATAACCTCAATGTACTGTTGCTCTGTTACATCAGGCTCACGCACATTGAGCAACTGCATGACCTCGCCCTCGGCAATACGGTTAGTGGTAGAGGCCAGAATACCCATCACCTCCATGCTTTGAACATCGACCATCATTTCGAAGGCACGGGAGTAGAGAAAATCGCCTACCAATACTGCGGCCTCGTTTCCCCAGACCGCATTGGCGGTATCGCGACCTCGGCGCAGTTCGGATGCATCAACAACATCATCGTGCAGCAGAGTTGCTGTATGAATGAATTCAATGATCGCTGCCACAGTAACAGGATGACGGATGGCGTCGCAGTCTTTGCGATCATCAAGCCCACAGGCACCTGCAGCCAATAGTACAAGTTGTGGACGAAGCCGCTTGCCTCCACTGCCAATGATGTACCCCGACAATTGATTGACTAACGCAACTTCTGATGCCAGACGACGACAAATCAGTTGATCTACTCGATCCATGCCGACTTCTACCAGCTCTCGACAATCGTCGATGGACAACCCGTTAATTGAAGGTGCAGTTACATTCATCTATTTGCTGTTACGCGACGCTCTGCCGGCAAGTTCATGTGATCGGTCGAAGGTGCCTGGGGAGGCTTTCATTTCTACGTAGGATACCGTGAATACGCAGATGCACTGACTAAGACCACCGTCTAAGTATAATTTTCGGCGCGGAATCGCTATAGAAAACAGCCTTCAGACAGTTTTTTTTAATTATGTGACAAGGTTACGTCGTCGTAGGATCGATAGTATAAAACGCCTTCGAGATGGATACACCTGCTGGATTTTTGCCACCGACTTCTGCAGTGTTCAACAGGTGTAGCTGACGTATTAGGTTGCCATATTCAATATATTCGATAGTTGACTGCTGTGACCATTAGTTGATAGACTACTAGGCTTTCTGCGGTATCCTCTCCGCATATAACTCACGGCCGCGACCACTCGTCGCGCCTCATAAGTGCTAGCCAGCAGCTGCCAGTGTTGCAGTTGCAATAGTCAGGATCAGTAATCATGTACGCGGTAGTTAAAACTGGTGGAAAACAGTACAGAGTCAGCCAAGGTGATCGCCTCAAGGTCGAAGCACTCGGTGCCGAAGCAGGTGAAGAAATAATCCTTGAAGAAGTCCTTATTGTAGGCGGCGGCGATTCAGTGCAGGTTGGGGCACCAATGGTGGCAAACGCCTCTGTCAGTGCCAAGGTGCTGACACACGGTCGAGGCAACAAGGTAAAAATAATCAAGTTCCACCGTCGCAAGCACCATCGCAAGCAGGCAGGACACCGGCAGAATTATACAGAACTCGAAATTACCAGCATCAACGCAGGCTAGTATAGTGAGCTTGTCCTAACCCCAGTGTTAACCCCAGTGTTAACCCTGGTTTTAACTAAGACACTTAACCGATTTTGGTAAACATCAACAAAGGTTTCGGTGGCGGCTGTTAACAAGTGCTGCTTTGCGCAACATAAGCAGTATTTAATACTCAACAGATTCACATTCGGTATATAGATAGTCATGGCACATAAAAAAGCAGGTGGTAGTACACGTAACGGTCGCGATTCAGAGTCCAAACGGCTGGGCGTAAAGCGATTCGGCGGCGAGGTTGTTTCTGCAGGTAGCATCATCGTTCGGCAGCGTGGCACGCGATTCCACGCAGGCGTTAATTCGGGTATTGGCAAAGACCACACTATCTTTGCCAAGACTGATGGAGTGGTGAGTTTCGCTGTTCGTGGCGCCAACAACCGAAAATTCATCGATATCGTACCAGCTGGCGCTTGAAGCTGAGGCTTTGACACTCAACAGATGCTTAAATGGCATTGTGAAACGTCAGCCGCTTGCTGATTGAGCGCTACATGTGCGAAAAACGACAGTACTCAGATAAACCCGCTCTCAGCGGGTTTTTCTTTATCCATTAGAGAAACCCGTGAAATTTGTTGACGAAGCCAGAATCAATGTTATAGCAGGAGACGGCGGCAACGGTGCTCTTGGATTTCGGCGAGAGAAATACATTCCCCGTGGTGGCCCTGACGGTGGCGATGGCGGCGACGGTGGCAGTGTATATCTGCGTGCCACTGAAGGATTAAACACGCTTGCGGATTTCCGGCATCAACGCACCTATCTGGCAAAGCGCGGAGAAAATGGCCGAGGCCAGAACTGCTCCGGTGCAGGTGGCGATGACTGCATTGTCGACGTGCCAGTTGGAACAGTGGCAACTGATCGCCAGAGCGGTCAGATTATCGCCGACCTGAAGTTTGCTGGCGAGTCTATCGAAGTGGCAAAAGGCGGCTGGCACGGTCTAGGCAATGCGCGATTCAAAAGCTCGACTAATCAGGCCCCGCGGAAAACCACAAACGGCACACCTGGTGAACGTCGTGAATTGCAGCTGGAACTTCGCCTGCTTGCCGATGTCGGCCTGCTGGGAATGCCTAACGCTGGCAAGTCAACGCTCATTACGCAGCTCTCATCCGCGCGACCCAAAGTGGCAGACTACCCGTTCACAACATTGCACCCCAATCTGGGTGTTGTCAGTATCGAGCCACACCGCAGCTTTGTCATGGCTGACATACCCGGCCTTATAGAAGGTGCTGCTGACGGACACGGCCTAGGCGTGCGTTTCCTGAAGCACCTGGATAGAACTCGATTACTTTTGCATCTTATCGACGTCATGCCGATGGATGAAAGTGATCCAATCCAGAACGCTATCGCCATTGTCAAAGAGCTGGGCAGACATAGCAAGGAGCTGGCAGCTCGAGAGCGCTGGCTTGTTCTGAACAAAAGCGATCTGCTACCCGACGACGAGCAGGCCGACCATTGCAAGAGCATTGTTGAAGGAATTAACTGGACAGGACCCGTCTATATCATCTCAGCAGCGACAGGCCATGGCACGCGATCGCTAGCTGCCGACATCATGAACCACATGGAACTCAAACAGCAGGAGCGCGAAGAACAGGACGCACGAGAACTCGCCAAGGCAAAGGCCGAGCGCCAGCAGCATCTCGACGCTCCAACCCTGGAAAAAAAATCCGCCGTAGACATAACAACGACCTCATCACAAGCCACTCCTAATGACGATGCGTGAACGCACCAGACTGGCAAAGCGATGGGTTGTCAAAGTCGGAAGCTCGTTACTAACCGCTGAAGGGCGCGGGCTGGATCATGCCATCATTGCACAATGGACGTCACAGATAGTTTCGCTAATACAGGACGACAGAGAAGTAGTACTTGTATCGAGCGGCTCTATCGCCGAAGGCGTTGCCCGCTTGAAACTGGCAAAAAGACCTACTCGCGTAGATCAACTACAAGCCGCAGCCGCGGTAGGGCAGATGGGTCTTATCAAAGCTTATGAGATGGAGTTTGAGCGCTTTGATATTCTTACCGCCCAAATTTTACTGACCCATGACGATCTGGCTGATCGACGTCGGTATTTAAACGCGCGAGGCACCCTGTCCACGTTGTTGTCGCATGGGGTCCTTCCCATCGTGAACGAGAATGATACCGTGACAACAGATGAAATCAGATTGGGCGACAACGATACTTTAGGGGCACAAGTTGCCAACCTGATTGATGCCGACATACTAGTTCTACTGACTGACCAGCAGGGATTATTCGATAAAGATCCACGCACCCATTCCGATGCCACGCTGGTGGAACGGGCCGATGCCAGCGATAAGAGCATTCTGGCGCTGGCAGGTTCCTCCGGGTCAACAACAGGCACGGGAGGCATGCGCACAAAAGTGCTGGCCGCTGAACGTGCCGCCCAGAACGGCACCACCACAATAATTGCCCATGGTCGGGAACCGGATATTCTTATCAGACTGGGGCAAGGCGAGCCTTTGGGAACCATGCTGACGACTCATCAAAAGCCGCTGGATGCCAGAAAACGATGGCTGGCGGATCATTTGAGAGCCAAAGGCATCCTCACCCTGGACTCTGGCGCGTGCCATGTTTTGTTAACTCAAGGTTCCAGCTTACTAGCGGTGGGGGTCATTGGCTGTAATGGTGAATATTCCAGAGGAGAGCTGGTTAGCTGCGTGGACATTGACGGACGTGAAATAGCCCGCGGCCTGTGCAATTACAACTCATCCGATACCCGCAAATTACTCGGGGCATCCAGTGAAAGATTCGAACAACTTCTTGATTACAGCGGTGAACCTGAGCTTGTTCATCGTGACAACATGATCGTGTTGCAGTGACAGGACATTATCCAATCCCTGCCTTACAAAAAAACCTTGCGGGCAAAGATAAATTAATGCCCAGGCTAACAGCGGCACTTGCAGGACTTTGCGGCACGCAGAAAATTAATCATCTTTTGATTGTCAAACTAACGCGCCGATCTGCCGACGAACTGGCAAACCAGCGTAGCGCTGGCAAAAACAGCTTTGAGCCACTAGCCCAAAGCGCGAACCTGACTGTTAAAACGGCTTTTATATCGAGCGGCCTTGTTTTTGTGGATCAGACCTTTGCGGGCCATGTGATCAAGAATCGGCACAGCTTCTTTGTAAGCTGTTTCCGCAGCGCCTTTGTCGCCACTGGCGATTGCGGCAAAAACACGCTTTACCATGGTGCGCATCATGGATCGCTGACTGGCATTGCGTTGACGAGATTTTTCGGCTTGGCGAACGCGTTTGCGTGCCTGGGCAGTATTAGCCACGTTCTTTCCTCTGGATTGTCTGTACTGAATTCAGCCGTGCATTATCCACCGCCTTTAGCATCACGTCAACGCCTGTTTGCATGAAAAGCGCAACTCTCGCCCGTTCCGGGTCAATCGTTGGGCTAATGACTCTGCTTTCCAGGGTGCTGGGATTTGTGCGTGATCAGGTTTTAGCCATTGCTTTCGGAGCTGGAGCCAGCACCGATGTGTTTCTGGTGGCATTCAAGATTCCCAATTTTCTCAGACGATTGTTCGCTGAGGGGGCCTTCGCGCAAGCGTTTGTGCCCGTATTCACAGAATACAAGGAAACCCGTAGTCGGGCTGCGATGCTGGACTTGGCAGCTTATGTATCAGGCACGTTGGCGGTTGTACTGCTCATCGTAACAACGCTCGGAGTGATGCTTAGCCCAGTGCTGGTCATGTTATTTGCTCCGGGATTTATCGATGATCCTGAGCGTTTCGAGCTGGCGACAAACATGCTACGCATCACTTTCCCCTACCTGTTTTTTGTCAGCCTTGTAGCGTATAGCGGCAGCATGCTCAACACATTCGGCAAATTCGCTATCCCCTCTTTTACCCCAGTGCTACTTAATATCTGCATGATCACAGCTGCGCTGGTGTTCAACTCGTTTTTCGAGGTGCCTATCGTTGCACTGGCCTGGGGTGTATTTGCTGCAGGCTTGGCACAGCTTGTTCTACAAGCGCCATTTCTTCGGCAGATTGGTCTTTTGCCATGGCCAAGGTGGGGATGGAAGCATTCGGGCGTGCGCCGCATCCTGAAACTGATGGCACCCGCTATACTTGGATCCTCAGTAGCGCAAATCAATCTGCTCCTGGATACCGTTATTGCCTCGTTTCTAACCGTGGGTAGTCTTAGCTGGTTGTACTACAGTGACCGTCTAATGGAATTTCCACTTGGCCTGCTTGGAGTTACCCTCGGTACCGTCATCCTGCCGCGTCTCTCGCAAGAATATTCTCTAAACACTCAGGAAGATTTTCGAAGGACGATCGACTGGGCTCTGCGGCTGGTGCTCGTACTTGGCGTACCCTCTACCATCGCCCTGATGATCCTGGCAGAAGGCATGATAATGACGCTCTTTGGCTATGGTGAATTCAGTGCGAATGATGCAAGCATGGCAAGTTATAGCCTGATTGCCTACAGCGCTGGGCTGCCTGCCTTTCTGCTTATCAAAGTGTTCGCACCCGCCTTCTTTGCACGACAGAATACCCGCACACCCGTTCGAATCGGCATTGTGGCATTAATATCCAACATGGCTTACAACCTGATGTTCGTGTTGCCCATGATTTGGCTGGATTTCATCGCACCTCATACAGGTCTTGCCCTGGCCAGCTCCCTATCTGCGTGGCAACAAGCCATTATGCTTTATCGGGAACTGGCAAAAGAAGACATCTACCAGTTGTGTAAATCCGTGAAGCTCTTTTTTTTGAAAGCCATTCCTGGTGTCGTCGCTTTGACGGCTGTTCTCATGCTCAGCACGGGTGTGGATTGGTCTGTTTTGGACGCCAGCGGCAGATTATTGCGACTGCTGTCTATAATGGTGGCATGCGTTGTAGTTTATGCGCTTGTGCTTTTATTAAGTGGCATCCGTCCTCGCCATCTGGTTAATCCCTAGGGGCCTGCGCGGCAGACTCCAGACTTTTAATGCTTAGCTTTGCCTACCACATCAGGTCATACTTCTCCCTATGCAACTGATTCGCGGACTCGGAAACTTACCGAATAACAGCCCGACGGTTATCACTATTGGTAATTTTGATGGGGTACATCTTGGGCATCAAGCTGTGTTCGAAACTACTCGACGAGTCGCTGAAAAGTACGATTTGCCATCCACGGTCATAAGCTTCGAGCCACTGCCTCACGAATACTTCGTCGCTGAAACCGCACCCCCAAGAATACAAGGGCTCAGAGATCGTGTTCGAAGCGTCGAGAACACGAACATAGACCGCTTATTGCTACTGCACTTTGATCACTCCCTGGCAGTCATGAGTGCAGAAGATTTCATCCGACACGTTCTTGTGGAGAGAATTGGCGCAAGGCACATGATCGTCGGGGATGATTTCAGGTTCGGCCATCAACGGCTAGGCACCTTCGACACCTTGCAGCAACTCTCGGCACAGCTAGGTTACAGCGTCGAACAAAGCCCAAGCTGCCTGCATGACGCTCAGCGTGTGTCCAGCACGCGCGTGCGCAAGATGCTGCGAAGCGGCGATCTGAATACTGCGGCTGAACTTTTGGGCCGACCCTATCGCATCAGTGGTCGGGTTATTCACGGTGAAAAGGTAGGCCGCCAGCTTGGCTTTCCAACGGCCAATGTGGCGCTTGGTAAGCATCGACCTCCGTTGAGCGGTGTATTTGCGGTCTGGGCGACGCATATTTCTACAGGCAAACGGTATCCAGCCGTTGCAAATCTCGGAGAACGCCCAACGGTTGGCGGGAGAAAGCTGCTGTTGGAGGTTCATGCTCTGGATCAGTCGCCAGACTGGTATGGCCAGCACCTGGCGATCGATTTTATGGGTCAGTTACGGCAGGAAAAGCGCTTTGCCTCGCTGGAGGAGCTCAAAGCGCAAATTGCTCTTGATGCTGATGCGGCCAGAGACATGATGATGCAGCTGTGAAGAGGGGAGTCTGGTCAGGACCCACATACATTACAATGGATTGGAAACCGTAGAGCGGTGTTCAGGGCGAGATGAAAATCGTCAAAGAAATTGTTACCAGTAAGTTGTCCCTTGCCTACCAGGCAAGGGACGCGCAAACCGTGATGAAGCTAAAAACGTGACCGACTACAAACAGACACTGAATTTGCCGAAAACAGAATTCCCCATGCGTGGAAATCTGGCCAAGCGTGAACCCGAAATGCTGGCTCGATGGGAAGAACAAGGCATTTACGAGCACATTCGCAAGCATAGCGAAGGCCGACCCAAATTCATCCTGCACGACGGCCCTCCCTACGCCAATGGCGACATTCACATCGGCCATGTCGTAAATAAAGTGTTGAAGGATATGATCGTTAAATCCCGCCAGATGGCAGGCTTTGATTCGCCATACGTGCCCGGGTGGGATTGTCACGGCCTACCTATCGAAAACAAAGTAGAGGGTTTGATCGGCAAACCGGGTGTCAAGGTCAGTGAGGGTGAATTTCGTGCCAAGTGCCGTGAGTATGCGGCTGAACAAATAAACAACCAGCGCGAAGAATTCAAGCGTCTGGGTATCATCGGAGAATGGCAATCACCGTATCTGACGATGAATTTTGCCAATGAGGCGAACATCGTGCGCACGCTTGGCAAAATCATCGACGCTGGCCATGTCTATAAAGGCACCAAACCGGTTTACTGGAGCTGGGGCGCACATTCAGCGGTGGCCGAAGCAGAAATAGAATACGAAGATAAAACTTCTACGGCGATCGATGTTCGATTCGAACCGCGAGATAAAGCAACCATGTTGAAAGCTTTTGGCGCCAAGGACGATGGCAGTGATGTCAATGTTGTTATCTGGACAACCACGCCATGGACAATCCCCGGCAATCTCGCCGTCACCGTGCACCCGGAGTTGCAATATGCTTTGGTGGCGGTTAACGGCGAACGTCTGATCATGGCAACAGACATGGTGGATGGGGTCATGAGCCGCTATGGATTTGAAGATCACAACATCGTCGGTAATACCCCGGGTGAGTCACTGGCTGACATGAAACTCAAGCATCCATTATACGATCGGGACTCTCTCGTTATCCTTGGTGACTACGTCACCACCGATGCAGGTACCGGTGCTGTGCACACAGCTCCTGATCACGGCGTCGATGATTTCTATGCAGCGAAAAAGGCAGGTCTTGGATTGCTGGACTACGTCAACGATCATGGTGTGTTTAGCGAACACGTAGAACTGTTCGCCGGCGAGCATGTCACTAAAGTGGACAAGCATATGATCGAGGAGCTTGAAAGCCGCGGGCGGCTGATCAAAAGCGAGAAACACCAGCACAGCTATCCCTACTGCTGGCGAACCAAAACACCCATCATCTACCGGGCCACACCACAATGGTTCATCGGCATGGACACCAAAGGCCTGCGCACCGATACACTAGCCGAAATCGACAAAGTACAGTGGATACCTGACTGGGGCCAGTCACGTATCCGCGGCATGATTGCCGACCGACCGGATTGGTGCATCTCCCGCCAGCGTTATTGGGGCATTCCCATCACCTTGTTCCTGAACAAGGAAACAGGCGAGCTTCACCCGGATACCGGCAAGCTGGTAGAGGAGGCTGCAAAACGAATCGAACAAACTGGAATACAAGCCTGGTTTGATCTGGAACCCGACGAACTACTAGGCAATGAAGCCGCACTTTATGACAAGGTCACCGATGTACTGGACGTCTGGTTCGATTCAGGCACCACCTGGATGCACGTGCTAAGCCAGGACGACAAACTCACCTACCCGGCCGACCTGTATCTGGAAGGCTCTGATCAGCATCGCGGCTGGTTCCATTCATCAATACTGACCAGTACGGCTATCAATCGACAAGCCCCCTATCGTCAGGTGCTCACGCATGGCTTCACCGTCGATCAGCAGGGTCGCAAGATGTCCAAGTCACTGGGCAATATCATTGCGCCGCAAAAGTTGCTGAAAACTCTGGGGGCGGACATTGTACGGCTTTGGGTCTGCTCAGCCGACTATCGGGGAGAGATGACAGTCTCCAACGAGATACTGGATCGTATGTCAGATGCTTACAGACGTATTCGTAACACCGCACGTTACCTGCTAAGTGCGATCAATGATTTTGATCCTGATACGCAAATGGTTGCCAAAGATGACATGCTGGCACTGGATCGTTGGGCGGTGGATTGTGCACTTAGCACTCAAGGCACCATTCAGAAGGCCTATGAGGAATACCAGTTTCATACGGTTTACCAGACAATCCATCATTTTTGTTCAATCGATATGTCCAGCTTCTATCTGGATATCATCAAGGATCGGCAGTACACCATGCCAGCTGACAGCGCTGGTCGTCGTTCCGCACAGACTGCGATGTATTTGATCACGGATGCGCTCACGCGCTGGATCACACCGGTGCTTAGTTTTACCAGCGATGAAATCTGGCAACACCTGCGAGAAAAATCCGACATCAATCGCGCCGAACGCTCACCGACGCCCTTTACTGAAACCTACTCCGATTCCTTGTTTGAGCTGGGTGCCGACTCTGCCATCAGCCAGCACGACTGGGCCATCATGAAAGAGGTAAGAGAGGCTGCATCCAAATCTCTGGAAGTCATGCGAGCCGCCAGCGATATCGGTGCAGCGCTGGAGGCCTCGGTAACCATCTATGCCTCGGACGAGATCAAGCAGGCCCTGGGCAAAACAGGTGATGAATTGCGCTTTGTCTTCATTACCTCTGAGGCGGCGTTGGCAGATCTATCAGAGAAGCCTGTCGAGCTTGAAGAGCACAATTGCAATGGTCATAAATTTGCCGTACAGGCAACCAAAGCCCGTGGCAGTAAGTGCGTCCGATGCTGGCATTTCATTGAGGATGTTGGGACACACGCCGAACATCCTGAGGTATGTGGACGTTGCATCAGCAACGTTCATGGTGATGGCGAGACGCGTCGGATAGCGTAAGCTTGATGTAACAGCTCAGATTGCATTTGGATTTTAAACATAAACAGAGCATCCTGGAACATGCCGCATACTCTTCGGTATAGCATTGTTGTTGTCATTGTAGTTCTCGATCAGATAACCAAAATCTGGGCGGATCGAGCACTGGAGATGTACCAGCAGATTTACGTCACTGGCTTCTTCAATATCACCAAAGCCTATAACTATGGCGCAGCCTTTAGCTTCCTTGATACACCCGGCGGTTGGCAGCGCTGGTTCTTTACCGGTATCAGCCTGGTCGTAAGTATCGTGCTGTGTGTCTGGTTGTACCGAATGACTCGGGCAGAGAAGTGGTTAAGCCTGTCGATCGCATTGATTCTGGGCGGCGCTGTAGGCAATCTAATTGACCGGATGTGGTATGGGTATGTCGTGGATTTCATTCAGGTGCACTGGAACGAAAGTTATTTTCCTTCATTCAATATTGCTGATGCTGCTATCAGTTGCGGAACGATATTGTTGCTGGTGTTGACGTTTTTTGAAAGGAGCGACGACCAGGATTCTGGCGGTGACAAGCTAAAGTAACGCTTCTTAGTGCTCGTACCACAAGCACCTTGGATCACCTGACAATAGAAAACCATTAAACCGAATTCTTTCAATGAAAGAATTCGTAAAAGCGTATTGTTCTGTTTTTATTCATTTGGCCTCACAGGTTGTCGCCTCGCTGTGTCGCGTCTCATAGCCTGGCAAGGTGAGCGGACCCCTGGCGCAATAATTGCGTTGTTCAAACCAGGTCTTCTAAAAAATATTGTAAATTCAAGACCTCATCTTCAAGCCTGTGCGCAGAGGTACTGCTTGCTGTTTCAATGAAACCGGAGATCGGCGCAATGATTGAACCACCCATTCCCTCAAACGAGGCGGAACGACAGTACGCCGTCGAGCAGTATGAAATACTTGACTCGCTCCCCGAACGTAGTTATGACGATATAACAGCACTCATGGCTGATGTTTGCGACGCACCGATATCTCTGATTGGGCTCATAGATCAGGATCGACATTGGCTAAAGTCTCACCACGGCATTGACTTCAACGAATCACCGCGCAAACTGTCTTTCTGTGGGCATGCAATAGCCTCCAACGAGGATATTTTTATAATAGAAGATGCCCGAGAGGATTCACGTTTTGCCGACAATCCTTTGGTTGTCGATCACGGTGCCATCGGTTATGCAGGCGTTCCGCTTATCGATAAAGATGGATTCGCGCTGGGAGCCTTGTGTGTTTTCAATAACAGTCCCTTGATTCTTAAGGACTCTCAGAAAGAGTCTCTTAAAAACATGGCGCGACAGGTTATGTACCTGTTGGAACGACATTTGCGGGAACGGCGTCTTGAGGAGGCCAAACAACAGCTTGAAGATAAAAACGAAGAGCTTAAGCGGTTTGCTGGCGCATTGACCCACGACATTCAAGCGCCCGTGGCAAACATGGTGGGATTAATCAGTTTGATAGAAGGAGATGCCTCTGAAGTACTCAGCAAAGACGTATTGGAGTATCTTGATTATTTAAAAAACTCGTCAGTGGCGTTGCGAACTTACGTCGATGGCCTACTGGCACACTACACTAGCGACAATTTGTTGAGCAATCTTCCTGAAACGTTTCGGGTTGAGGACCTGTTTGACTCTCTTGACCAACTGATAGTTCGTGACGATCGCACAACACTTATATTTCCTGAGACTGCTGAGGAAATATGCACACACAGAGCAGCGCTTCAGCAGGTGCTAATGAACCTGATTGCCAACGCCATCAAGTATGGGACAGGATCTCACACCCAAGTAGTTGTCAGCTACAGGCAAGATAAGACGGGGTTTCACTTTAGCGTTGCCGACAACGGTTCAGGTATTGCACCTGAGCGACAAAAATCAATATTCGGTCTATTCGAAACTACTGACAACATCGCTCGCGACGGTTCAAAAGGAACGGGCATCGGGCTTGCGACAGTGAGTAAATTGCTGGATAGCCTCGGTAGTTCAATTACGCTGAAATCTACTGTCGGACAGGGCAGCACATTCTCCTTCACGTTGCCACGGGTTAGTCGCCTGAAAGAGCCCAGCCTCGCAGCATAAACGCTTTGGTTAAAAATAACGTAAACGTTTTGTCTGGTAATCTGACCCATGATGTGCTGCTAGTAGACAACGATGCAATAGCTCTCATGCTTGCCGAACGCCAGGTGCGTGATTCATGTTTAAGCATGAAAACCTGCAAAACCGCATTAGAGGCAATTGAGTTTCTGCAGACGGCCGAGGTTCGGGTACTACTGGTTGATCTACATATGAATCCCATGAGTGGGCTGGAACTTCTGGAAATTCTCTGCGCCCAAGGCCGGCTGAATACAACGCTAGCCTACCTTTTCACATCGGCTGTACCTGAGTCAGCAGTTATACAACGGCTTGATAGTCTTGGTATAGAACTACTTTTAAAAGCCGACATGCTCAAGGCCGACAGTATCGCGAATTTGCTGGACGCTACACCCTAGTGTTGCATAAAATTTCGAGTCCAGAAGCCTCTAGAGCTGTATATAAGGCGCTGCACGGAATTTTTACTGGATTGAGCCTAGTCACTCTAGGTGAGATCCAGGAAAAATGAGTACAGCGCCTTAGATGCTGCTATAGAGGCAGCGAAGCGGTTCTGGGCCGGAATTTTATGCAACACTAGGGTACACCCTGACATTCATCAGTAAAAGGCGAATTTTAAGGCGACATTGTTTGCAACGCAGCCAACAATGATTCTGAAGGCTCCACAGTTTCAGGCAAGTTATCTGATGCTATAGGAATACCGGCCGTTGTGATAATCGGAAATATCCCTGCCCAATGCGGCAAATCCAAATCCTCATCATCGTCAATAGGATCACCTGTTCAAATTTTCACAGCAAAATCTGTTAGCGGTAAACGCACCAACCATACATACTGAAACACACACACGCTCGCCACTGGCCAGCGCCTGATAGAGCCGACTGCTACGACTTCCGTGTAGATACAGATGGTCATCAATTCTGGCGATAGCAGTGGGGATGGACTGCGGCCACCCATCATGATTAAACGCCACGTGTCCGATCTGCTGGCCAATGGCTCGGTGTCAAAACATCTGCAACCAGCACGAGGCGTCTTTACACGCCGACGTATCGCCATGATTGAGGCTCTGGACAGCACAAGTGTTTTTCGACCACTGAAAGATACTGGTGGCAGTTTGAGCATGATCGCTACACTGCAAGTAGCCGACACAGTGAATCAACTGGTGATGGCCGTCAGCGCTGCCCAGTCAATGGATTTGATAGTAGATTCTGGCTTGCGGTAAACTGTCATTGACCATATACAATCAAGCACTAACCGATCCAAAGATTCACTATGCAGATATTACTCGCCAACCCACGTGGCTTTTGTGCAGGCGTTGACCGCGCCATCGAAATCGTAGAGCGTGCCATCGAGATTCATGGCGCTCCCATATACGTTCGCCATGAGGTGGTCCATAACAAGTTCGTGGTGGATGGTCTGCGCGAAAAAGGTGCTGTATTTGTCGAAGAGCTGGATGAGGTGCCGGACGATGCAACAGTGATATTCAGTGCGCATGGCGTCTCGGAAGCTGTTGAACTAGCTGCCAGTGACCGGGGCTTACAGGTATTTGATGCAACCTGCCCGCTAGTAACCAAAGTACACATGGAGGTTGTCAAATACGCTAAATCGGGCAAGGAGGTCATACTTATTGGCCATGCAGGACACCCTGAAGTTGAAGGCACCATGGGCCGGTACGATACCAGCATGGGTGGGCGCATTATTCTGGTTGAGAAGCCCGAAGACGTTGCTTCGCTTGACATCCAGAATCCGGATGAACTTGCCTTCGTCTCCCAGACCACACTATCTGTAGATGACACGCAAGAGATTATAGATACTCTGCGCAAACGTTTCCCTGACATCGCAGCGCCTAACCGCGACGATATCTGTTACGCGACCCAGAATCGGCAGGATGCTGTAAAAAAACTGTGCAAGGAGATCGATCTGCTGCTGGTGGTTGGTGCCAGTAACAGCTCCAACTCCAATCGCCTGGCAGAGCTTGGAGTCAGGGCAGGCGTCGAGTCAAGACTAATAACTCGCGCTATAGATATTCAATCAGACTGGCTAAGCGGTAAAAAGAAAGTTGGCGTCACAGCTGGCGCATCAGCGCCGGAAATTCTGGTGAACGAGGTAATTGAAAGGCTGCGTTCAGAGGGCGGAGAAACCGCAACCGAATACGAAGGCATTAAAGAGACAGTAACCTTCTCGATTCCTAAAGCCCTCAAGCGGATGGATATATCTGGCAACGCCCGGGAGCCTGTCCAGGAATAACGATCGAGGCCGAATACGGCCCCGCGACAGTAAGAGATTTTGAGTCAGTTTGTTCTCGGACCGACTCCTAGCTCGCCTTCAGTATCATTTGTACGCTAACCAGCTTGGAGCTGGCAGCCTTGATGATGTCTCCCGGTGACGTCAAATCAATTCCTGATTGCTGTAAACGTCGTGCAAGCAACAAGTTGTTAGCACTGGGAATAGAGCTTTTTTCAGAATCAGGCGACTCAGACTGAATAATGAGCAGTGCTGCAGTTAACAGATCTGTATAGGTAATTTCACCATTATGATTGCGGTACCAGTCACGCGATTTTTGCGCAGCATCTACGAATTCTGCGGGGTACTCCCACGAATTGATTAGCCAGCAACTTACTATCACTCGCAAATTTTCAACCACTGAAGACAGACTCTGTTCGTTGTTAAAACGCTCAGGGTACTTGTTTGCATACGTTAGCACCGCAAGCTCACCCAAATCTGACGACAATGCCACCAACGCTGCCACTTCCGGTTTCAGGTGTGGTAGCTTTTTGGATAGCACCTGAACAATCGACGATGATAACGTTACCCTTTGGACATAGCGTGAAAATCTATTTTTCAGAACATCACTACTCGGCTTCATGGTGTTGGATTGCAAGAGTGAAGCAATGCTTACTTGCGTCTCCTTCACACCCAAGCGGGTGATAGCCCCGCGAATACTGGATGTAGATTCGTTAGTTGTTGCATCTACCTTGTTAGCTGCATTGACAATATGGGCCGATAGTCCAGCATCGCTTTGAATAACATCTGCTAGCTCAGGAATGCCCGCAACACTTCGATAGGAGTTGAGAATCTTGTCAGCAGAATCAGGGGATATTGCCAGTGATATCGCGTTCTTTTCCATAGCGGTAACAATATCGTCAAACACAAGATTGTCCAGCTCACCGACATGGATATCCATGACAGTTACAGCATTCTTCTGCTGTTCTTTAAGCAAAATATCAAGCTGTTGTCGCCCGAACCGCGCAATCTTGGCCATGGTTGTGGTGCGTGCACTCTGGTATGCACCCTTGTCCAGAAACAATGGCTGAAGTGCCTCAGGGGTTCTAGCGTTGATGACACCGACCTCCTCTTTGCCGAGAAACAGGGACAAAGAGCCTTCCACCAGATACATTAGCCAGCGGTCAGAATTTTCAGTTTTGATTTGATCATTGCGCTGGACATGTACAACAGTTGCTGTTTTACAGATAGCCACCCTGTTAATAGCATTGAGCTCACTGACAGGTAGAACCGCAGCTGCCGACGCCAATATCAGCGTGCTGTTTTCGTCGTTAGAACTTACTAGCTTTGGATCACTATTGAAAACCATAATACCTGTATCTTCCAGTAAGCCGTCTTGTACAAAGACAGGACGGTTAAACTCTACCTAATCTTTGTAACGGCCTGACATAAGAAAAATTAAGCGATTCGGTGTTTTTCTCTCCAATCGCACTAAAGTGAATTGGTGCAACCGGCAAACACGACTTGCACTGTTCCATCCACTTCCACCTGAGCTACGATATTTTCACTAACTTCAGTCCCATACGGACTTATCATATTGGCAGGTTGTATATCGATAGCGTTTACAGCCTCAGCTGGCATAGCCAGCCGAGTACGATACGTATCAGTTGCCTCTACACCCAGCGCCTCTGCTCGCACGGTTATTTCAACATAAGACCAAACAGCATTGCTTGCCGGATACAGCAGTTCGAAAAAACCAGAACCGTTGGGGTCAGTGTTTAGCGTGCCGCCCACCAAAGTGGCATAACCATCTACTGCTGCCAGTGATGCAGGATCCTGTGGATCCAGTGAACCGTTGTTGTTGATATCTTCACTCGGATTGCTCAGAGTATTCAAGAAACGATCGCCATTCAGATCCTCTGCGGGGCAATTGATGACAACATCTTCTGTCTGCCATCTCACAGGCGCGAAATCCTCGCCATCCGCAAGTGCACCCGCAAGGTCCCTACCGTATTCATCGACACGAACCAATCGCCCTTTGAGATAACTCAATGGACGAACACTGACGTTAACTGATGCATCTTCAAGTGGTGCACCAGAACCATCTGCTACTTGAACAACCAGGGGCATGGCGTATTGTGTGCCCAGAGGTTTGATGGTAATCAGATTTGCGGATCCCAGTGTAATATTCAAGGCGCGTTTGAAAACCGACAAGGTCATGCTATCGTCTATTTCGGTACCTTTCACAGAGGCCGCTATGACAATTTCATTCCTCTCGGTAGCAGATTTACCGGCTGTAAAGGTAATGGTGGCAAGGCCTGCGCTGTTCGTCACAGCGGATGCCGGATTCAGTTGCCCGCCTTTAAGATCGACGCCTGCAAAGCTTACATTGCTGTTCTTGACAGGGTTACCCAGACGATCCTTAACCAGCGCTGTAATAGAACTTGTCTCGTTGATACTAACCAGCGAGGAAGAGGCATCGATCGTTAACGTATCTGGACCGGTGGCAATGAACTCAACATCAATATCGGTTTTCGGCACACCGCCTTCAGCAGCTTCAACCGTTATTTTTGCAGGTCCAGCGCTATCGGAACTGACCTGAATAGCAACAGTGCCTTCGCTGTCAGTAACGACCGTGGAAGGTGCTATGACTTGTCCGGCTGTTATGGAGAAACTCAATGCCTGACCTACTACTGGCTGACCTTTACTAATCCATTTGACACGAACCAGCGATTCGCTCCCCACGAGCAATTCTGCGGCTTCCAGAATGTTGGAAAAACTTAGCAAGTCCTCAACAACATCAAACCCGTATGCCGTAGAGACGGAATCGTTGAGCGCCGAAATACGAACCGTGTCGCTGGAGTTGTCGCTACCTATGCTGATCATCACTCGACCGTCGGCATCTGTGGTCGGGGTTTGCGGCATAATAATATTGCCCGCAGCTGACGACACTGTGACGAGCTGATTGGCAATCGGCTCGCCATTGCCCGCCATAAGTCGTACGACTAATTCTGCCACATCGCCAGCGATAAGATTGTCGGGACCCGTGACCTCTAACGTGCTGCCTGAGGCCGCAACCTTAACATCTGACTGAAAATCACCCTCAGATACAGTCACTAATATGTCCTGATTCTGAAAATCCTGAGGCAGCTTTAGTGTTGCACTGGCCTCACCATTAGCGTCAGTCTTTGGTGATATGTTTTGCAGGACACCACCCGTGGAACTGAATGTGATGTCAGTATCAGCAACAGCATTGTTTTTGCTGTTGGTTACCAGAGCTGTAATGGTGGCAATGTCGGTTCCTCCAGTAGCAATACTGTTTACGTCACTGACGACAGTCAGTTTCATCTCCTCTGCAGAGTTTGCCTCGCCCAGAGCAGGAGTGGATCCATCTCCACCACTGATAAGATCTCCATTGGCGTTGAACACCGGTTGCCCGCCACCCGCCACTGCATCCGCATCGCCATCAGTACGTGCGCCGCAGGCACCAAGTATCCCAGAGACGAGAAAAAGTAATGCAATCAGATGCACTTTATGTTTAGTTGTCGTAGCATTCAATCGCATCGAATTCTCCTATCGGAAGCCGCCGAAGTAATACTGAAAACCAATCGTTGCTGTACTGAACGCACCATCGTCAAGATTCAAAACATTAAAATTTAGTGCGGTAGTCTCATTACCGAATAGATTTATGCCAAAACCGAAAGCATTTCCAGCGTCACTGTTGTTAAATTGAGAATCGATATCCATCCGGGCCTGACCGCCAAGAATATAGACACCAACGCGGTCCCAGCGATATCCTAGTCTGAGCAACGCTGCCTGATAGGTCACTAGAGGTTCGCTGAGAATACTAGCTGTCTGGTCTGAACCTGCGCCCAACGACAGCTCTATTCCGACAAAGTCCAGCAGCTGCAAACCGACAACAGCGGAGACAGTACCCAGACTCTTATCCGTACCATTGGCAATTTCAACGCTACCATCAGATAAACCGGCCCCATAGTACATTTTGGCACTAACACCATCAGCGTGGGCATTACCGGCCATCAGGCCCAAACCCAGTACCAGACAGCCAAGTAGTTTTTTCATCAGACAATTCTCCATATATGACTGCGGGTGTTTCACCTGCAGCGCTCAACGCTAAGTTATTTGCATGTGCCAAAGCAGCAAGTCAGCACGCAAGCTTTGCGTCCGTGACGTTCTGTAGCAATTGTCGGCAGTAAATCTCGAATCCTTAGCAATTTGCACCCTTAGGGCTCGTGCAACATTAAGCTATGCATTTCACGAACCCTCAGGCGATGAGCTGGGTATGATGTAAGGGGATCTAATAGAAACACTGATTGACGTGAAGCTCGACACAGACTTAACCGTTACATCAACTCATTCATTGATTTTCAGGTGCGCGCCAGGCTCAAAATGGGCTGCATTGGCGATGATACTTATTGCCTGCATGCTACTGAGTGCCTGCAACAGACAAAGCGCGCTTTCGGACGATGTCCGCACCCTGACTTTTAAAACCTTGACCGGTCAAGAGCTTGTGCTGGCAGACATCGACAGACCCGTGCTGGTTAACTTCTGGGCGACCGATTGCAAAATCTGCATACACGAAATGCCCGACATGGCAGCTCTATATAACGAGTATCAAGCGGTAGGATTCGAACTTGTGGCAGTAGCCATGCCCTATGATCCTCCCAACAAAGTTCTGGAGATGGCCGAACGCGAGCAATGGCCATTCCCTGTAGCTCTGGATATCAACGGTGATGCCCTCAGCTCGTTTGCTACCGTCAAAGGCACACCCACCAGTTATTTGCTGGACAACAATGGACGATTGGTCAAACGTTACGTGGGGGCTATTCCTATCGAAGAGCTGCGCCATCAGCTCAATTCACTACTGGGTCTGAGTTAATGCTCTGGATAAAAGCGCTGCATGTTGTATTCATGGTGACCTGGTTCGCCGGGCTATTCTATTTACCGCGAATATTTGTCTACCACACAATGAGCGATACGAGCAACAGCGATCAAATTGAGACCTTCAAAGTCATGGAACGCAAGCTGTTAGCTATCACTAACATCGGTGCGCTGTTAACCATCGTATTTGGTACTCTGTTGCTGCTTATCTGGTTGCCGGGCTTGCTCGCTCTTGCGTGGATGAAGATCAAACTGTTGCTGGTTGTCGCACTGATCGCCTATCACCTTTATTGTGCAAGGCTAGTCAGGCTGTTTCGGGAAGATGCCAATACTCGATCGCATGTCTGGTATCGCTGGTTTAACGAGGTGCCAGTGGCGGGGTTGTTCGGAGTCGTCATTTTGGTCATAGTAAGACCATTCAGCTAAACGCCTCTTTTTATCCATCCGATTGTGTGTTCCACAAATTAGCCGTACGGACATGAGCATTAATCATGCTGGATAACCCGTGGATTGTGTTTACCGTTATGGCAGCGCTTATGCAGGCGGTACGTACCGCGGGGCAAAAGCAACTGGCCAACAGTGTTTCGGCGATGAGTTCCACATTGATACGCTATGTATTCGGCCTGCCGTTCGCTGTGGCCTACCTGTTTTATGTGTGCGATGCACAAACAAGCAACCTGTTTACGCAAGCCCTGAGCGGACCACGTTTTCTGATATATGCATCACTTGCAGGTGTTGCCCAGATTGTCGCCACGTTTCTGCTCATCAGAGCATTCAGCTATAGAAATTTCACTGTGGGTACAAGCTTTGCAAAAACCGAAGCGGTACAGACAGCGGTTTTAGGCATGCTCATCTTCGGTTCCGGTTTGTCTTTGACAGGTTGGCTGGCTGTGGTCCTCGGCTTCATAGGCGTACTGATCGTCAGCATACCAACGGCACTTCAAAAGTGGGAGCCTGCGGCAGTGGCGTTCGGGACCTTATCGGGTACCGCATTCAGCGTCACATCCTTGAGCCTGCGAGAAGCCAGCCTCAGTCTTGAATTGCCGGTGCTGCAAAGCGCAGCAATCACTCTTGTCTACATGGTGAGTCTGCAATCGTGCCTGTGTCTGGCGTACACCCGGATTCGGGAACCTGCACAGTTTGCAGCCATTTGGCAACGCCTGCCTTTGAGCCTGTTTGTCGGTGTCACCAGTGCTGCAGGCTCTGTAGGCTGGTTCACCGCGATGACCTATCAAAACCCCGCCCTGGTCAAATCGTTAGGCCAGGTTGAGTTCATTTTCACGCTTTGCCTGACGACGCTGTTCTTCAAGGAAAAAGTGACATTGCGGGAACTAGGCGGTGTGGCGGCGATTATTGGTAGCGTGGTTCTGATTGTGTGGCGCTATTAGCCAGAGCTACCGAATAAAGCCTGTCTGTCAGACGTCGATCAGCAAGGGCTCCAACTCTGCCAGAGCCCGTTTATACACCTTGCGTTTAAAGAATATGACTTTTTTGGAAGGTTCCCAATAGTCTACCCAGCGCCAGTGATCAAACTCGGGCTTGGGACTGTTAGCAAGATCGACCGATTCTTCATTACCGAGCATACGCAGCATGTACCAGATCTGCTTCTGGCCGATGCACAGCGGTGTCTTGTTCTTGCGCACGTACCGCTTGGGTAAGCGATACCTCAGCCACTCCCGTGTACAACCCAGCACGTCAACATCATCCGGATTCAAGCCGGTTTCTTCTTTGAGCTCGCGGTACATCGCCTGCTCAGGCGATTCTGACGTGTCAATACCCCCTTGTGGAAATTGCCACGCGTCCTGCCCGATACGTCGCGCCCAGAAGACCTGCCCTTGCACATTGCTCAGGATGATGCCTACATTTTCCCTATAGCCATCATCATCAATCATGTTGGAGCCCATCATTCATTTGTTGTGCCTGATTCTTCCAAATTTTTGTGCGCTATGCAAATGCGATTGCAAATGTCATCGTGTTTTTAACAACTATCGTCAGTCAGATCAGGTACGCGGAAGCGTAACCCCGCGCTGACCTTGATATTTTCCACCGCGATCTGCGTATGAGGTTTCACAGACTTCGTCACTTTCGAAAAAAAGCATCTGCGCGATGCCTTCATTAGCGTAGATTTTCGCTGGCAGTGGCGTTGTGTTGGAGAATTCCAGCGTCACATGGCCTTCCCATTCCGGCTCCAGAGGCGTTACGTTTACGATAATGCCGCAATTGGAGACGAATACCCCAGCTTCCAGAGCGAAATTACCAGTCTCTGGCGCGGTTAGACAATAGACGTCATGTGTACCGGAAACAGTGCGGACACTGACCACTCTATGGTTGGCAACTGGCAGTCCTCTGAAATCTGCAATAACCTGAGGAAATCGTCGAAACACTGACCGCTCAACACCCAGGTGACGAGCTGCGCCACGAATGCTGCCAGTTTCGTTCAATGCCGCTCTTTTTGAGGCATATTCAGCGGCATGCCAAAAACGCCTTGCCCGCGTCGATTGTTGCGCTCGATATTTGGCATACCATTCGTCGTTCTTGCGAAGCTCTGACAGCGATTGTTTAATACTCTCTTCATGCTCTTCGCGATCAAAACCTTCACCAAACGTAATCGCATTGTGCATTTTCAAATGTTCGCTCGCATCCATGCGCATGATGTTAAACGGGGAATTGTTGGTACGGCAGTGATCGATATGATGTCGATGCGTGTTTGGCTCGTCCTGATAAGCGTGATGCCTGAGATTCCATTCGTCAGCCAAGCGATGCGTCGGGTACATAACGCCTGTCAGCGGCTGAAATGTCATTTCGTACCCACGTCGAAGTGTCCGGTAAAGTGGCATTAATGAGCTGTCGGCTACTAACTCGGCTGCAGGACACATCGTGCCATCGCGCATCAAAAATTCATGATCAGGCGTAGCTCTAATCATCTCACCATTGTCGAGCGCCACCTCCACAAGCGTGTCCTGGCCCACAAGGCGCGGTGCTTCCAGTTCCTGCACAATGACTTTACCGAACTGACCCACACCATAACCATAGTAACGTTCGCCTTCTTCAGCACCCTTCGCCAACTGCTCAAGATTGATTGATCGACCATCAGCCAGTGCCACTTTAGTATCAGCTGAAAAGCATCGAGCGTAAGTGCTTTTTCCGAGACAAACCGTTAAAACACTGCGTGGTATCCGGAAGTATTCCACTGTACGTGCGAGCGCAAAAGAATTGGGTGGGATGATGCAAGTGTCAGATTTCAAATCAACAAAACTGTCAGGATCAAACGCCTTGGGGTCTACTATGGCGTGGTTGATATTGGTGAATATCTTGAATTCGTCAGCGCAGCGCACATCGTAGCCGTAGCTGGACGTGCCGTAGGAGACGATTTTCTGGTTATCACTATCTACCCGCACCTGGCCGGACTCGAAGGGCTCGATCATGCCGTGCTCGTCGCACATGCGTCGGATCCACTTGTCGGATTTAATTGACATGGTTGACAGTGGCCTCAAGTATTCTGAATAACGATATTCGGAAACTTCGACGTATAGTCTTTCGCTTGCGTTGACAGCCGTGCTGCTGCGCGGCGGGCGATTTCACGGTAGATGTCTGCTGTGCGGCCATTGGGCTCTGAGACAACCGTGGGCTTGCCGGTATCGGCTTGCCGCCTGATATTCAATTCCAGCGGCAAGGAGCCCAGCAGATCTATACCCGCCTCTGACGCCATGGTCTGACCACCACCTTTTCCAAAAATAGGCTCCTCGTGACCACACTCTCTACAGATGTGCGTGGACATGTTCTCCACGATGCCCAGAATCGGCACCTCAACCTTTTCGAACATCTTCAGTCCCTTGCGAGCATCAAGCAAGGCAATGTCTTGTGGGGTGGTGACAATGATTGCACCACTGACCGGCACCTTCTGCGCAAGCGTCAGTTGGGTATCGCCGGTTCCTGGTGGCAAATCGATGATCAGGTAGTCCAGATCGCGCCACTTGGTGTCGTTGAGAAGCTGCTCCAGTGCCTGGGTTACCATGGGTCCGCGCCAGATCATGGGTGTTTCCTCATCTATGAGAAAACCAATGGACATGGTTTGTACGCCATAATTTTCCATCGGTTCCAGACTCTTGCCATCAATGGACTCTGGCTGGCCTGACAGGCCCATCATGCGTGGCTGACTGGGCCCATAGATGTCCGCATCGAGTAATCCCACGGTTGCGCCCTCAGAGGCCAGCGCCAAGGCCAGATTTGCCGAGGTCGTGGACTTGCCCACCCCACCCTTGCCCGAGGCCACAGCAATAATGTTTTTCACATTTTCCAATCGCTTGACCCCATGCTGTACTGAATGGGCGATGATCTTGTGCGACACATTGACGACGGCATTGGATACCCCGGCGTGCGTGGCCACAGATTCCTGCACCATCGTTGTCAAGGTATCCGCCCAGCGCTCGCAGGGATAACTCATGACCAAATCAATATTGACCGAATCACCCGCTATCCGGATATCCTGCACAGCCTTGGACGCCAACAGAGATTGGTCAAAATGAGGGTCAATGACAAGTTCGAGGGCCGATTCGATTTTTTCGCGTGAAACTTCAGACATCCGACGACAAGACTCCCAGTGAATAGTTGGACTGTTAAACTAGTGGTGCGCGGTAGCATGAACCAGGCTCTGCGCAACCCACGACTATACACGTAGCGGTAGTATTCCTGCGACCCCCTGTATAGACCCAAGATTGTTGTGAAATATCACATGCAAGCAACGCTTCAAATAGTCTAGAGATAAGCCAAATTCCGCCATGAGCCGTCAGATTCTGGTAACCAGCGCCCTCCCATACGCCAACGGTGCCTTGCACATCGGGCATATGCTCGAATACATCCAGACGGATATCTGGGTGCGCTATCAGCGACTGGCAGGCAATCACTGCCAGTGGGTGTGGGCAGATGATGGCCATGGTACGCCTATCATGCTCAAGGCCGAAGCCGACGGGGTCACTCCCGAGCAGCTCATCACGCGCATAAAACGTGAGCATGAGCGTGACATTGAAGGCTTTCTGCTCTCACCAGATAACTTTCACACCACGCATTCGGATGAAAACCGTGAGCTTGCCGAGCTTGTCTACACGCGGCTGCGTGATGCCGGATATATTGTCAAACGCACCATCAAACAGCTATATGACGCCGAAAAAGCGATGTTTCTGCCAGATCGGTTCGTGAAAGGCATTTGCCCGAATTGCGAGACGGCCGATCAGTACGGCGATAACTGTGAGAATTGCAGTGCCACCTACGACGCAACAGAGCTGCAAGAGCCCATATCACAGGTATCTGGCACGACTCCAGAGCTGCGCGATTCAGAACAGCACTTCTTTGCCCTCAGCCAATTCGGCGACATGCTTAAAGAATGGACCGCCAGTGGCGCATTGCAACCCGAAGTTGCCAACAAATTAAAAGAATGGCTGGAAAGCGGCTTGCAGGACTGGGACATCTCCAGAAACGCACCGTACTGGGGCTTTGAGATTCCTGACGCCCCCGGCAAGTTTTTCTATGTCTGGCTGGATGCGCCTATTGGCTACATGGCGAGCCACAAAAACCTGAGTGCACGCACCGGGGAAGACTGGGAGGCAAGCTGGAAGCCGGGCTCTGAGGTTGAGCTCTATCATTTCATTGGCAAGGACATCACCAACTTTCATTGCCTGTTCTGGCCAGCCATGCTCGAAGGCGCCGGTTTCAGAAAACCCACCGGTGTCTTCTGTCATGGTTTTTTAACCATCGACAGCCTGAAGATGTCCAAGTCGCGTGGCACATCGATCACGATAGAAACCTGGTTGAAGCATCTACAACCTGAGTATCTGCGCTATTACTACGCCTCCAAGCTCAGCGGCAGCGTGGTAGATCTGAACATGAACTTCGATGACTTCACCACTCGCTGCAACGCAGATCTGGTGGGCAAGGTGGTTAACATTGCCAGTCGTTGTGCCGGTTTTATCACCAAGAAGTTTGATGGCAAGCTCTCTACAACCTATCCAGAACAGTCACTGAATGACTACGAGCTGTTCTCCTCAGCCCGACAGCTAATCGGTGAATACTACGAACAACGGGAGTACGGCAAGGCGATGCGCGAGATCATGATTCTTGCTGAACATGCCAACGCCTACATTAACGATGCAGAGCCTTGGGTGAAGATCAAAGACCCGGGCAAGGCTGCAGAAGTTCAGGCAATCTGCACCATCGGGCTTAACTACTTCCGCGCGATCGTGACGTACTTGAGTCCTGTATTGCCAGCTATTGCAGTTAAAACCGAAGCCTTTCTCAACACCACACTGACGCTTGAAGCTCTCGAAGAGCCACTGGTTAATCATGCCATCAATGCCTATCAGCCCATGATGACTCGGGTGGAGAGTACGCAAATCGACAAGATTCTTGAAGAAACAAAAGCCTCTACGCCTGATTTGGCTGATCATGAAGCAAGCGGTGCCAGTGATTTTGAAGCACTAAAACCCGAAATTGAAATAGACGACTTTAACAAGGTTGACCTTCGGGTTGCCGTTATAGTCGATGCACAGCCGGTAGAAGGTGCTGACAAGCTGGTGCAGTTGACACTTGATATCGGTCTTGAACAACGCACGGTATTTGCGGGTATCAAGGCCGCCTACAAACCAGAAGATCTGCTTGGGCGTCGCACGGTGATGGTGGCTAATCTCAAACCACGCAAGATGCGCTTCGGTCTATCCAGCGGCATGGTATTGGCGGCCGGACCCGGTGGCTCAGATCTTTTCATACTGGCGCCGGATGAAGGAGCAAACGCCGGTATGCGCGTCAAGTAAGCCATGCGCGAGCTCGCGCTCATTCTGCTAGGCACTGTTCTGGTCAATAACTTTGTCCTTGTGCAGTTCCTTGGCTTGTGCCCGTTCATGGGTGTCTCACGACGTGTAGATTCAGCCATTGGTATGGGCGTGGCAACTACCTTTGTGCTCACTCTGGCAACCAGCCTTAGCTATCTGGTCAATCGCTGGTTACTGGTGCCGTTTGAACTGACGTATCTGCGCACATTAAGCTTTATCGTTGTCATTGCAGTAGTGGTTCAGTTCACCGAGATTGTTATCCGCAAGCAAAGCCCCTTATTGCATCGGGTTCTGGGCCTGTATCTGCCATTGATCACGACCAACTGCGCAGTTCTGGGTGTCGCCCTGTTAAGTATTCAGCAGCAACATTCTCTGCTTGAAGCCATGCTGTATGGCTTTGGTGCAGCCATTGGATTTACGCTGGTACTGGTGCTGTTCTCGGTACTGCGCGAACGGCTGGAACTTGCCGATGTACCAGCGCCGTTCAAGGGCAGCGCTATCGCGTTAATGAGTGCGGGTATCATGTCGCTGGCATTCATGGGGTTTTCGGGTCTGGGATCGTGACCGGAACCTTCATTACTATTGCTGTGATGATTATGAGCATGGCTGCGGTGGGTTATGTTTTGTCGCGCCTGGCAGAGCCAGCCAGACGTACTGATGACGAGGACCCAGACGCCGATATAATGTCGGCAAATCTGCCCGACATGCAACTTATAGAGGAGGTTAATCGACGACTTCCGCAAACCCAATGCGCACAGTGTGGACATCCAGGTTGCCGCCCCTATGCCACGGCGATTATCAATGACGAGGCGCCAATCAACCAGTGCCCACCCGGTGGTGATGCATTGATTGAAGAGCTGGCAGCGTTGCTGGGTACAGATGTTATGCCGCTGGACAACGACAAGGGGCAAACCAAATCTGCGCAAGTGGCTGTTATAGTCGAGCCAGATTGTATTGGCTGTGCGCTATGTATAGCGGCGTGCCCGGTGGACGCCATTGTCGGGGCTCCCCGATATATGCACACAGTAATCGCTGATCAGTGCACTGGCTGTGAGCTCTGCCTGCCACCCTGTCCAGTCGATTGTATTGAACTGCACACGATCAACACGCCACTACAACGCTGGCAATGGCCAAAGCCTGCATGAATCGGCGCAAACCTGTTAAGGCCCTGCTGGCTCGAAGCCGTCGCTTACAGCAAACAGGCCGTAGCGAACCTGACGGAGGGTTGCCACTCGTACGCAACAAACCAGGACTTGAGGCGGTGGGCGTGCCAATTACAGAACTTCCAGTACCCGAACAGCTTGTCTATCCGCTACTCGATTACGCCAGACAGACTGTGCAAGCTCAGGTACACGTCGGCGAGTCAGTATTGTTGGGCGACAGTATTGCCGAAGGCATACTGGCCACCGCCAGCGGTACAATAAAGGCGATAGAACACAGGCCAATCATACATCCGTCGCATCGCGATGCTTTATGCGTGGTCCTTGATGTTGACGCCACCGGCGACGAGAACACTCAATCGTTAGCTACTAGCGATACCCTGAGCACTGAGCGCCTGGCGCAGGCTTGTATTTCAGGTCTCGGGGGTGCAGGTTTTGGCACCGCTCTCAAACTAAGAGCTGCACAAAATAAAGTCGCAAACATTTCTGATAATAGTTCTGAAACTGGAATTCATACCTTGCTGGTAAACGCCGTTGAATGCGAGCCATTGATAAGTTGTGATGAGGCGCTGATTCGCAGCGATGCGCAAACCGTCATAACAGCCGTACACACGATGATCAAACTCAGTGTTTGCCAGCGGTGCGTGCTTGCTATTGAAGATGACAAGGTTGACGCGATTGCGATGCTTTCAACCGCTATAGATGCAGTAAAGTCAGATACTGGTGTTGATGTAGAGCTTGTAAAGCTGTCGGCAGTTTACCCCTCCGGGGCTGAAAAAGTGCTGGTGCAGCGTATTACTGGCAAGCCATTACCGACAGGTGTCCGCGCAACCGAGCTCGGTATACTGTGTTTAAACGTTGCAACCGTTGTTGCAGCCTGGCGGGCGCAAGCAGGCTATCCCATGATCTCTCGTATCGTCACTGTAGCAGGCAGTCGGGCCAACAAACCCTGCAACATACGAGTACGTATAGGCACAAGCGTGGCCGATGTTCTTCAATCAACCGGCAATGCACCAGAAGCAGACGATAGCCGCGTTCGTGCAGGTGGTCCGCTCAGTGGTTTTGATTTACAAAGTTTGTCGGTACCTGTGACCGCCACCACCAACTGTATTGCCATAGAGCCTCCCCAATCAAAGAGTGCAGCCATGGCCTGTATTCGTTGTAGTCATTGCAGTGAGGTGTGCCCGGTTAATCTGGTTCCCCAACAACTCTACTGGTATGCCAGCGGCAATGATATACAGCAGGCACAACGTTTCGGCCTGGACAACTGCATAGAATGCGGTTGCTGCGACATCGTATGCCCTTCATCTATAGAGCTTACGTCGATGTTTCGCTATGCGCGCTCAAGCTGGCGGGAGCAACAACAGGACAAGCAAGATGCCGACATCGCCAGAGAACGCTACGAGCAACGTCAGAGACGGCTGAGCCATCGCGAACAGGAAGCCCGGAAGATTCGTGAGGAGAAAAAGACACAACTTATCTCCAGCAAAGACCCCATCGCCGATGCGCTGGCGCGTGCGCGCGCCCGGAAGAGGCCATCGTGAGCGGATTGACAGTGGATACAGCCTCGATCGCCTACAAGCGGCGTTCAGTCAGTTCTATCATGGTGCATGTCATGGTGGCTCTGTTGCCAGGAATAACGATATATGCCCTGTACATTGATAGTCGGCTGCTTTTTAACATCCTGATTGCCAGCACCTGCGCACTACTGTTTGAATCGGTGCTTGTCCTGCTCAGGCGTCGAGCAGTATTACCAGTATTGAAAGATGCCAGCATTGTTCTGGCAGCTATACTGCTGGTGCTCAGCGTTCCTCAGTCCTTGCCGTCGTGGCAATTGGTGTTTGGGGTATTTGTACTGTGTACCTTGGGTAAGCATATCTTTGGAGGGCTTGGCCATAACCCGTTTAATCCGGCAATGGTGGCGTATGCCGTGTTGATCGTCTCCTTCCCTCTGACGATGACTCAGTGGACAGAAGACAATGGCCTGTTGGATGCGCCTGAAATAATCAAGAATGCCGAAAGTTCATCGGTAAATGACAAAGGACAGCTTACTGAATGGGATAGCTTGAGCGGTGCCACCCCACTCGACAGACTGGATACCTTAAAACGGGAAGCAGGCATTTCGTCACCGCCTGTCGATGCTTCCCTGACAACGCCTGAACAGGCACTATCAGCAGCGGACACTATTCTCTCGTCAGACTGGCTGATACTAAGCGTAGCGTGGTTGGCAGGTGGCTTGTACCTTTTATTCATGCGCATTATCAGCTGGCGAATTCCTGTCTCTGTACTGGCGACATTGTGGTGCCTGTACGCGCTTTATCCATTGAGCACTTCAACACCCGTCTTGCCTGCCACTGTCGCCTTGTTTTCTGGCGCCATCATGCTGGGCGCTTTTTTCATAGCAACAGATCCAGTGAGTGCCGCAACCAGCGATAAAGGCAAGCTTGTCTATGGATTTGGTATCGCTGTTTTGTGCTTTTTTATCCGCGAATTCAGCGCGTATCCGGAAGGTATTGCCTTTGCCGTGTTACTGATGAACATGTGCGTGCCATTAATCGATCACGCATTTACGCGAAACCGATTTTCGGGCAACTCTATTGATGATCAAACATCCAATCGTCCATGAACATGACAGTTGCCAGGCGGTCAGCAATAACCTTGGCTATCTGCTTTGCGGTAGCGCTTATCGCTCTCAGTATCATTGATAGAATTACCCGGGAGCCTATAAAAGATGCACGCCAGGAACGGAGACTTGAGACCATTTCCGCCGTGCTGCCGGATGGGCCATTTGATGAAAATCCCATTGATTCCCATCGACAACATATTGCATCTGCCCTGGGTGGATCAGAGCCGCTTGGTTTCTACACGGCTTATCAAAGCGGCCAGCTTGCCGCAGCCGTTCTCGAACTCAGCACAGCGCAAGGCTACAGCGGCGAAATTCGCATGTTGTTGGGGCTTACCTACGATGGTTCCATAGTGGCGCTCAGAGTTATCGAGCACCAGGAGACACCCGGCCTGGGTGACGGCATTGAAGTGCGCAAGTCGTCATGGATAGACCAGTTCGAGTCAAGGTCCATCGCCGTCAGCGATACAGCTGCATGGCAGCTGAGCCGATACGGCGGGCAATTCGACGGTCTTACCGGTGCCACAATAACCTCTCGCGCGGTTGTGCAAGCGGTGCACCGCGCACTGGTTTGGTACGATGCCAATCGCAATAAGGTATTTACTGAAGGGGGAGGCTCATGAGCAACGCTGTCGATGTTGGTGATGCGAAAACGTCCTCGGTAAAAGTTATTTCGACCACTGGGCAGCTGTGGAGGCAGGGGTTGTGGCAAGACAATCCAGCACTGATCAAACTTCTGGGCCTCTGCCCTCTTCTGGCGGTAAGCAACACGGCAACCAATGCTCTGGCATTGGGCATTGCCACCACTCTGACACTACTGGTTACCAATGTATCCGTTTCATTGCTACGCAACTACCTGATACATGCCATCCGATTGCCCATCTATGTGTTGATCATCGCAAGCTCAGTGACAGGCATCGAGCTTTTGATGCAAGCCTGGCTACCCGCACTTCATGCATCACTGGGTATATTTCTGCCGCTGATTGTTACCAACTGCCTGATCATCGGCAGGGCCGAGGCGTTCGCTTCCCGACAGAGAGTAGGTGTTGCCACCTTGGATGCATTGGCCATGGGTATAGGCTTTAGCTGGGTACTGATCTGTCTGGGTGCTATTCGCGAAGTGATAGGACAGGGAACGTTGTTTAACGATGCGCAACTGTTACTGGGTGAGGTTGCCAGTAGCTGGTCGGTGCGCTTGCTCTCTGCTGAGCATACGATACTGATTGCGCTGCTACCACCGGGCGCTTTTCTGATACTCGGACTGCTGCTGGCATTGAAAAACATAATTGATAAGCAGTTTCAAAAAGACGACTAGACCGGACGCCTACTTACCATGCTCTTTACTCAAGATCGAACGCGTACTCGCCAGCTGTTCAGAAGCGTGTGGCAAAAACACACCAGTAACCAGAATCTTGAGCCATTGGAGAAACAGATTGCCATCCTGCTAGACGAGCATCCGGAATATCACTCACTGGTCAGTGGTGATGAGGATGTGCTTGACAGAGAATTTAAAGCCGAAGATGGACGCGAAAATCCGTTTTTGCATTTAAGTCTACACTTGGCGCTACGTGAGCAAGTGGGTACTGACCGCCCCGCAGGCATTGCCTCTATTACCCGTTCTTTACTACTCAAGCATGGTGATGGACATGCTGTTGAACATATGATGATTGAGAAACTGGGGCTTTATCTATGGGAGGCACAACGTCAGGAGCGTGCACCGGATGAGGCAGCGTATTTGAACAGTCTTCGCGAGTTGCTGTGATGAGTTCAACGAACTGCGCAAACAGGTTATCGGTAGCGATCTTTTAGTAATATCAAAGGTGCTGCGGATCGTTAGCCACAACCCCAAGCTTATTAACCAGATAGGCATGGAAATCATGCAGGGTGCCTTCAAAATCGTCAGCCGCCAAGGGTCCTGCAACGCTGTTCTTTGAACGCAAGCCGACTTGCAAACGCTTAAGAATGTCATGGTCTTCAGCGTTTATTTTCTTCCATTTCTCCACTCGTGCAGCAAGCTCATTCTTGCCAAGATCGGACTCATAGGTGCACACACCCCACTTCACAGACACCTGACCAACACTCACCGGATGCAAGGCAAAATACACTAATGTGTCGGCTGAGACAGATACAATGAGCGATGGAAAAATACAGAACAGCTGGGACTGCTTTACTTGCTCAAAGGATAAGTCCGGGTGATGATTATTCCTGGGCGGAGCACTGTTAGCGTAGTTGGCAGTGTAAGCTGTGAATGCTGCTGTACCGCTTATTTTCTTACAAAGCCTGGTTGGTGTTAGATGGTGCAAGGTTTGTGGATGGACCACCGACAAATGATATCCATCCATAAAATTCTCAACTAACGATTTCCAATTGCACTCCCACGTTTCTACAAAACTCACCGCATGATGCATTTTACTCATGTGGTAGTTAGACAAATGTTTTTCCAGTGGCATGAGAGTGTTCGTCTCATGATCTTCAGGCCAGATTGCATGAGCATCCAGACTTGCAAAAATGAAACCCTGCCAGCAGTGTGTTTTCAGCAAAGGTAATCTGCAATTTTTATCAATCGATTCTTTTGCTACGAGTGGCGCATTGCGTAGCTCCCCGCTGAGTTTATAGCTCCATGCATGGTAGGGACATAGAAACCGTTTGGTATTTCCAGACCCTGAAGCCACAGGCATACCTCTATGTCTACACACATTGGATAACACAGAAACAATCTCTTTCGACTCTCGCACAACAAGCAAGGGTTCAGATATCAAGTCTATGGTGAAATAATCTCCCACCTCGGGCACTTCATCTTCACGACCAAGACAGTGCCATTCACTTCTAAACAATTTCCTGGTTTCAAGGCGCAGAAATTTACTCTTGGTATAGCAAGCCGGAGGCAAGCCATGACCTTGCTGGCGATTAGCAATATCTTTTAGAATTGCCTTCACTATGCTCTTATCCGACTGGCCAGATACTGGGCGAACTCGTAATTCGGGCGCTCCAGATGCGACAGAGGTCCTGGCACTGCCGCGTCAGAACACAAGCCCCGATATACTTTTTCTGTACAACCACGATCTTCAACATTCACCGCATCGAGCAAGGTTTTAAGCGTATTAAAATGCGCTTTGGCATCAGCGTCTTTCGTGTAGTCTGCTGACATGCCACCACCAAACATAATGCGCACCTTATCCACACCTTGTGGATGCAAGGATAAATACCAGAAATACCCTGGCGTTAAAGTAATCATCAAACTCGGATAGATTGCGAGCAGATAGGTTGTTCGGCGTCGTTGCCCTTTCATGCGCTTGTTATCTGGATGCGCCATGGCGATTTGTAGCGACTCGTCTTTCAGGATAGTGTGGTAGTTAAAAGAAGGCTTACCCGAGGGGCATTCCATTTCATCTAATCGGGATAAACCGCCAATGGTACCTCTATGGCATACCGGCAAGTGATAGCTCTCCATGAAGTTTTCAGCCAATACTTTCCAGTTGGTATCCCATAGGTGGGTTTCGAAAAACGACTCCTGATAGGATGTTAAGTCATAGTCATCTATCATTGCTTCTACATCGGCGAGTCGCACGGACACTGGCGCGGCGTCTGGATTTAATGACACCATGATGTAACCAAGCCATTCCTCACACCGCACACCAGGCAGGCGCATACCCTCTTTGCAAAACGATTGGTTTTGATCCATCGCCGGTGCACCACGTAACCGACCATCAAGCTCATACGTCCATGCGTGATAAGGGCAGACAATGGCACGCGTGTTACCTCGCCCTTCCAGCAAAGTGGACATTCTATGCAAACAAACGTTGGACTGGGCTTGCAGTTGGCCATCCTGGCCACGAATAACCATCACTGGTTGACCTGCTAAATCTAAAGTCAGGTAATCCCCAGTTTCGCTTAGAGAGCTGGCACGTCCTGCGCAAAACCAGTCTTGACCAAAGACATGCTCAAGTTCACTATCCAGGAATTTATCGCATGTATAGACACTGGCGGGCATAGCGTGAGCTTGCTCGAAAGGCGCTGCTGCGTTATCTGCAAGCTCTACTGCGGCGCTCGGTCGTTGATCAGTGGAGGCTCTATCGCTCATGAATTCCCTAAATCGCTTATCGCTATATTGATTGCTTGATGTCCTGAATTAACATCGGTTTGAATAATACGTTTTAGCCCATCGATAATTTGCCCGGTAGCGTCGACAGTGTGCATGCATTAAATAACAAGGTAAACCCTGCAACACATATCAAATGCGACGTTTTCGATTCAAAACATGACGTAGATTATTCGTCGAGGTCCCGACAACGTTTCGCCATGCCAGTTAACCAAGGTGAGCTATTGAGCTCTTCTGGCAGTAAAGTAGACTGCAGGATCGTGATTACACCAAAAGGCAATAAGGCTATGTTGAAACCAGCACCACAGGACTTCCATTAGTCATGCTAGTTGAAAAATTCATACGCTCGTTATTGGCGCACGCAGGTGTACCTGACAATTCAACGCTTAATCTTAACCCTAGTGTTGCATAAAATTTCGAGTCCAGAAGCCTCTAGAGCTGTATATAAGGCGCTGCACGGAATTTTTACTGGATTGAGCCTAGTCACTCTAGGTGAGATCCAGGAAAAATGAGTACAGCGCCTTAGATGCTGCTATAGAGGCAGCGAAGCGGTTCTGGGCCGGAATTTTATGCAACACTAGGGTTAAGACACATCGTATTCCGCTGAGGCGAGGTCGATGCAGCACGCTACTACGCGCATTGCCTGTTTGACTTCTACAAGTGGTGGACGTGTCGGTACAAAATAGATACCCGTTTATTGATGCGTCTGAAGATGCCAACGCTTCAACCTTTTCCATATCGGGACCCTGTGGCGTCATCGGTACCGTCAGCAGTTTATAGCCCAAGGACTGCGCCAGGGAAAAGTGTCGATCGTAGCCGGGCACGGTTACGATGAGTTTGGGCGAATTGGCTACCCAAGCTGAGGAACTTCCCTTGACGCCCTTGAGAAGTGCCCAGGAGAGAAAGCTGCTCATCAGTTCCAGACTGGGCTGTTGCCTACCATGATTTCATCCTGTTCGACTCCCAAACTGTTCGCTGAAGACCTCACGCGCTTCAGGTAGTCCAGGAATCCCGCCTGGATAGTTCCTGACATCAATGCCACTGTACGTTATGACATCACTCGCTCCAACAATATCGAGCAAGGGCACACTGAGATCGAAGTTGTCATCGGCGGGCTGGCCGAGTTCCATATTCAAAGACAGGTTCATCTGCTTGAATGCGTCATATTTGCCACGTACGGTGTTGATATCGGTCATCGAAAATTCTCACCAGGTTGTCAGGCGTTCACAAGCTATCATTGTCTCTTGCTGAAAAGGATCAGCCTCGTACCCTCACAACCTGAAATCGTCAAACGTGAATCCAGCGGGTGTTTAAAAAACTCGGTTACTCGACAGGTATTTCCAATCAATAGATTTTATTTGTAATTGTTATCACAATCTTTCTTTATATAATAAAAATGCCCCGTAGATTTTCGCTAACGATATTTACAGTTAATGTTAGCAGACAGGGTCAATCAAAAATGAATGAAATGGATGGCATGAACGGGACACCACGAGACACGGTGGCGCACTCCAGGCGACGATGGACCGGGCAATGCGAACCTGTCACAAACTGGGGCAAACGGCTGACGCTGGCGCTAACCTTGCTCTGCTTAGCGCCAACGGTGATGGCGCAGACGCTGTCGCAGACAGAGCTACAGAAACTGCTTGCCTCGGACGCCGAGGCGACGGATTTATTCGGCCACTCTGTTGCGCTCTCGGGTGATCGGGCTCTGATCGGGGCGCTCGTGAGCGACGACGCCGGAAATGACTCAGGCTCGGCCTACGTCTACGAGCGTGACGGAACGGGAACGTGGGTAGAGGTAGCCAAGCTCACGGCTTCTGACGCTGCGTCGGTGGATCATTTCGGCCGCTCGGTTGCGCTCTCGGGCGATCGGGCGCTGGTCGGGGCCTACCTGGACGACGACGCTGGAAATGACTCTGGCTCGACCTATGTGTTCGAGCGTGACAGGGACGGAATATGGGTACAGGTAGCCAAACTCAGCGCTTCGGACGCTGCGGCAGGGGATCAATTCGGCATCTCGGTTGCACTTTCGGAAGGCGATCGAGCGCTGGTCGGAGCCCACGAGGACGACGACGCTGGAAATCTCTCTGGCTCGGCCTACATGTTCGAGCGAAACGGCAAGGGAATCTGGGTCCAGGTAGCTAAACTTACTGCCCTGGACGCCGAGGCGGGGGATTTTTTCGGTAACTCGGTCGCGTTATCTGGCAATCGAGCGTTGGTCGGGGCTGTCCGGAACGACGGCGGTGGCACTTTCTCGGGCTCAGCCTACCTATTCGAGCGTGACGGGACTGGAATGTGGGTACAGCGGGCCAAGCTCACTGCCTCAGACGCTGCAATTGGCGAATTTTTTGGTGAATCGGTCGCGCTCTCGGGTGATCGGGCGCTGGTCGGTGCCATTCTAGGCAACAACGACCGCGGCAGTCAGACAGGCTCGGCCTACATGTTCGAGCGTGACGAGACGGGCATGTGGAACCAGGTGGCCAAGCTCACTGCGTTGGACGCCGAAGCAAATGATCGGTTCGGCCACTCTGTCGCGCTCTCGGGCAATCTAGCGTTGATCGGGGCCAACATGGACGACGACTTTCGCGTCAATTCGGGCTCAGCCTACGTGTTCGAGCGGGATGGGGCAGGAATGTGGGGCGAAGTGACCAAGCTCACTGCCTCGGACGATAGTACAGCCGACTTTTTCGGCAGATCGGTCGCGCTTTCGGGCAATCTGGCACTGGTCGGTGCCCCCTTCAGCGACGACGTCGCCAGTGATTCTGGCTCGGCCTATGTGTTCGACATCGACGCCGACAGGATCGACTCAAGAAAGTATGGCTATCGCTTTGGAGGCTTGGTTAGACACCGAGAGGCCGCCGAGCGGCTGTTCCACGCCAGCGGCTCGGATCTGTTGCTTAAAATGACTGGCTTCGACATTGACACAAGGAAAGAAATACGTGTGCTCGTTAACGGCACGGAGATTGGCTTCCTGTCGAGAACGCCCAACGACAGACGCGGCCCCTCTCAGCTGACGATTCCAGCGAGACTGCTGATCGGCAAAAACAACACCTTGCGCTTTGAACAGCTTAATCCTGGCTGGAAATGGGGCGTGACGGATCTGCTATTGAGCGAAATCGGCGGCAAAGGCGAATTGGAATCTCTTACTCTCGACAACGTGGACTCTGGCAAGTACGGTTTCCGATTTGAAGGCACCAATAACCACAGAGAAGCTCTCGAGCGGCCGTTTAACGCCAGTGGCTCAGACCTGATGCTTACACTGACCGGATTCGACATCGATATCCGCCAGGAAGTGCGCGTATTGATTAATGGAACGCAGATCGGGTTCTTGTCAAGAACGCCCAATAACAAACGCGGCCCCACGCAGCTGAGGATCGCGCAGAGTTTGCTTAGTAGCACTGGCAACACGTTGCGCATCGAGCAGCTCAATCCAGGCTGGATCTGGGGCGTTACCGATCTACTCCTGAGCAATGCAGGGCAGTAGATAGTCGACCCGGCTCGACGGATGCTTATCCTTGTCAGGATGGAGGGACGTGCAGCTCGATCGATCTTGGGCAGTCCGGTAAGTGATAACACACGGTCCACTGTGGAGTGATGTACGCCTGACTGGACGGCGATGGTATGTGGACCCCAGCCTTCTTATGCACGTTGACGTGCACGAGAATCGCTTCGTCTTTTGGCGTTGTTATGCCGCCCGGCCCGAGTGGCTGCATAACGCTGATTGGCCTCACGCTGAAGCTGTGAACGA
>ENA-ORXR01000393-ORXR01000393.1-marine-metagenome-genome-assembly--contig:-NODE-393-length-61634-cov-10.609175_pt1 | contig 61634 bp, 26 predicted proteins | sample MGYA00237866_ERZ511479 | MGnify/ENA metagenome assembly ERZ511479 | reverse complement strand
GACATGGGAGAATCAGGAACAGGTTTGCTGAACTGTGCAGCCGTAAGTAACGGTGTGCCAGATGATACAGCAGATGCCTGCGAACCATTACCTATGCCAGCAGTAGAAATAAGCAAAGCAATAACAAGTTCTGCAAGTCCTACAGGCAATCCAAATGAGTTTGAAATAGAATATACGATAACAATAGAGAATACAGGAGACGCAAAAGCATTCTATAATTTGACAGATACCTTAAAATATGGTATAGGATCTACAATTGTAAATGCAAGTGCAGCTTATGTAGGCGGGGGAGTGGAAGACCTTAGCGGAATGGATAATACGGGATTATACGATGGTGTAGCAGATTATTTGATATCTGGAAATGAGATGATAGAAGTAGGAGCAACCGAGGACTGGAGAGTTACTGTTGTATTTACAATAGATCCTAACGCGATTACAAGTACAAGTGCAGATTGTACTTTAGACATGGGAGAATCAGGAACAGGTTTGCTGAACTGTGCAGCCGTAAGTAACGGTGTGCCAGATGATACAGCAGATGCTTGTGAGCCATTACCTATGCCAGCAGTAGAGGTGTTCAAACGAGTTACACAAGAACCATTGCCTACAGGCAATGTTAATGAGTTCGAAATAAAGTATCTCGTTACCGTAAATAGTGTAGGAGATGCAAAAGCTTTTTACGACCTAGCAGATACTTTGAAATTTGGAACAGGTGCAACCATAATAGATGTAAATGCATTATATCTAGGTGGAGGAACCGAGATGAACGATGGTATAGATAACACTGCCTCTTTTGATGGTACTAGTAACTTTTTACTGACTGATAATGAAATGTTAGAAGTAGATGCTTTCGAAGAATGGGAGGTAGCAGTAATATTTATTGTAGATCCGCTTTCAACGACGATGACTAGTGGAGACTGTACTATCGACGCGGGAGAGTCGGGGACAGGTCTACTAAACTGTGCAGGAGTTTCTGACGGAGTGCCTGAAATGTCAGCTGATGCATGTACAACGATTCCAATGCTTTCTGTAGAAATCACGAAGCTAATTTCTAGCCCTGTGACTTGGACAGGTAATCCTTTTGAGTATACGATAAGCTATAATGTTATGGTAGAAAACTCTGGAGATAATAAAGCTTTCTACGATTTGAATGATACTTTGAAATATGGAGCTGGAGCTAATATAGTTAGTGTCGATGTGATTTATATTCCTGGTAATGACGAAACTATATCTGGAACGGATAACTCAGCATCATTTGATGGTACGACAGACTTCTTATTGACAGATAACGAAATGATAGAAGTTTCGGGAATAGAGAGTTGGCAAATAGATGTCGTTTTTTCAGTCGATCTAAATCAAGTAACTGCCGAGAGTGAAAACTGTGATCTGATTGCTGGGGAAACTGGAACAGGATTACTTAATTGCGCTGGAGTTTCGGATGCAGTGCCAGAAGATTCTGACGATGCGTGTGAATCTATTCCTTTGGTACCTGCAGTAGATCTTGTAAAAGATATTGCGGACATACAAACTGCGGCATCAGGCGTTTTAGGAAATGTAGATCTGACAATCGATTTTCAGATCACGAATATAGGGAACACGGATATAATTAATCTAAGTTTAATAGATGATATAGTTTCAGAATTTGGACCAGCATTCGTGCAAGTTATAGGAATTCCTACCTTAGGTGCAGGGACAGCAACTATGCTTCCGACTATAAATTCTGGATATACTGGAACGAGCCCAGACTTAGACATGTTTGTAGGATTTGATGGCTTCTTGATGAGGGATGAATTTTTCACAATTCAGATAATGGTGGAGATAGATCCTAATGCTCCAGGAATACCAGATCCATTAGAAAACCAGGCAACAGTAACAGGTACACCTATAGATGGAACTGGCAATGAAGTGAATGATCCTGTAACAGGTGAACCTGAAGTTACCGATGAGTCAGATAGTGGAACGATGCCAGACGATACGAATCCAGGAGAGCCGGGAGATGAAGGTACAACAGATGATCCTACAGAGATTAGAGTGCCACTTATAGCTACGGTAAAAAGCCTAATAGAGTACTTGCCTGCGAATAGTGGTGAGGATGGACATTTTGATATTGTAATGGAATTAGCTGTGAAAAATATAGGAAATGTACCATTGAATAATCTGAGTCTGATAGATGATATGACCACAGCAATTCCTGCTGGTTTTGGTGGTATCTTCGAGTCCATAGTATATGATGGCACCTATCCATTTATTACGCCTGCAACTACAGCGATAATGCCAGGAGGTCTGAATCCTACATTTGATGGAGGAATACTAGATGCTGAAATATTTGATGGAACTGGTGTAATAGATCCTAATGAGGAAATATATGTTCAGATAAGAATAGAACTAGATGTATCAGATGACGTCGGCGTTGCGATTCCAGACACTATTTACAACTTGGCAACAGCATCTGGAGATTATACGGATCCGAATTCTAACGAAACAACAACTGTAGAGGATGACTCTGATAGTGGAACTGACTTTGAGGGAACTAATCCAGATGAGCCAGGAGATGAAGGTACACCAGATGATCCTACACCAGTTCCCTTACTTGGTAAGCTTGGGGACTTTATATGGAATGATTGTAACGGTAATGGAATCCAAGATCTAGGAGAAGTTGGTATAGCTAATGTGACGATAGAATTGTTTGATGGAATGGGTACTTTTGTTAAGTCTGTTGTAACAGATGCGAATGGTATGTATGTAATTACCGATATACTGCCAGGTGATTATTATGTCAAAATGATTGTGCCTGGTGATTTTGAAATCACGTTCCCTAAAGAAGGTACAAATGAAGAACTTGATTCTGATTTTACAAATTTCTTTGGTCCAGGAACAACTAATCTACTAAATATTGGTCCAGCCTCATGTGAAATAACTTCATTTGATGGAGGTCTATATCAATGTGTTCCTATTGGAGACTTAGTATGGTATGACAATGATGAAGACGATATTTTTGATAGCACAGAAAACGGAATTAATGGCCTTAAGATTAATCTATATAGACAGATAAATGGTGGGTCAGAATTTGAATTTTGGGATTTTGATTTTACAGATCTGAAGCCAGGAACACCCTCAGATGATGGTTACTATAAGTTCTGTGCACCACCAGGAACGTACTACTTAGAAATTGGAAGCATACTAAATGGCTTAGTTCCAGCACAAGAAAATATAGGAAGCAATGAAGAGATAGATAGTGATATTACTAACGAATTTGGTCCCAATACTACTGACGCATTTACAGTTGTTTGTGGTGTGGATAAGTGTGACTTAGGAGCTGGTTTTTATTTGATGGGAACAGCAGGGGATTTTGTTTGGAGGGATGATAACGGTAATGGACAGCAAGAGACCTGGGAGCCTAGGCTAGAAAATATTACTATCCAAGCTAGAGACATAACAGGAGATATTATTGCAACAGCTGTAACAGATGCTGATGGATTCTACGAAGTAGATTATCTCCAAAAAGAGGATTATTATTTCAAGGTTATCACACCTACTGGTTTAGCACCCACGATTCCTAATATTGGAAATGATGATAGTGATAGTGACGTAGATAATAGTAATGGGATAAATACGACAGGTCTGTATACGATGGTGCCAGGAGAACACATTCCTAGCATAGATGTAGGATTGGTGTTTGGTACAGTACCAGTAGAGTTTACTGCATTTGATGGCCATAACAAGGGAGAGTATAACTTCTTATATTGGTCTACCGCGACAGAAATTAATAATGATAGGTTCGAGGTGGAGAGGAGATTTGAAAATGAAGAATTTGAAAAAATTGGAGAGGTCAATGGAGCAGGAACAGTATACGATGAGCGCAACTATGATTTTAAGGATTATGATATTAATCTTGCCGGTGTATACTATTACAGACTGAAGCAAGTGGATCTAGACGGAAACTATAAGTATAGTGGTATTGTAGCTATAAGAATAGAATCTGATGAAAAGGCTAGCATTTCAGTATTCCCTAACCCTACCATAGAAGAAGTGAATATCAAGTTAGAAGCTTGGAAAATATCTGATTTGGATTTAGAGATTCAGATTTTTGATAGTGCTTCTAAGCTAGTAGAAACGAGAACTGTTGATGCTGCTTATGTCAAAGGAAATTCTGTTGTAAGACTAGACCTTAGTTCACTTATACAAGGTACTTATATGATTAAATTGATACAAGGACAGGAAATATTCGAGCAGAAAATTATCAAGCTTAATTAGGCTTAACTTATAAAATTTCTAAAAGGAGTTAGACTTATTGACAGTCTAGCTCCTTTTTTTGTAGATCTATTCTTAAGACTAGCTAATATGATGGAGACCATCGGATAGAACGATTTAAGCTCTTTATTTCGCCATTGTTTTATTGCTGCTAATACCTTATCTATAAATTGTGATACAGCACCTTAATATATCTTCTCCGTAAAACTGTTCTCAAAGTCAACCTTAATCTGTTTTTCTTTCTTGTCATTCTTAAGTATAACAATGTTAAGGAGACTGCATTAGTATAATATTTTCAAAAATTAATTTAATGGCAATAGGGGTATGGATCGGAAATACACGACACTAGATTAATTAAATTATTAGACTAATTCATTATTTGTATGTAGGTAGTTGCTGGGAGCCTTCCCAGTGGCTGTCTCTTTTTTTAACATATACCTGAAATAGGATACCAATTGTAGAAATAATATTTTGGGCATGCCCCTTCGGGTCGTTCCCTTCTGGAGTTCGCTGCGCTCCGTCTCACTTTCGTTTCACTACAGTGCGACCAAGTCCGACAGGCAACTCATGCGGTAGTAGTTTTTACTTTGTTAGCGATCTAAAAGTACACTTATGATATTTAATTTGCCATGCTCAGAAGTTTATTTTATTATGATAAAATATAGTATTTTAACATGATGTATCTTATGTATTCTCCTTTATAATATGTTAACTCACATTGAACAGATAGGCCTAAAAAGTAATGATTAAAAATTAATCTTTTTTTATTATAAAAAAAAGGATCATATTAAGGTTACGAATTTTAAGAGCAAGCGTCCTGATTGACTTTAAACCTAAATAATACTTCTGTTTCTTGTAAAGTAGACATATAAGAATTAAAATAATAGGACCTCCTTGCGTTAAGTGTTTATAGTATTTGTATATTTTTTTACAAAATTACCGTAGATATGTTTCTAAAGGGATAGTTCATTTAATATATATTTACACTATATTAATACTCATTAATCCTTTCTTTCTTATTACAACCATAAGTAATACACTCCTTTTTTAACAATTCATGTGTAACCCTTTTTTATTAGAATTTTTTTTATAGAAAATTTTTTATTTATAAAAAACCAAAAGATGGATGTAAATAACAATCTACCTAATTTCAATATGGGCTGATACAGCCAAGTTTTTCTACACAAGTACATACCCTCCCTAAAAATTATTTATTTATTATCGGAAAAAGAATAGTCCATTATTCTAATAGTTATTCTATTGCCTAGACAGTTCCGATGAAATTAAAATCTCAAGTAATGAAGTATTTTATTGATCTACGTATCAAACCTCGAGTTTTTACTTCGAGTACTATATTTTTTAAATTTTTCTCGTTAGCGTTCTTTATACTTATTAATATTAATTCCATTACTGCTCAACTGGATAATCCAGATTGGGGAGAAGGTATAGCAACTTGTTCCGACGGTATTCTCTTGTATCCAGGAGTAGCAGTTGCTACCTGTGCGGTTACTGATGATGTACCTGTAAATGAAAGATATACGATGGCATTTATGTCATTGAATGCGGGTACAACTGTAACTATGAGAGAGGAGATTACGAACATGGATAGTGCATTGCACCATACGGATTGGTTAATTCAGAACATAGGCAACCTTTTTGGTGTAGCCTTAGTGCAGGAAACAGGAACAGCTTACGTTGCCGCATCTTCTAATTATGGATCTAGCTACGGATTTGTTAATATGACTGCAGATGGCGTTTTAAATTATGGAAATTTAAATCCTGGTGCTACAGAATTAGAGAATGCAGGATCTGTTTACCGTATCGATCCTGTAACGGGTGCTGCTTCTGTGTTTACAATATTACCGCAACAGGCTACTGCTCTTGCACATTGGGATTGTGAAAATAACGTTCAAGAACTTACCAGAAATAACACAGGAGTTGGATTAGGAAATATTGCATACGATGATGTCAATGATCAATTTTTTATAACTAACGTAGAAGATGGAAGAATATACAGAGTTAATTCAGCAGGGGTGATTTTAGATTCCTATGATCCTGGTGTATATGACACTGGAGTTCCAGGAATTGCTGACTTAGAAGATACACCTTATGGATTAGCTGTAGAGCCTGGTTCAGGAAGGTTGTTTTATGGCTTAGTAGATGATCCTGGAGCAGGGAGTCCCGCAACAAATCCTGGGTCTCCTCAGGTTTTTTCTATAGATTTAGGAGTGGGTGGTACCTTTGTTGGTACCTCTAATACGACAGTACTTCCAGCTGGGGTTCCTGATAATTTTGTTGGTACAGAAACCTTACAGGCTACCATCCCTACGGGAGGTGGAAATTCATTTACAAATCATACCGTATATTTTATAAGTGATATTACTTTTCCTACAGCAGATCAGATGTTGGTAGGAGTCAGAGTAGGCTGTCATGCCAGCTGGCATACTTCGTATAATCACTGGGCAGAGACAAATCTTATAACAAGAAATACGGGAACAAATTTATTTTCCAATACGCCTTTCGAATATGATATTTCAGTTACAGGTGATGCAGGAATCGATGACACATACGGTGGAGTTGCTTATTTCGACCCTAGAAATGATGATTGTGATCTTTATTTTGCTACAAGTTCTGCTGATATATTAGTAGAAGCTGGACCACACGGATTAGCTATTTGGAATGCAGAAACGATGAATGCACCTGTGGATCCTCTAGGCGTTTTTTCTTATGGTCTCGTAGATAATCTAGATCCTAAGGGTGTCGGTGGAGATTTAGAAATATTCAATGGATGCAGATTTTCTTGCGATATCAGTGGAGATGGACAGGTGTGTGAGAATGAAACTTTTACCTTAAATTTCACACCTCCATGCTCTAGCATTACTTTTGAGTGGCAAGTAGATGGTGGCGCAAGTATAAATGGTGTAAATGATGAATCTTCAGTTTCTATAACCGCGGGTTCTAATAATTTTACAGTAACCTTAATTTCCAGAGATATAGATGATCCTTGTGAATACCCTGTAACAGTGATCGTTCCGAATACCACATTAAATGATCCAGCTGACGTTTGTATAGATGGGGCAGACATGAATTTTTCTGGTTCGCCAATTGGAGGTACGTACAGTTCCGATGCAGGTGCAGCACTTTCTGATAATGGAGATGGCACGGCATTATTAGATGTTGATGCAGCAGGGTCAGGCATTTATACAATAAGCTATTCTGCTACAGATGCGGCAGGATGTATAGATGAAGCTACGGTTATGGTAGAAGTTTTTGCTCTACCTGAGCCAAGTATCTTACCAGCAGGTCCATTCTGTGTTGCAGGCTTAGTAGAGACGCTCCAAGCAAGTCCAGTAGGCGGAACTTGGTCAGGAACAGGAATCACTAATCCAGTTTTTGGCCTTTTTGATCCTGTGACAGCAGGGGTAGGTACACATACAGTTACGTATACGATTACTGACCTTAATAATTGTTCTAATGATGCCATGATAGATATAGTTGTAAATGGTATTACTGCCGAGGTTACTACTACACCTTCTAGTATTTGTGCCGATGCAGAAAATGGAGTTAATATTGTGGACTTAAATGATTTACTTTCTCCTATGGGTACTACAGGTACTTGGGCAGATACAGATGCTTCTGGTGGATTAAGTGGATCCGTATTTACAGCTGCAGAAGCTAATAGAGGAACAGTTTATACATTTACATATACAATATCTGGAGATGGACCTGCTGGTACGAATTGTGATGACAAAAGTTTTGAAGTAGAGGTGGATGTACTAGATTGTAGATTAGATGCTGCTTTAATAAAAACCTTAGATACAGATCTTACGACTACACCTGTCCAATTAAATCAAACAGTAACTTTCAATGTAGAGATTTGTAACCAAGGACCTACCGTAATAGATAGCTTAGAAGTATCGGATTATATTCCAGACGGATATAGTTTCAGTGACAATAATGGATGGATAGCGAGTGGTAGTGATGCAGTTATTACTTTGACAATCGGTAATGGGTTATTGACAGCAGCTGGGTTAGCTCTGGATGCTTGTATAGATTTACCGATAGAGCTTGTAGTGATATCTTCGGATCCAGATGAATTAATAAACTATGCAGAAATAACTGGTGTAAGAAATACTAGCGGTGCAGAAAACGATATAGATAGCACACCAGGATCAAATAGTGCTGATGAAAATAATGTTTTACCGGGTGACCCCGATGATGATAATGCAGATGGAGGTGGCCCAGATGCTGGAGAAGATGAAGATGATCACGATCCAGCAACGGTTCCTGTAGTAGATATAGCTCTAGCAAAATCTACAATGCAAACAGGTCCTTTTTCCTATGGTTCTATAGTACTGTATCAGGTAGAAGTAACGAATCAAGGAAACGTAGACTTGAACGATATAGAAGTAACGGATTATATTCCGTGTGGTCTAGCATTTCCTAGTTCTTTGATAAATAATAATTGGACAGCAGTTGGTGTTCCAGCTATGTTTGCTGTAAGTGATCCTTTCGATTTATCAGTAGGAGCAACTACAATTTTACAATTAGAATTAGAAGTTATCCCTATCCCTGATGGATGCGAAAATAGTACAGCTTATACGAATTATGCTGAAGTAAGTTACATGGAAGATCCAGATGATATGGATGTTAGCATGGATGATATAGATAGCAATGCAGATGCTACAAATGGAAATGATCCAGGTGGCGTTCCGGAAGGAAATACAGATGATGAAATAGAAGGTGACGGAACAGGTATACCCAATGATAATGATCCTGATACTGCGGATGATGATGTAGCTGCAGAAGACGAGGATGATCATGATCCTGCGTTTATCGAGGTATTTGATTTAGCCTTAGATATGCTTGTAGATGATTCTACACCTGGGCCATTCGTATATGGAGATGTAATAACTTTCGCCATTACAGTGTATAACCAAGGAAGTGTAGATGGAATAGATGTAGAAATATCAGATTACATTCCTGCTGGTTATAGCTACGATCCTAGTAGTGCTAATAATACTGAAGTATGGATGGGTGGGGAAATAGCTGCAGGTGCAGGAGGAACGGTCACTACGAATGTTGCAAGTCTACCTGCGGGAGAAATGATTACAATACTAATAGATCTAATACTAGAGCCAGGAATGGATCCTAGTGCATGGGATAACTATGCGGAGATAAGCGAGGCAAGTGATCCAGATGGAAATAATACAACGGCAGGTACGCTAATAGATGTCGATAGTACACCGGGAAGTAACGGTGTTGCAGAGAACGATGTAGATCCTGGAGACCCAGATGATAATAATATAGATGGACAAGGAGCCATGGTAGGTGAAGACGAAGATGATCATGATCCTGCTGCTCCACAAATATTTGATTTAGCACAAAATAAAACGATAGCAACAGCTGGATCTTATGATGTAGGTCAAGATATAGAATTTACAATAACAATAGAAAATCAGGGTAATGTTTCAGCTACGGAATATACGATCATAGATTACATTCCTTCGGGCTTTACTTATTCAGGATTAAATAATCCATTTGAATGGTCATATGTCGATGGAGCACCAACAACATTCCAAGAAGTTACTGATGTGTTATTGCCAGGAGCTACTGCAACATTTACTTTGTATCTAACGCTGCAAATTCCTACTGATATGGATTACGCAGATGGTTGGACAAACTATTCTGAGATAGCAAGTGCAGTAGGACCTACTGGAAATGAAGTCGATGCTGATAGTACACCAGATACTAACAATACAAATGATACAGGTGGACAGCCAGAAAGTCCAGCAGACGATTATACTGACGGTGATGGTCTAAATGGAGGAGGTGTTGTAGGAGATGATGTACCTGAAACAGATGAGGATGATCATGATCCTGCTCTAGTTTCTGTTCATGATGTTGCATTAATCAAAACACTTCCTGATGATCAAGAAACTGTAAGTGTAGGAGATCTCGTAACATTTACAATCACAATAACGAATCAAGGGAATCATCCTGTAACGGAACTGAAGCTTACAGATTATGTCAATGAAGGATATAATTTTGTAGACAATAATAATTGGATAACAGCTGGAGCTAATGCTTGTTTGACGGCTAATCTAGCTAATGGATTGATTACTGCTCCAGGGTTAGCCCCAGGAGAAAGTATTTCTTTTCCAATAGATATGACAATTTCTGCAAGTGCGAATATTGATAATGTTTTGAATGTTGCAGAGATAACACAGTCCACAGATTCAGCTGGACTGACAGAAGCTGATGACTTAGATAGTATCGCCGACTCTGATCCAGATAATGATGAAGGTGGTGTTGTAGATTCTGATAGTGATGATGTAATAGATGGTGACGGTACAGGCATAGGAGGGCCAGAAGATCCTGGCACGGACGAAGATGATCAAGATCCTGCAGCCGTAGTTTTAGAATTGTATAGTCTCGGTAATCAAGTATGGAATGATGCCAATAATAATGGTATAATAGATGCAGGAGAAGAAATGATCGAAGGCGTGGAAGTAGTATTACATTACTTTAATCCTGAGACCATGATGTGCGAGATTATAGAAAGCGTATTTACAGATGCTAATGGACAATACTTATTTGATACATTGAATGCAGGAGATTATATTGTAGAATTACCAGGGACTAACTTTGACATGGGTGGACCGCTAGAAGACTACACAAGTAGTACAGGAAGTGGACCGACAGACCTAAGTAACGGACCTAACGAAGATGGAGCAAATCCTATCGATCCCGATGATAATGTAAATGTAGATGACAATGGTGTACTGAATGGAAACGCCATGTTTACACCAGGCAGTATAGCAAGTGATACGCTTACCCTAGGAGGAGCAGAAGATGAACCCCTAGCTGAGGGAGATGATCCTACTGAAAGTGACAATGACATGAGTGGGGCACTGGATGAGAATAGTAACTTGACCGTAGACTTTGGATTTGTAGAATTACATAGTCTAGGAAATCAAGTATGGCAGGATGATAATAACAACGGAATCTTAGATGAGGGTGAGGAGCCGATCGAGGGATTAGAAGTAGTATTGCATTATTATGATCCAGTGACGATGATGTGTGTAATTATAGAAAGTGTAATGACGGATGCAGACGGACAGTATTTATTTGACAGCCTAATCGCAGGAGATTATATCGTAGAATTGCCAGCAAGTAACTTTGCAGATGGAGGCGTAGCGGATGGCTATGTAAGTAGCACAGGAAGTGGAGCAGAAGACTTGACAAATGGACCGAATGAAGATGAAGGAAATCCTATCGATCCAGATAACGATGTGAATGTAGACGACAACGGCGTACTGAATGGTAACTCGATGTTTGCGATAGGCAGTATAGCAAGTGATACACTTACATTGGGAGGAGTAGATGACGAGCCACTATCAGAAGGAGATGATCCTACAGATAGTGATAACGATATGAGTGGCGCAGCAGATGACAATAGTAACTTGACTGTAGATTTTGGATTAGTGCCACTACATAGTATCGGAAATCAAGTATGGATCGATACGAATAACAATGGCGTGATCGATGCAGATGAGGAGCCAGTAGCCGGAGTAGAAGTGATCCTACATTACTTTGATCCAGTGACGATGATGTGCCTTGTACTAGAGAGTGTAACGACAGATATGGATGGCCAGTATTTATTTGACAGTCTGATCATAGGAGACTATATTATCGAGTTGCCAGCGAGTAACTTTGAGCCAGGAGCTGCTGGAGAAGGACTAGTAAGTAGTACTGGAAGTGGACTAGGAGATCTAGGAGCTGGAGGACCTTACGAAGATCCTAATAATCCAATAGATCCAGATAATGATACTAATCTGGATGACAATGGTATTATGAATGGTAATCCTATGTTTACAACAGGAGGAATATCTAGTGACACGATTACATTGACCAATGACATGGAGCCAGTAGCAGAAGGAGATGATCCCTCAGATAGTGATAATGATATGAGCGGAGCACTAGATGTGAACAGTAACCTTACAGTGGACTTTGGATTGACACCGATTTTCAGTCTAGGAAATACGGTTTGGGTAGATGATAATTATGATGGCATTTTCGATATGGGAGATGAAGAAGGCTTAGAAGGCGTGACGGTAGAGTTACATCTTTATGATCCTGTAACGATGACCTGCATATTAGTTGAGACGACGATGACGGATGAAAATGGATCTTACCTATTTGATAGTCTCACAACAGGAGACTATATAGTGGTTATTCCATCCACCGATCTAGAACCAGGTGGTATGCTAGATGATTATCATTCTACAACTGGTACATTCAACGAAGGTGGCATATACGAAGACCAGGATAATCCTGTCAATGCAGATGGAAATGTAGATAATGACGATAACGGACTGACAAGTGAGAGTGGAATGTTTGCAGGAGGAGTTGTAAGTGATACGATAAATCTGTGTTCAAATAAAGAACCTCTTGGTGAAGATCCTAATAATGATGGCAGTGGTGCCAATGATGGCAACAGCAACTTAACAGTTGACTTTGGCTTCGCACCTAATGTACCAGATCTAGCATTGAGAAAAACTGTAGTAGATAGAGGTCCGATAGCTCCAGGAGAAATAGCAGAATTTATTATTACGGTATTTAACCAGGGTAATATAGATGCTAAGAATATCGAGGTAAAAGATTATCTAAATAGAGGCTATATATTTGATATGGTACTGAATCCAGATTGGATGCAGGTAGGAGATGATCTAGTAACTACGATAGAGGGGCCATTAGTACCTACTGATAGTACTAAAGTTTTCTTGAATCTTATTGTACAAGTGCCTGCTGCGCCAGTAGATATACCAGACTGGTATAATTACGCAGAGATTAATTCAGCAGTGGATACCTTCGATATAGATCTAGGAGATATAGATAGTGAGCCATCCAGTAACACAGCGGAGGAACTAAGTGTAATTCCAGATGATGAGAACGATAACGAGATTAATGAAGGTGGCCCGAATGCGCCTAGTGGACCTGAAGATGAAGACGATCACGATGTAGACTATGTTCTAGTGATTGGATGGTGGGCAGGTGTAGCTTGGCATGATATAGATGGAGATGGAGTTCAAGATCCTAGTGAACCTATTATACCAGGTGCAATGATTACATTGTTTGATGATATGGGTAACGAGCTTGCTTCGACTATATCGGACGAGGACGGTGAGTATATATTTGAAAATCTGATACCAGGAGATTACCAAGTACAGTTTGTATTACCAGAAGGATATGAAATTACATTTCAAGATGAAGGGCCCGATGATGATGTGGATAGTGATGTCACTGGAGTAGGATTTACATTTCTTGCAGAGGTGATGGCGGGAGATACAACTTATGCGAATGCAGGAGGATATTTTCCAGTTCCAATAGGAGACCTAGTTTGGTTCGATAATAACGAAGATGATATTTGGGACTTTACAGAAAATGGTATTAATGGAATCAAGATTAATATCTACAGACAAATGAATGGAGGAACTGACTTTGAACTTTGGGATTTTGACTTTACAGGTCATAAACCAGGTACACCTTCGGATGATGGATATTATAAATTCAACGCACCTCCAGGAACTTACTATTTAGAGATAGGAAGTATACTTAATGGTTTAGTTGCCGCACAAGAGAATATAGGTAATGTAGAGGAGATCGATAGTGATATTACGAACGACAATGGGCCTAATACCACAGATCAGTTTACAGTATTATCTGGAGACGATGTGTGTGATATGGGAGCAGGGTTTTATCTGATGGCGACAGCAGGAGACTTCGTCTGGAGAGATGATAATGGTAATGGTCAGCAAGAAAACTGGGAGCCAAGAATGGAAGGAGTTACAATTCAGGCATTCGATGTTACGGGAGATATGATAGCTGAATCCGTAACCGATAACCAAGGAGCATATGAGATAGATTATCTTCAAAAGGAAGATTATTACTTCAAGGTTGTTCCTCCATTAGGAATGTCTGCAACAGTAGCTAACAGTGGTAATGATAATAATGACAGTGATGTAGACCATAGTTTTGGGTTCAATACGACTACGACTTACTTGATGTCTCCAGGTGATCACGTTCCTAGCATAGATGTAGGTTTAGTATTCGGAACCGTACCAGTAGAGTTTACAGAATTCAACGGTGAGAATAGAAAGACACATAACTTTATATTCTGGTCGACAGCAAGTGAAATTAATAATGAGAAATTCGAATTAGAAAGAAGTCTAGATAATTCAACGTTCAAAAAAATTGCAGATATCAAAGGTGCAGGTACCTTCCAGCTAGAAAGTAACTATAGTTTCAAAGATGCGGATATTTTAGAATCAGGTATTTATTATTATAGACTAAGACAAGTGGACTATGACGGTAATGCAACCTTTAGTGGTACGATTGCTATAAGGGTAGAAAAAGAAGTAGCTACAGCTAAGGTGTCAGTGTATCCTAACCCAGGAGTAGATGATATCGAACTTTCTATAAGTGGTTTAGAAATAGCTAAGTCAGTAACTCGTATTGAGATATTTGATGGTGCAGGAAGAATTGTAAAAATAATAATTGTGGATAAGTCAGAAAATACGACTTCTATAAGACAGCGATTAAATATTGAAGATCTTGCAGAAGGCGTATACACAGTAAGAGTAAACTCTGGATCCGTAATAGTAGAAAACAGACTTATAAAAGTCTTAAATTAATTCATTATTTGTGTGTTGGTAGCTGCAGGGAGCCTTCCTTGTGGCTACCTCTTTTTTTATGGAGAAGGATTATTGATTGTTTTACAGATATAGCGACTTGATTAGAACTGTATTATACCAATTCTGGTTTAGAATGAAGGTAATTATTTATTTTGTTCTTCATGTTCCTTCGTTAAAAAGCCTCGCCGAACCTATGGGTTCGCCTACCTTTTTTTGCCTTGATCCATTTTGAACAATTCTAAATCCTTTTCCGTCATCTAAAAACAGAATTGGTATTAGATAATATGATTAGATAATACAGCTTTCAAATAACTAGGCTTTATAAGTACAAGTATCACTGAAAATTCAGTATACTCATAATATTTGCGCTATGATCAAAATGGTTGTCTATTAAGCGTTCAACCATAAAAAAATCTCTCCGATGTAACAAAGGAGAGATTTTTCCATAAGATATTTTAATTTTTAATCTATCACTATCATTTTCTTAGTTGAGGTATAGCTGCCACTTTCTAATCGATAATAGAGCACTCCCGAAGCGCCTAGTTCTTGTTTCTTAATAATAAGTTGATTCGCTCCCTTTTTGTAAATACCATTATTTAAATATAGTATCTTTCCTGTTACATCATAAACAGTCAGTGTTGTTGGGCCTGCTTCTCCTAGCATAAATTTAATCTTGGTTTGTGAGCCAAATGGATTAGGTTTATTTTGCTCTAGACTATAACCAGGTGACGAACTTGAATCTTTCATAAGGATATCTAGTACTTCGATTGATGAGTCGTCGTGATCATTGCTAAGCGACTTATAAGCTTCAGCAGGAGTAACATCGTCAGCCAAAGAAATTCTCTTACCACCTTTAATGTTGAGCGTAAACAATATATCGCCAGCTTGCAGATCTATTGGGTTTACAGTAGAGTAAGATGTAGTAAGTATTCCATTTTCTAGCATTCCGAAATTATCAGCATTGATATCTATCGATCCAGCTTGCATATCTATTAAGTCCCCGTCTATTTGCATAGTAAACTGATAACCATAAATGTTAGAAAAATTTGTTCCTGCAATGATGGCAACTCGTCCATTTCCTAAGTCTTGACTTAAAAGTTCTAATGAGGAAGTCCTATTTTTTGCAATCTCATTAGTAAGGCTTTGGGTATTAGCGTTGTTGTTAATATCTCCTATTTTCACAGCCGTAAAGTTCTCAGCCATCATATCTTCAGACAGTGATGCAACATTGACATGTTCCTTAAAAGGCCAGATGTTTTCCATACCCATAGATTCTTTCTTATCTATAAACTTCCAACTTCCGTTGTTAGGAAATACGTCGTATATACCTAGTATTAATTTTCTAAGTTCTACTAAGTCTACTGCGGTAACAGTCTTGTCATTGTTTATATCAGCGGCGATAATTTTATATGGATTGGTAAACGCTTGTAAACCTAAGATATGCTTCTGTATAAATATTAGATCCAGGGTGCTTACGCCATTTAGATAATCATCATTTTTCTCTGGTCTTACTTGGTAAGGCGTAAACATAATGTTATCATTAAAAGCAAAACCCCCATCTGAAGTACTCTCGATCATCCAAGGATAGTTAGGTTGATCACTTTCGTTATATACCTCGGCACCCTTCAGCGGTCTACCATCATAAGTTTCAATAAGTCCAGCGATATCTGCTCTCGGAACGACAATGCCCTCGCATACGACACCGTGAATAATAAGTGTTGTCCAGCAAAAATCAGTATTCCCTTTCTTATCCCATACACTTACTCTTATATCATTCTCTCCACACCATTCAGTACCTATGAATTTGGTTGCAGAGCTTTTAGTATCTGGATTCCACTTCTGAATAGGCCATCCGTTTTCATATTGGCTGGCACTAACTTCGGCACCATCCGCAGCAAAATAATGCACCTCATCTAATTTTGATAATACTGGATATACTTCATTGAAGGTAAATATAAGCTCTTCCTTTGCACTACAGTTATCGAAGCTTCCAAGATTAAAATCGCTAGCCCAGATTTCTACAAGATCAGTTTCTCCCTGCATGAAGGCAGTGCTAATTCCTATGCAATATGGGGTAGGTGCCTTTGTGTCGCCTACCGTAATAATCTGTGTGCAGTTGCTCACATTACCACAGCCATCAAAAGCTTTCCATCTTATGGTGTGCTCTGCCCATTCTGCACTAATATCATTTTTCCTTAACCTAACAGATATTAGATCTCCAGTCAGAGATGGAGCTAAATAATTAGCATCGTTATGAGGAACAAAACTACTCCATTCAACATCAGTAGTCCCATCAGACCAGTAATCTGCTTTAACAATCCACTTAATCCATTCACTTCCGCAATCCCCTGAGTCTAATGCACTATTTACTATGTTAATATCATTTTCGAATTCGCAGTAGTTACCATCATTATCTTGATCCCAGTAATCATCTAGAGCGACCAGTGTATCAGTACACATGATCGATGGACCTTCAGAATCTATAAGCGTAACGGTAAAGCTACAGTTGTAAGTTTCGTTCGTACACCAGTCTAGGATGGTCCATTTTTTTATGGCTTTGTAACAAGCACCCGGCTCGAACCAGAATGTATCTATCTCGGAACTTATTCCTGTAAGACTACAAGCTGCCTGTGTTACCCAAGGTTCTGGAATTTCATAGTTTCCACAATCGACAATTACTTTGTTGCTCTGGGTAATAGGATCTACTGGACACACAATTCTTTCCTCTAATGGTGGTACATTGACTGAAGTCACAAATATTCTTTGTGTACAAGTGTAGTCATAACCAGAAATAGACCATTCTCTATAAATCACACCTTCACCACAATGGACATCCTTCCAGTCTGTGTATTTAGCTTCCGTATCGCCACAGGTAGAGTATGCTGTAGCCTTGCCAGTAACGCTTAGGTCTGTGTGATCCCAGTCACAAGGCAGCGTAATATCTGGTGGACATGTTAGAGAAACGTCCGTTTTATTTTCTACTCTTACCCACGACCATACCTCATTGAAGTTATCCTCTATATCGCAGTAGTCATGCTGATTTCCTGGATTGTCGTAGAAGGTATATGAACCATACGACCCATCCATATTAGCATCATCCCATACTCTCATATAAACTTTTACGAGTCCATACTCTGTACCATTATCATCTACTTCGGTGAGATCATTGCAACAGAAGGTTACAAAATCTCCATAATCATGATCATTGATATCATACCATGGATCACATAATCTTGGAATTTTATTACTGTAAGTTAAACTACTGACTCCTAGCTCTCCACAAGGATTGTCATCTCTTCTTATTTCTACATGTACATCAGAACAGTTGTCGTGGGATCCTAAGTTGATACTAGAAGAGAAAAGTTTTCCTTCTCCGACGTTCGTACTTCCACTTGTTGTCAGACTTAGTATAACGTTTTCTAATGATATCGCTACAGGTGGCGTTTTATCTTCTACACTTACTGTAATGATTGTTGTTCCTTCATTGCCACAACAATCAGCACTGGCTATAACAAATGTCCAGTTTCCTTTAGGAACATCTAGGGCATGTTGCTTAGGTTTGATGGAGTTGCTTTTCCCATCTTCGTCTACAAGAGTAGCTCCTGAGTTAGTACTCTTTATATACCAGTCCAGATCGGTCGAACAATTATCATGAATAGAAATATTTTCTAACCATATATCAGTACTACATTTCCAAGGATCTGTACTTACTGTAACATCTTGTGCAGATAGGGTAGGCGCCTCGTGATCCACTATGGAGATCAGTTGAACACTTTTTACAATTTCTCCTACACACCAATCGATAGCGGTCCAGGTACGGATAACTTTCTTAGGTCCTTGGCAATCCGCAGCACAGGTGTTGATCTCTACATCTTCATAAGTAGCAATCAGATTGCAATATTGATTGATTTCTTCTCCACCGAGTTCCAGATTTCCTAGGATAGGATATCCAGTATTTATAGGATCCAGTAAACCTGTAACATTTGCATCCTCACAATTTATGGATAGAGCATCAGGAAAAACGACTAGATCTATATCCGCAGGTGTTATGAAGAATTCATTAGTACAAGTAATGTCTGGCAGATTTCCACCTTCATAACCTTCTACCGATACGGACCATGTCTGTGTTATGAAAAGCTCTCCACAATTATCACTATCAGAAATTTCATAACCGCCATAAACAGGAGTTACGGATCCACAGTTATCACTGACGATAGGTCTTCCTATCTGACCACTGATTATTCTCTCTATGTCCAGACATGATCTTTGGCAAGCTGGATCTGTCATCCATGCACCCGGTGGACATACACACTCTATTGCTGGTGTTAGTTTATCTTCTATGTTTATTTCTCCACAACACTGGTTTCCTGTATCTGGATCTGTGATACAGACCATGTAGTTGTTGTTCGTAATGGAATATTCAGTGTCAAATATTATTGGATTATCTACAGGTATTCCTGGAATTGTAAATATTTCTATAATGTAATCATCGTAACATCCATAATTATTTCCTTCTAGTATCATACTCGCATCTATGAAGACCATGCAATTTTCATCGACAGATACGTTAAGATTAGCATTACAAACTAGAGTCTTATTAGGGTCATCAAATTCTATTACTGTTATTGTAAATGAACATGATACGGTATCGCCGTACTCATTAGTAGCCATGTATATTTGCTCCGTAACCCCTATAGGGAAATCATCTCCAGCTGTCAAGTTACTTGTATCTATCTGAGTAATAATGGCATCAACTCCACAGGGATTTAAAGCCGTAACAACATACGGTACAGGTGCATCGCAACCTCCAGGACCTAAAAATATAGTTGTATCATTAGGACAGAATATTTCTAGCATAGGAAATCCCACGAACGTGACATTTGCCTCGCATGTTGCTGAATTACCGCAGGAATCTATTGCAGTAATGGTGACAACTGCCATGCTATCAAGAATGACATCTGAACAATCAAATGATTCTGGAGTAGCAAATACCTCGAAGTCTGAGCAGTCATCCATTATACTCACGATAATGTCTGCAGGATCCACAATAACTGTTGATTCACCTGCAAAATCTATGATAATATCTTGACATATAATTTCTGGAGCTATTGTATCTATAAACACAATGTTCTGTGTGCAATTGCTTACATTATCACAATCGTCCGTTACGGTAAATGTTCTTACTATGCTACCTATAATATTGTCCATGCAGCTCATGTCAAAGCCTGTCGAATCATCTTCCATAATTATCGTAAATGTTCCACATGATGAAGTAATCATAGGGGCACCAGATAGTAGGGTATCTGCTACTAAGCTACAATCTAAAGTGATATCTGCAGGACATACTAAGTCTACGGGCATAAGATCCATTACTGCAATAACTTGAGAGTCAGCTGTAATATTACCACATCCGTCATCAAAACTCCATATCCTAGTGAGATTAAAAATATTGGCACATATAGAATCTGAAATCTCGTCAGTCGGCGTTATCGTAACCACACCAAGACAATTGTCTGAGAAATCAATAGGCTCCGCTGCAGGTATCATATCAGCACAATCCACTGTTATATCTGAAGGTATTATACCCTCTATAACAGGAGGGATATCATCTATAATAAATATGAATTGGGTATCCGCTGCAATATTTCCACAAGGGTCTTCCATCATCCATACTCTTTCTATTACTAATTCATTTACACATACAGAATCTGTAATATTGTCTTCTGGCATAACCATAAACGTACTTCCACAATTATCTGTTAAGTTTATAATTTCGGGTACAGGTAGATCGTTGATACAAGATATTGTAATATCTGCAGGGATGGGCATGTCAAATGTAGGAGGGGTAGGATCATTTATAGTGATCATCTGAGCACAAGTGTCTGGTTCAAAACACCCATCATCGAGAATAAAAAGTCTCATGATCGTCATTTCGTCCGCGCAGATTCCATCCATAATTTCGTCCATTACCGTAATGCTAGCAGAACTACATAATACGCCATCTACGGTAGGAGAACCTAGGGACATTGTATCCGTAGGATCACCACAAGATATAATTACATCCGCTGGACAATTTGCAAAACTTGATGTAGTCGTAATTGTATAGTTTATAGTCTGCTGACAAGTAGCTATGTTGCCACAACTATCTTCTGCCATGTAAGTAAGTGTATAAGTTTCTGGCATACATCCCATTCCTGGAACAAGCATAGTGTCCGTTATACCAAAGTCTGCTACCATACAATTATCTGAAACCATACCACCTGCTCCAGTGAAAGCAGCTATATCTTCATAAGTAGGTAGTGGATCACCACATGCTAAGTCCATATCTGGCGGACAGCTAATCATAGGTGCTTCTAAATCTTCTACCGTAATAATCTGATCACAAGAATCGATATTTCCATCTGCATCTTCTACAAAAAATCTTCTTGTAATAGAACCAGTTCCACCACAGCCATCAAATAATCCATCATCCTCAAAAGTTACAGTAAAGGTAGTCGCTGAGCATGGACTCATTACATTTGTAACACTTCCAGTGTTAAGTGTATCAGTGGGCATTCCGCAATTTACAAGGGCATCAGCAGGACAGTCAAAAGTAGGGGTGCCTGTTGCAGAAATAATAGCAGCAGAGGAACCAACACTTGCATTACCAAACCACCATGTATTTATAGTGTTTACTTCTCCGTAACCCGTACCAGATACACCATTACTCGTACCTATTTTCCATTGATGGCATGGAGCAGGACATCCATTAAGTTCAGTTAACGGAGGCATTGGACCTGTCATCGGGTTTTGATCTGAATCTATATTGGGATCATTATCATTGTCATCTAAACACGAATCATCGTAATACAAGGTAGGTAAGGTGATGTTATTTGCAGGGTGGATCGTTGCAGGTGTATACCCTAGGCAGATACTCTCTACATCATATTGCATAAAGTGGATCTCACCTTGGTAATAGGAAACATTAAACCAGATAGAATCTCCATTCATAAGTGTAGACCCATCGCCTGTAGTAAGATCGTAAGGAATACACTGAGTTAACGGTTCTCCTTCTAGTATTCTTAAGGCAATTACAGTATCTAGAGTATTAGGCGTAAAAATCCCGTCTTGCCCATCTAGGTCTATAAGGACCTCCACCAGGCCAGGCTCAGATACTGTAAATTCTAGGCAGACAGTTGTCAGGTCACAATCCTCTATTAATATTTCGGGTCCGATAACTGTGCCTATAGTGCCTTCTTCGTAGCAAGCAGGATCAGGATCATTAACGAAAACAGGGTAGAGAGGATTTGTTGCAGAAGCGTTTCCAACAGTACTTCCATCTATAGATTTTCTATCTATTGTAGGTTCGCCAGTTAGACCCGGTCCAGAATCATTAAATGCTAAGAAAAAACTAAGTCCCTGAAAACCAGAGTTATTGAAATCTATCTCGTGTACAAACCCATCAGTTGTTAATGTATAGATCGTTCCGACAAATGGTTTATCCCAAGGCCCTGTATCACAATTAGATTCTGCGGAACAAGGTGTTCTAAATCCCCAGCACTCAGAGTATAATCTACCGGGCACGACGTTATTAGACCCATTCACAATAGTTACATCCCAAAAAGGTATTCCCATTTGCCCAAAATTAAATGCACCTGTTCCATTATCATTCTCAAATTCTATACAATATTCACCTTCAGCGGTCGGCATGAAGACATAGTTCATGTTAGAGATATCATAACCCATGCCTGTTCCAAGATCAGGCCCCGTTACGATATCGTTATAGTCATTACCATTAGCATTGGCTGGCGTTACCTGAAAAGGACCATGCACAACATTACCTGCTGCATCTACAATTCTAAAATTGTAGTTAAAATTCACAAAGGTTGCATTGGCGTTGGCAATTTGCGACAAGCCTAAATATACAGTTTCTGAAGGGTCTTTGACTTGGAAGCACATTGATTTAGGTGTTCCTGTAGAACCATAATTAGCAAATTCATCTCCCAGTAAATTTAACATGACTATGTCAGTGATAGTAGGAGAAAGAGAGGGGGTTCCTTCTGCTCTTATATTTTTACTGAAAATTACAAGAAAAAATAATGCTAATATAAGTGAAGCATTTACTATTGATATTCTAGCTAATTTTTTGGTCTTAGCGTTACAATAGTAATCTCCATGAGATACATTAATATCCATGTGATTCAAGGGTGTTAGGTGTTAATATCTATTATCTGTACAATCAGCGATTAAGCTATACCAAAGCTATGAAATAAAAAGTGTACAGACACCGTTGGCTATTAAATTATAATTACATATTTAAAACTTTAACATATATATTATAATTCAATATGTAATTACCTAAATATATAGTAGTTACATATTACATAATATTGTCAAGTAATTTTTCTTTAACATATAACTTACTCTAAGCGTATCAGAATAGAATTAAAATTCAATAACCATATTTTTCTTGCCACAATTGTCGGAGTCGCTCAGAAATCTTGGATTCAGCAGAATTATTACCTGTTTTATAGAGATTTTTACCAGAGATTTCTTTAGGGAGAAATTCCTGTTCTACAAAGTTTTTCTCCCCGTTATGTGCATACTTGTAGTTCTTGCCATAATCCAGCTCTTTCATGAGCTCAGTCGGAGCATTCCTTAGGTGGAGCGGGATACTTAGGTTACCTGTTTCACGTACTAATGATTGGGCATTATTAATGGCCATGTAAGCAGAATTGCTCTTAGGAGATACTGCAAGATAGATAGCACATTGTGACATAACAATCCGTCCTTCTGGCATACCTATTCTTTCTATAGCTTGGAAACAATTGTTTGCGATAAGTAAGGCATTAGGATTAGCAAGTCCTATGTCTTCAGAAGCAGCGATGAGCATCCTTCTGCATATAAATTTAGGATCTTCTCCGCCCTCTATCATACGAGCAAGGTAATAGACACTAGCATTAGGATCGCTTCCCCTTATGGATTTTATAAAAGCGGACGCAAGATCATAATGCATTTCACCACCTTTATCAAATAGTACAAACTTATCCTGCAGTACTGTTTCTGCTAGTTCATTTGTCAATATTATTTCCTCTGTTTCGTGAAATTGATTGACAACTAGTTCGAGACAATTATACAGTTTGCGAGCATCTCCTCCAGAAAATTTGAGTAGCGCTTCAGGTTCTTTTAGCGTGATATTTCTTTTTTTTAGTATCTCATCTTCCTTCACTGCTCGTTCTAGCAAGCCTACTAGTTGTTCTTTTTCTAGATGCTTAAGTGTATAGACCTGACACCTGGAGAGTAGGGCAGAGATCACTTCGAACGATGGATTTTCTGTTGTCGCTCCGATAAGTGTAACTGTTCCGTCCTCTACAGAACCTAGGAGGGAGTCTTGCTGAGATTTGCTGAACCTATGGATCTCATCTATGAAGAGGATCGGATTAGGCTGGTTGAAAAATTTCTGCTTTTTAGCATTGATTATCGTTTCTCTTATATCTTTGACACCTGCATTGATGGCACTTAGCTGATAGAAAACGCGCTCGGTAGAATTGGCGATCACCTTAGCAATGGTTGTCTTCCCTACACCTGGAGGTCCCCAAAGAATCATCGAGGGGATATTACCGTTTTCTATTACCTTACGCAATGATGCTCCCTTGCCAAGGATATGTTCTTGACCGACATATTGGTCTAAGTTTTTTGGGCGTAGTCTTTCTGCGAGTGGCGGCATACATCTTTCTTAATACTATAAAGATATAGTATGAGATATATTTATTGACAGATGGGATAAGGAAATCTATTTATTATTTACTTCGTAGTATATATCTTTATGACAGATCACATAAGGGACCTAGCATTATTATGTCAAATAAATTCAGAATCGAAAGTGAGGCTCGGTACTATATATCGATTTTAATTACTAAAATACTGAAGTAACTCTGCATCGATATTATTAGTATAAAGCAGTTCTCCACCAGATCCAGAAACTAAAGTCGCTGTAAAACTTAGCGTACCGTTCGTATTACCAGGATTATAGTTTGCTAAAAATCCAAAGGCTGTACTTCCAGATGCAGGTATTACTTTAGCTGAGTTCCATATGTAAAACGAGGTATTACTATTATCTAGAATCCAATCAGAGTTATCAAAGGTATAAGGTCCTAAAGCGCTTAAGTTAGGATCAAATGAAAAACTTAATCTAGGATCTTTAGGTAAAATAACGGTGATTGTCTCATCAGTAGCAAAGCCATTATTCTCGAATAAGGTGATCTGCCATGCCATATCAGTGGGACCTACAGCTATAGAAGGTACGAAGGATAATGATAGGGAGAGATCAGTTGCTTCCTCTAAAATGGTTATGGTCTGAGTATAATTAAGTGGATCACCACATTCTGAAATTCCTGAATATTCATACTGGACGATAGATCCGCAATCAGCACTTCCATTTTGGGTACCATTTATAACACCTGAAAGTTCGCAATCCCCATTATACCAATTGGTGTATTCTAAAAGAGAAAGCTGAGGTAAAGGGTCTCCGCAAGAGATTGTAATATCTCCTGCAGGATTAACTATTGTAGGTACAACAGCTGGTTCTATAATAATCGTTTGAGTGTTAAGTTAAGATCTAATAGGTTATTAGATCTTATGGAGAATATTTTATTTGCCAAATGCTCATAGATTCAGATAGAATCTAAGATTTACAAATAAATAATAATAATTATTTCAACTAATAAATAATTGATAATGAGACAATTAACTATATTTATTTGACATAATAACCCAGTACCAAAATAAATAATGCCCCCAGACCCAACCATACCACCATTTCCTACGTGTAACCTATCAACAACACGCACAAGTTCCTACAATCACACAATAAGCTAAAGTGCAGGTCAATTCCAACAATTAATGTAATCCCTCAACAAGATTACTTTTCTAACACTTTGGCGATAAGCAGTTATAAGAAATGCTGATCAATAGAGACTATTTCCGTACTTTGTGTACAGGAATAGTCTTATATTTTATTCTCTTATAATGAATGTAGAAGCATTTCTCATAGAAGCTTGTAAAAGTAATGATAGGAAAGCCCAGTTTACGATGTACGCTGAGTGCTATAACCTACTTATGAGTATATGTGTGAGATATATGAATGATCGTCCATCCGCTAAGGCGATTATGAATCAGGGTTTTTACAAAATACTAACCAATCTCGATAAGTATAAGAAAGAGGTACCCTTTGAAGCATGGATAAGTAGAATAATGGTCAATACGATCATAGATGATTTCAGGAAAGAGAAAAAACGGCTCAAAATATTTGAAAGTTTAGATAATCTGATAGATAATAAGCAGTTTGATCAGATAGTCTATAATCAGGTAGAAGAGACTTTCTTAGCGGATGATCTAGAGAAAATGCTCATGAAAGTTCCTAAGATGAGTAGAATTGTTTTCTCTATGTATGCCATAGATGGATACAAACATAGAGAGATTGCTGAAGAGTTAGGGATAAGTGAAAATACTTCAAAATGGCATCTGTCCACAGCAAGAAAAAAATTGCAAGGACTATTAAATAAAGAATTGAAACCCACGAAATATCTGAATTATGGATAATAATAATCTGGATAAATTGTTCAAAAATAAACTACAGCAACGAAAGTTTGATGTAGATGTCGAGCAGTGGCAAGCGATGGAAGAAATTATTAGCCATGGTAATGTCAGGGAACCCGCTGGAAGTAAGAGAAGGTTTCTTCTTCTAATCAGTTTTGCGCTTATTGCAGTAACCGCTGTTCTTACAACTTGCTACATATTAAATGACATCTCTGAAAACAATACCGTTCTTCTAGACGATACAGCAGTACCTATAGTGGGAGGCGACCGTAGCCTTGAAAATGTAAATGAAAGAGATGCAATAAACGAGGAATCGATAATACAAAACAAAGCGAGTTCCTTAACTGCATCTATATACAATAAGGATATAAAAATAGTTAATGAGGAATCATTACAGTTGTTCAGTTCATCTACAGATATAATACCTACGAATGCTGGGCTAGGACGAGGAGCAAGTCTCGCTTCTAATATAGCTAATAAGAAAGATACAGCAAACCGTAAAAAACAGTCAATTGAGCATACGCAAAGAAGCGATCTATCTGGCTACACCACAACACTGTTTCCTGAAGAACTAGTGAATAAAGAAGAAGTTTCCAACACAATCCTTGTAAAAAGTCCTAAAATAAATCAGGTCAGTCTGCTATCTAATACGGATAGATCACAGCTAGATCGAATAGATAATTTAAGTAAGAGATATGCTTACCTGGAATTACCAGTAAAAGATATCAGTACTAATCTTATCGGTACAGGGGGTATACGTGTATTAGATACACGTCTGCAGCAGAGAGGTATTTATACACAGTATAGAAACATAGAAAATGGAACTGCAGGATCCGTGGGTATCTACCTAGGAGCTAATATTAACAACAGTAACTGGAGTGTTGTCTTCGCGCCTGCATATGAGTATGCTCAGTTGAATGCATTTACGGTGGCAGAACAGTTAGACAATGTGTATAGCTTCAGTGTGCAGGATCATAATCAGCAGATTATGGCTAACAGGATACACAGTGTTGTTTTTCCGGTTAGTGTCCATTACAAAATGAGTAATCATTTGTTAGGTGGTGGTATAGTATATCAAAGACCTCTTGCAGTAGGAGCTGAAAAGACAATATATATCGGAGAAGAAGTTGCTGAGGCAAGAAAAATATGGGTGGATACGGATCTCTATGATCGTAATATTTTTAAGGGAAGATTTTCTTACGAATATTTCATTTCTCAGAAAATAGGATTAGGTGTTAACTATGATTTTCCATTGTCTATACAATCTGGTTTCTGTAGTAAAAGCTCTTTTGGTTTACAGTTAAAAATGAACATCTAAATGAATAGGATTTTAGTATTCTTAATAACATTGGTGAGTATTGGGTCCTGCACAACTGAGGGTATAGAGCCTCCAGTGAATAACAAACCTGTATTTACAGTTACTGCTGAAATAGCAGGAGAAAATATATCTCTTTCAGCAGGAGAAGAGGGCTATAAAATGGAGACTAGTTTTAAGGAAGATAAGGATAGTAATATAGATTATACCTCTAGCTTTGAACTACAGGGATCGCAGCAGGGAAGTCAGCTCAAGTTTATTTTTGATGCTTTTCCTAAAATGACAAATGCAGAAGAGTTTTCTAATTTCCTACAAACTTCGGATATTCCTCTAAGCTTAAATTTTACAGGAGTAGAAGGGATTTCATTACTGCCGTTTACAGAGGATATTACTCTTCCATTTACAACTTCATGGTCGATAGGAGAACAGGCTTTGACAACGACACTTATGCCCCTCATTAAGTTACCTGAGCTAAGGAATAACGATTATGTCACTGTACAATATGAGATCAATATAAGTGATCAGTTTAGAGGAAGCTTTATTAGTAACTATAATCTAGAGTTGACCTCTTCGTGTAACGCTCTGATAGAAATGGCACCAATGGGTAACGAGCTAGAATTGACGCTTGCATCATTTACACAATTTCCTAATTCTATACTATGGAACAATGGAGAAACTTCCAAGGTCAACAATTTAGACCTTCAGGAGCAAGAAATTTCAGTAGATGTAAGAGGAGATCTATGCGACCTTGCTGCACAGATAGAGCTAATTAATACAAATGTTATCCCTTCTCGATTAGGTTTTGATCATGTACTATCTTATGGTCCAGCTAATGAGTTTATAGGAAAAGGTCTTATTATAGAATATACTGACGAACTAGGTGTAGACTATCGATCTGATTATGGAGAGCAAACGAACTTTGTAGTTAATGTATCTAAGGTTGTTGCATACGAACCTAATGATGCTGGCCAACCAACAGTCATTGCTGATATGTTTCTGAATTGCACTTTATTCTCTTTAGATAGTCAGCAATCTATAGAACTGAAGGACGCGCAAGTTTCTATAGCCATAGCTTACCCAGAACAATAATAAATAACTTATTGCATCCAGCAGAAATGCACGACTTATTACACGACATATTCTTTAGGAATAGTGATAAGAATAAGGCTATCGCCATGGAGGCATATATGGAAAATCATTTTACTTTCTATAGTATCACCGCACCCAAAAGAAGAAGGCTTTTCTAACAATTATGGAAAGAAATAATGTTTGATACAAAGAAAGATAAACTAGATTCTTTTTCTTTTACTTAGTTTTTAAGTGTAATGTCTCCATCCTGTGTGGACATACTTACCTTTACATTATTGGCGTTTTTTGTAGTCACAACCATTTTATTATTGCGTTTTTCTTTGATTTGGAAATCTCCACTGGTTCTTACATTTCCATCTTGGTGTTTCAATGTGAAAGTAGCATCTCCATCTAGTAGTTCCATCATGATATCTCCGTCTTGATTTACGATTTTGTAATCACCATCACCTGTTAGCGCTGTTCTCAATTGTACATTTCCATCCGTGCTCGATATATCTATACTACGCAGTATACCATGATGTAGATTTAGATTACCATCTTCTAGAGTTGCCTTAAGTTTTCCTGATACTTGGTCTAGATCCACTCTGCCATCTTCAGCATATATCTCTGTAAGTTTGGTGATATTTCCAGTCATCTGTACATCTCCATCCTCTGTATATATTTCTAGGTGCTCAAATTCACACGCTTTAATATTTATATCACCATCTTCTATTTTTGTGTACAACTTGCCCTGCATGTTTTCCATCACGATATCTCCATCTTCAGAAATAATGTGGAGTTGAGTACTATGAGGGGCCTGTATTGTTATTCTGTAATCCATGTCTTTATAACTTACCCAGTTATTCTTTTTCTTTTTGTTGTAACTTATTATTTCAGATAGCCTGATATTTCCCTTGTCTTCCTTTATAACGACACTAAATTTCTCTTCATGATTGCTCTTTATTTTTACTTTTCTGAAGACCTCTATAAATACATCCTTACGATCAGAACCTAGTATGCTGATATCGGCATCAGAAGTTTCTAGAAAGAGGGTGCCATCGGCTTTAATCATGAAATTGCCTTTCGTTTCATATTTGTCAATCTGACCAAATAAAGTACTAGCGCTAAAACACAGAATGAGAAAAAGGAATTGATTTTTCATAGTAATATTGTTAGTTATAATTAGGTAGATTTTTATTTCGATTATGCAGCATATATTTTAAAGACTAGAAGAATATAGGAGAGGTTGCATATCGTATGAATAAAATAAAAAAAAAGCTTCTAATCTGTGAATTAGGAGCCTTCTAAAATATGATTTATTTATCTAATTTTTATTTATCCTTCTAGGAGCTGGTGGAACTAACTCCTCAGTTATTCTATCAGCTTTGAAAATGTATTTCAGTGCGGCGTAGATTCCTCCAGCATGCACAGATACTGTTCTATTTTTCTCATCATCGAAAATGAATTTACCAGGTAAAGACTCTATATTACCGTCAAAAATAAGACCTACAGCTTCTCCTTTTTTGTTGATAAGAGGACTTCCAGAATTACCCCCAATTATATCATTAGTAGAAACAAGATTTAATGGTGTTTTTAAAAGCTCCATTGGTGGGTTCGCCCACTTTGCAGGCAATGCCCAGGGGCTTTCTTGTTTGTTAGAATAATGTCTATCATACATTCCAAAATAGGTAGTCATAAATGGTGCTTTTGTACCATTGTAATCATATCCAGTAACCAGCCCGTCTGATATCCTCAGGGTAAAAGTAGCATCTGGAGGAAGCGATGTGCCGAATACCTGAAAGGCCTGATTCGCTATTTTACTTTCTAATTCTTTTCTCACAGGGGAAGAACCTCTGTATAGACTTACTGCCTCATTGTATTGAGGAATAAGTGCAACAGCTGCTTTTACAAGAGGATCCTCAGCTTTTTTAATTTTCTTATTTTTTGATAAGAATTTTTTAGAATCTTCTAGATTATTAAACTTGGTTTCTGCGACTAGATTCGTTACATACTCCTGGATAGACTTACCAGCTAGTAAACTTGTAAGCGTATTATTCGACGCAGGAATATCTGCTTGTATCTCCTCTAATAATAGAACAAACATGTCCACTTCATCTTCATTTCTCAAGTTCTGAGTCTTTGCAGTAATGTCATTTCTGGCAGCTTCTAAGTCTGCCTTAGCTGCATCTGATTGTACAAGGTCTCTGTAAGCATTTATATCATGTAAAAGTAACAGTATCCATCCTCTAAGTCGGCTTGGTCCTAAGTGATTTATAGCCCATGCATGCGGAGATAATTTATCATATTCTTTTTCTAAGTCATCCCAGTACGTAACACCTCCAGATTGTGATCTGATGATTTTTTCCATTGCTATTTTTCGCCCCATTAGTTCTTCACTATACAGACCTTCTTCTACGCCACTAATTGCCTTAATTGAGTTTGACAAATTAAACATATCTCCTAATAAAGCCTGTGCTTCTTTGTCTCTAGAAGAGTCACCCTTCATAGCGTCATAACTTTCTTGCATAATAGCATGTCTGTTTCTTAGGAAACGGAGATTCATATTGTAACGGTAGTCCCGATCATAGTTTAGCTGAGCTACTGTTCTGTATCGTTCTGTACTTCCAGGATTTCCTACTACGAATACTGGCTCATTTTCTTGTATACCATCTATGTTAAATTCTAGATAATTAGCTGAAGTATTTAAAGGTTGCCCTTTTTCGTCATAAGCTCTCCAGAATGTACAGTCAAGATTATATCTAGGATAAGTAAAATTATCTGGGTCTCCACCATAGAAGCCTAGATCTAACTCAGGTATAAATACTAATCGGATATCAGAATATTTCTTATATCCGTATAATGAGAACCTACCTCCTGAATAAAAACTGACTGCCTGTAATCTTAGATCAGCCCATTCTGGATTATTACTATATTTTGTTTTTATAGCCTCTAGCGCTTCTTTAGAACTCATATTGGTGTCCCCTTTTTTTTGTTTTAGGAGTTCCATCACCGCGTCTGTTATGTCAATAGTTTTTACCATTTGTTCTACAAACAAATCGTCAACTCTTCTTTCGTCGTTTTGACCTACAGCATAATATCCATCCTTATCGAAATTTTCGGAATCTTGCTGTACTTTGTTGGCTACATCTCTAGAGCAATGATGATTTGTCATGATGAGACCATTAGGAGAAACGAAGGATGCTGAGCACCATGTTGCAAACCTAAGGGAACTCAACCTTACATCCTCTAACCACTCGTCAGTGACATCGAAGTCATACGCTTCCTTGAACCATTCTTTAGGTGGATTCTCAAAAGTCCACATTTTTCCAAAATCAAAAGGAGAGGCTTCTTTGGCCTGTGCAACTAGAAATGACGAAAAGAAAAATGAGCTGATAATAATAAAGAGCGTACGTTTTTGCATATTGAATTTATATTGATTTATACAATTTGATGACTTATTTTACAAGCAATTTCAAGTAATATCTACAAAAATAAGAATCTAGTTAGTGATAACAAATTCTTTAATAGATGTTTCCTAGACAACTCTAATTATCTAATGATCTAACCGAACTAAATACCATTAACTGGATAAGATACAATTTTAGTTTTTATGGATCTTGCTTTACAATATAGCTCTTAGTTTACTACAAGATCTTTTTTCGAATAACGATTAGTCTTTATAAACAAGGTAAGCAGGCTTGCAAGGAGTAATAGACAACCAGCAAATGTTATAGCATTCCTAGGGTCATTATCTAAGAAGTGCTTTAGGATATACCCAAAGGTCAGTGTTTGTATGATCATAGGAATTACGATCATCATATTTATAATACCCATGTAAACGCCATATCTTTCTTTGGGGATCTCTCCAACGACAATTAGATAGGGGATACCCATCATACTTGCCCACCCTATACCAAATCCAGTTATGGCAAAAAATAATAAGTTTTTATCTGTAATCTGTGGAAAAGCTAAAAATCCTAACGCTGCTATGACCAGACAAAATGCATGAACATATCTGGGGCTATATTTTTTCGCCAATCCAACTAAAGAAAAAGCTACTAAAAAGGTAACGATGTTATACCACCCATTCACTAGTCCAGACCAGCTAACTGCTTCACTGTAAGCTTGTTCATTACTTAGAGGTGTCGCATTCCATACTGACAATGCTATGCTTTTTGAAGAGTTTTGCCAATAACAGAAAAGTGCATACCATTGGAATAGATATACTAATGCTAGTTGCCACATTATTTTGGGCATGTCCTTTATCGCAGAAAATATTTCATTTATAGGACCGAATACATTTTTCTTATGGCTTTTCATAGCTACTAACTCTTCAGCACTTGGAGGTAGCTCCTCAGTTTTGCTGATACTCCATAAGATAGAAGCTATAGAGCAGAAGGCGCCAAGGAAAAATGACGCATATACCCAGTTGGGCAGGGCGCCAGTTTTTCCGATGATAATTAGAGGGAATATGAAAATAGAAATATTAGCTAAGGTCTGCCCAAGGCCAGTAAAGAAACTTTGCATCTGAAAGCCTAAAGGACGCTGTTCGTCATCTAAGGTGTCCGCTATAAGGGCTCGGTAAGGTTCCATAGCGGTGTTATTACCGGCATCTAATATCCATAATAATCCAGCTGCCATCCAGAGAGAACTACTAAATGGAAATGCAATCAATGTTAGACTACAGAGAATAGCACCTACTAGAAAATAAGGTTTTCTTCTTCCAAATTTAGGGATCCATGTTTTGTCACTAAGCGCACCTATTATAGGCTGCACAAGAAGACCTGTTACTGGGCCTGCTAAGTGAAGTATCGGTATCTGATCAGGAGAAGCTCCTAAGAAATCATAAATGGGAGTTACAGCGCTTTGTTGTAATCCGAAACTGTATTGGATTCCGAAAAATCCTACATTCATATTCAGGATTTGCCAAAAACTCAATTTAGATTTGCTGGCCATAAATACAGGTTTAATACAAGAATGTTATAATGAAGGTAGAGTATTGTATGTAAATAATACCCCTGACTCAACATTATCAGATCTAAGAATTTTGATCTAATTCTAAAACATGGTCTATCTCCGCTTTACTATCTTTAAGATCTATTTTTATAGATTGATACATTTGATCAAGGTGATTTATTGTGTCATTTTCATTGTTGAGATGCTGGTCGAACTGATCAAAATTTTCATCTATTCTTATTTTTATTTTAGACGAATAATTTTTTAGTTTTTCAGCAACTTCATATTGCAAAGAATTTCTACCTTTTAGAATTTCTTCTTTAAAAGTATTCAATATTTTTTTTCTCTTAATCCCCACAGTTACTCCAGCAAAAAGTAATCCTACTGTCGTCAGTATACCACCTGTCACATCGAACACTGCTGCATTAGTTACCGTGGCTATGATTACGCCTACTACAGCTATTCCTCCACCAGCCGCTAGGCTAGGCGTAATGTTATTATCTTTACCAATAACTTCTTCGTCATAGAAATTTTCTGATTTCTTTAGAAAATCCGAAAAAGCTAATTGAAGATCTTTAAGAACATTAGCTCTTTTTTCTGCGATGTCTGCAAAAATTTCATGATTGTTTCTCAGTATAGTCTCACTATCCTTAATTCTTCTATCTACTTGCTTACCCATCTCTTGTATACTGTCAGCAATTTCTATCACTCCATCATTTAAGCGATCTCTTAAGGAGGTGTTGAGCTGCAGTTCGAAGTCCTTAGCTAGATTGTCCAGATATTCCTTAGGAGATTTTTCAAATCCAAACATAGAGTTGAAAGATCGCTTAAGCATAGAAGTAAACGAAATTCCTTTTTTTAATTCTTCTTCTTTTGTTCGTGTTATTCGATCATAAGTCGCTAACAAATTTTCTACTAATATATCTATCTGCCTTTCGGTTTTGGTCTCTTGTGATGATAGTGTTACAGATATTTCTTCCCTGAACTTTACATCTGCCTCATATTGCTTTCTTCTTATAAGTAGCCCATCATATATTTTTTCGTTTATATTGTAAGAAGTATCAGTTATGTTCCCTAGTTTAAGAAAAGGTGCTCTACCTCCAGTGATATTTTTCTCGATATAAGCTCTTACTGGCTGATAACCACTATTCTCCTTATTGCCTTCTTTTTCCATTTTTGCAGAAACAGAGAAAACATTTGGATCAGGAATTCCTTTTTTCTGTGCATACTCCTTCACACCGTTGAAATTTGTCACCAGATCATCAGGCGTCATTAGATCTTTTTGTTGTAAAATAAATATGATTTTCTTTCTCCACTCGTCTTTTATAAAATCAAAAAAATCCCATGCAGATTGTCTGTAAGGATTTTTTGACTCAAAAACGAAAATGATAAGATCAGAAGCGGGGATAAATCTCTCTGTTATTTCTTGATGATGATCTACAATAGTATTTGTACCAGGAGTATCTACAATAGCTATTTCCTTAAGTTTTTCTTCTGGTATATATATCCTTTTCAGGTAGTCATTTATATATTCCTCTCGCCTTACTTTTCCATAGACAATTTGCTGTATGGTATCTGTCATAGGGGAAGCAGCAACTTTACATATATCTTCTCCTGTATCTAGCAACGCATTTATAAATGAACTTTTGCCAGCCTTTACTTCACCCACGATAACAAACATAAAAGGATCTGATAATCTATCATGCAGATCAGTAACAGTCTCGTGAAGATTTTGGTGGTTAATTTCTGATGTGAGATTACTAAGTCTACTTATTGTGGTGTTTAACTTAGTCCGTAGAGCTTGTAGTTTTTCCAATATGTATTATTTTATTACGAAAATATGCTTATTTGACGACAATACAATCTGAAAGGAACATATTGATAGAAAAATATTACAACTCTATTTTATTAGTATGTAAATGATAGATCGATTCAGGCCCCACACAGAATAATAAGTCTAAGATGGAAAGATATGGGACATATCCATATTTAGCCTCGAACACTTGATTATAATTCATATTGGCAAAAACCTTCTCCTGCATTTTTTTGTAGTTTGTAGATTTTGTATTTCTAAAATCAAATTGGCATTGCTTTACATAGTCTGTAGTCAATGTAGGAATTTTTTCTATCGCTATAGTTGTTCTAATGAATTTGTCTATTGTTGAGTTTAACTCCCAAAGAAAAGTGTGTCGTTGGTTTAGGATTTCTTTGATTTCGTCTATGTAATATATATAGTAAGGCGCATTTCCATAGCAACTAGCTATTGTTTCTAGATGTTGTGTTATCCAGTTTGTATTATAGTTGATCCTGACTTGATGGATAGGGGATTGTTCGTTCTTGCCTTTTGATAAAGGAACAGACAGGGACAACGGACCATTTGGTCCTAGTATTATAGTTCTATTTCTCTTAGATCTTTTTTGATAATGCTCATTGTATTCTATGTATACACTACTGTAGATATTACTTATTAGGTAGAATTCTATGCCAGCAAAATATTGAGTAGAAAAAATAATTTTGTTTGTCATACATCTGTAGTGCTAGAAATTATAGGTATCAAATATGATAAAATATTACGCATTAGGGAAATTTTATTTCTGAGATTAGTCGATTTATTTTTGTCCAATAATTTACAAATTTTGTATCTGGTTATGTCATTTACTGTCTTTTCATAACTCAGATGCATATAAATTCTACTAGTTTTAGGCTGATATTGAACTAAGTTATATTGTGATTATATGTATACGTAATCAACTACAAGTTAATTTGTTAAGATGTATATAAAGAAATAATTATATATGTTAAAAACAAATATGAATTAAGGTTTTTATGTAAAATAGATGTTTTGTATTCTGAATATGAGCTTATGACTAACATTATACATTTGATATTTTTCATACAATTTTATATTTATATTTTGCATAGTTTTGAATTGTATTTAGAACATACACTTACATACATTCCACCTCTTACGTAAACCTCCTTACTGCTAAGCACCCCTACGCATAATGATATAATATAGCTTTAGCTATACTTAATTATTATAAGAAATACAAAAAGAATAAAGTAGATAATTTAATGTGTCTACCTCATATGATAATATCATAACTCACCCTGTATAGAATATATATGATAACGTATATATCTAGAAAGTTATAAGTTTAAACACCCTTGTTAGATTTTATAATTTGATAAAAGCTATTAATATTTTGTCGGCAAAGCTTTTTTAAAGTTACAAGATCATGAATTTAAGACGAACATAAATAATGATTTTTTTGGTCTTCAATCAATAATTATTCAATTTTTAAAACCAAGGTGATGAAAAAACTAATACTAAGCTTACTAATGATATTCTCTGCAAATTTAATGATATGTCAAGTTTTCAACATGGAAAAACTAGATACAAAGTCATTAAATAAGCTAGAACATTTTACACAATATGAAGTGTATAATTTAGATCTCGCGGATCTATCTTCTTATCTACAAGAACAAAATGGTGCTAAAGTACAAATTGTAAATAACGAGTTTGTATGGAATATAGAATTTGTTCCTAATGATGTATTAGGTAGTAATTTTCATATTACAGAGCTAACTTCTCAGGGCAAAGTAAGAACTAAATATAATGAAACGAATAGTTACATTGCTTATGTAGATGGTCAAGAAACACCATCTAGATTCTACATTTCGGAAAATAAAATACAAGGAAAACTAGAAGTAAAGAATGATATATTTATGATTGAGTCATTTAGTAAATATGAGAAACATTCTGAAACAAATCAGATTGTAATGTATGATGTTAATGACAGAAAGAAAGAGGATAACTATGATAAGTATAGATGTGAACTAATACAATCTTTTGATGACGCACAACCCGATACAGGGAAAGATAATGAGCAATTAGCCGGAAAAAGTACTTGCGTAGAGCTAGAGGTTTCGGTTGCTGCAGATTATCTGATGTATGATTATCATGGCAGTATAGATGATGTTATAGCATTTGCGGTTTCAGTAATAAATGATGTTGAGGGGACGTATCACGACGCTTTTGACAATGAAGTAGAGTTCCAAATAGTCGAGCTATTAGTATCCACATGTAGTGAATGCGACCCCTGGACATCATCTACTAATCATGTAGAACTTATAGGAGATTTTAGAGGGTGGGGTTTAGATGGTGGTTTTGATAATGAATATGATTTTGCAAGTTTATGGACTAAAAGATATTTAGATAATTGGGTTGCAGGGGCAGCTTATGGAAATGGGATTTGTGGATCTAATCCATATAATTTGTTGAGCCAGTGGACTACAAATTCAGAAAATCTGAGAGTTATGGTTAGTCACGAAATAGGGCACGGATTAGGAGCAGGACATAATTATACGCATGGAACAGAATGTAATAATAATCCTAGACCTAGACTGATAATGGACCCTCAGGTATATGCGTCCGCAAATGCTTTTTCTACTGGTGAAGAAGAGTGTGCTGTAAATACCACACTAGTAATAAATAATAAAATAGCAGAGGCTACTTGTTTAGACTCTAACTGCGGAGAAAACTATTGTGAAAATGTAGAAAATATTGAGATGCAAGAAGTTTATTCTAATTATACTTCTATTTCTTGGGACGCAGAACCTGGAGCTTTATGTTACATTAAATTACAAATAGAGGGTGAAGATGATTATGTCACTGAGTTTCCGATAGAAGGAACAAGTTGTACATTTACTAGCGAGTTAGAACCAATGACTAATTATGTATTTATGATAACAGGGATATGTGGTAGTGATGAGTCAGATATGAAAAGTACTTTCTTTACAACTCCGGAGGAAGCTATGATTGTCCCGGTAGAACTTATTTCTTTCTCAGCTACAGAAAAAGAAAAAGTTGTAGAACTAGAGTGGGAGACAGCAATGGAAATAAATAGTGAATATTTCCAAATTTTAAAATCTACAAATGGGATAGACTTCATCGAGCTAGGCACTGTAGATAGCAGAGGAAGCATAACCGAAATACAAAATTATAACTATATAGATAAGCGACCACAGACAGGAGCTAACTATTACAAGTTAGTACAGTTTGATTTCGATGGTAGAAAAGAAACTTTTGAAACTAGGGTAGTAAAATATACACAAAACGAAGAAAACTTATCACTTATAATAGATCGACAAACACCACATAGGCTAGACTTAGAGATTAACAATAATAATCTATCGAAGGTAGAATTATCTATTGTGGATGCACACGGCAAGGTGGTGAGTAGATTAGGGAGCAACCAGTCAGGTAATATTAGTTTAGATACCTCTAATTATACTGCAGGTATTTATTTTGTTGTAGCAACAAATCAGGAAGAGATGAAGACATTGAAATTTATGAAGATCTAAACAAATATCATTACCTGTATTAATCGGCTTGGCTAATCCGACTTCTTAGGAGTTAGATAGTCAAGCCTTTTTCTATTTTTGCAAAATGAAGATTTTTCAAGATTATCTATCCAAGCAAGCAATGTACTCGCCTTTTATTCTATCGAAACCAGAAGATGATCTTGACCTTATAATTGTAATCCCCGCTTATAAAGAGAGAGAAACGATAGCACGATGCATAGCTTCTATTCAGAATTGTCAATACAAAAACTATCAGGTAGAGTTGATTATTGTTGTAAATTATAAGGAAAGTGATGGCCTAGGGATAAAAGTAAATAGTAGAGAAACGGTCGAATTAATAAATCAAATTATAAAAGAAAATACGATACCCAATATTACTATTCATGTCATAGAAGTAGAATTCCAAAATAAGAAAAAAGCAGGTGTTGGTCTGGCTCGGAAAATCGGAATGGATGAGGCAGTTTCACGTTTTTTAAAATGTAATAAAATAGGTATAATAAGCTGCTTAGATGCGGACTGTACCGTTGCAACAGATTATATCAGCAAGATACTAGACGGATTCGCTACAAACAATAAGAAAGGAGCGTCTAGTATTTATTTTGAGCATCCCCTAGATGTGTATAATGCTGAGCTGATAACGCAGTATGAATTGCATCTAAGATATTTTATTGACATACAAAGAAAAATAGGATTGCCGTTTGCCTATCACACGGTAGGTAGTAGTATGGCAGTTAGATCATCGGACTATTGTAGAATGGGAGGCATGAACGTTAGGAAAGCAGGGGAGGACTTTTATTTTCTGCAAAAATTTATTGCTGTTGATAATTGTTTTGAGATTAATGATACAGTAGTTTATCCTAGTGGTCGGACATCAGATAGAGTTCCTTTTGGAACAGGTAAGGCAGTAAGAACCTTAGAAATAAGTAAAATATATGAGACATATAGTTTAGATAGTTTTCATTGTTTAGAACCCTTTATAAAATTGATTGGTACCTGTGATAAGGATTTAATTATAGCAGGTATCATTGATCTTGATAAAAGTCTCGTCAGTTTTCTAGAATCACAATCCTTCATACAACAGGTCCAGCTGATCCATCATAATACGAATAGTAAATCTAGTTTTGCAAAAAGATTTTTCCAATGGTTCAATGCATTCAGGTTGATGAAATGCTTGCATCATATGAGAGACCGTTCTTACCCTGATAGGCCAGTGGAGCAGGAAGTAGAGCGATATCTGCGACGCTTCTGCAATCTGCAGATAACATCTTGTCATGAGCAGCTAATTGCATTAAGAAATATACAGCGAACAGGTACCTATAGTTCTAGTGCAATGCAGGTCTAATCGCTAGATTATCTATGATTTCTGATTCTATCTCTACCCACCATTTGAGTCGACTATAGACTTGCTCTTTTTCAAAATACTCTAAAGCCATCTTTACAAAGATATGACCATGCTTAGCTTCTGAAACCCAGAGCGTTTTATAGAACTTTTTCAAATCAGGATCCTCTAATCCCTCGGCAACCATACGGAATCGTTCGGCACCTCTGGTTTCTACAACAGACGCAATAAGCAATCTATCCAGAAAACGCTCTTCTCTTCCAGAATGACAATTTTTTAATAAGGCCTTCAGGTATGGATCCTCGCCTATGGAGTGTGATAGATCCACACCTCTCGATGTCATTATATCATATACCTGCCTAAAATGATCAAGCTCCTCGATCCCTGTTTCTATAAGTTCGGGAATTATGGCCTTACGGTCTGGATATTTGGCTACAAAACTCATGGCCATAGCGGAAGCTTTTCGCTCACAGTCCGCATGATCTTGTAAAAATTTATCGAAATTTGACAAGACGGCCTCTAGCCATTCCGCTTTACTCGCTATAGCAAGATCTAAATTTAGTTTCAATGTATATTAGTTTAGGCTACGGCACTTCTGTAGATAAAAAACAAGAGTATAAGTAAGACTATGGTTACAATGATGGTGACTTTGAAAAATTGCTTTTCTTGTTCTTTTACTTTCTTTTCTGCTTTTTTCTTCCTTGAAGACTTTGTCATAATTTCTATTTTGATGTTAATTTACAATCTTATCGACAAATTACAAATACAATCTTTGAGTCTCGTAAAATTCTTGTATTCTTCTGTCTATAATTATATCTCTAGGACGTAGAGGGTTTTTAAGGATCAATCCGTCAAAAGTTTTACATCTTGACAGGGCTACATAGGTCTGTCCATAGTCAAATGCCCCTCTCCCTAGATCTACTATTACATGTTCAAAAGTCTTTCCCTGACTCTTATGTATGGTCATCGCCCAGGCAAGTTTTAAGGGTATCTGACTATATACTCCGACAACTTCTGTTTTAAATTTTGCTGGATTTGCAGGATCTACTACGTATTTCGTTATTTCCCAGTCCATTTTAGATACCTCTATAGTTTTCCCTCCATAATACTTCCCATGCATTCTTACGGTTACAGATTGAGCGTCCATAGATAATATAGTGCCGAGACTACCATTTACAAATCTTTTCTGTGGATCATTTTTGACAAACATCACCTGCGCATCATCCTTCAGTCTCAGGTTTATATCAGTAGGATATATTCGTTCAGAAAACTTACCTGTAACCGTACCGTTAAAGAAGCGATCTGGTTTATTTAGAGCATTTAGAGCACTGGCATTCAGTGTATTAGCGATGGCGTTTGTGCTGCACAACGTAATGTATGAATGACCAGGTTCCGTAGGGGCTATAGCTCTCTCGTTTAGATCTCTTAGATCATCTTCATCAAAGGTGTTTCGCCTTATATTGTCTAATAATTGGATAAACCGTTTCTCACTTTGACGGTATACGGTATGTAGTTCTATCATCTGTAGGCTTTTACAGCTTTTATAAGCCCTAGAAGAAAAAAAGTAAGGAGATTCATACATATCTGTAAGAACCTTTCTCTCATAAGGAGAAGCAATAACTGGTGGTAGCTGGAACAAGTCACCGAAAAATATGACCTGCACACCTCCAAACGGTTGAGCAACTTCTCGGTTTTTTTGTAAAAAGATATCTATAGTGTCTAGCAAGTCCGCTCTTACCATAGAAATCTCGTCTATGATAAGGATATCTATTTTTTTGTAGAGTCGATGATTTTTTCTTTTGTAAATTTCCGAGGGCTGGATCATTTTAGGAGGCAGTCCAAAAAAAGAATGTATGGTCTGTCCTCCCACATTCAAGGCGGCAATTCCAGTAGGAGCGAGGGTTACCACATTTTTTTTAGAGGTACGCTTAAATAGGTTTAATAAGGTAGATTTTCCTGTGCCAGCTCTCCCCGTTATAAAGAAACTATGATTGTTGCCCTCTATCTCATTCAGGATATCCCGAAACTCTTGACTTAAACTTATAGGTTGTAATTTTTCCAAATATTTCTTTACACTTTCTTAGCCAAATATACAAAAACAGGGAAGTGATCACTATAACCTCCTTGATATTCCATTCCCCCAAAAGTTCTGAATGGATATCCCTTATATTGTCCCGATCTCTGAATGAGGAATTTCTTGTTAAATATGACTGTCTTATAATGAAAATAGCCAGCTTGTTTTTTCTCTACAACGCCACTAGTAAATAATATCTGGTCAAAAAGACTCCACGCATCTCTGTATGCATTAGACCCAATTCCTCGTCTGTAAAAATCGTGCATGGGATTGAAAATGTCTCCAGGATTGACATCTTCTTTCTTATACTTAGCTCTTAGATAGCTTTTTACACTTTCACTATTAGGATCGTCATTCAAGTCTCCCATTACAAAAACTTTTGCATTTATATCTATCTGAGTAAGAGAATCTACTACAGCTCTGCATATTTCAGCGCCTTTATTTCTGTAAGGTGCTGTCTTGGCTTGTCCTCCTCGTCTAGACGGCCAGTGATTGACAAGAAAGTACATCTTATCCTTATCTAATGAGCCCTCAACATATAAGATCTCTCTCGTTTTTCTAAGCGTTCCATCATTATTATAATTAGGAAGGGTGACAAGCTTAAAGGTATCGAGAGAAAAATGTTCTTCCTTATACAGTAGTGCAACATCTATTCCTCTGAAATCTGGTGAATCCTGATGAATAATCTTATAATTTCTGTCAGCAAGCAGTGGTTGACTGGTAAGATCCTCTAAGACTTTCCTATTTTCTATTTCTGATAAGCCTATTATAGAAGCCCCAGTAGGAGAGAGATCGGTTCCTATCTGCGATATAGCATAAGCCATGTTACTAAGTTTTTCCTGATATCGCTCTTCTGACCAAGATCTAGAACCTTCAGGAGTGTATTCTTCGTCCTTGATAGCGGGATCATCTTCTGTATCGAAAAGGTTTTCAACATTGTAAAAGGCAATACAGGCTATTTTGTAGTTACTTTCTTGACCAACTAGAAAACTGCTAGACAATAATAACAGCAATATAAAATATACGTTATGAGTCATGGATAATAGGTATATATTGTAAAATTAGCAAAATATAATGTAGACTAAATGGTATGTATAATAACTATTTATAATATTAATTATATTTTTACCCAATATAATAATTCAATCCACCGATCTTTATACTAATTATGAATCAATTTATAAAGTTCCTTGCCTTCTCTGCAATCCTACTTTTTAATCATACTTTAAGCTTTTCTCAGATCATATCTGGTTATATAGAAGATGAACTAGATAATGCTCTAATAGCTGCATTAGTTTCTATACCTGCATTAGGGGAAGAATCCTTGACGAATAGTCAAGGTAAATTTAGGATTTTTGACATCCAGCCTGGGCAATATGAGTTAGTTATAGAATCAGATGATGCGAGAAAAGTCATGAATATCGTAATGGAAGAGGGTTCTAATCTAGATCTAGGTATTATTAAGTTAACGCTAAGGTCTGTAGAACAGGAAGAGACCTCTGATCTTGCTATTATTTCTCTTTCGGAGACAGATCTAGTTTCCGATGAAAGCAATGAGGAGGTGTCCAGCATATTATCAGCGGGAAGAGATGCATTTTTAGCTACTGCTGCTTTTCAGTTTGGAACCGCACGATTTAGAACAAGAGGTTTAGATTCAGAACATGGATATCTATACTTGAATGGTATACCTTTTAATGAACTAGAGAATGGGAGACTATTTTTTGGACAATGGGGTGGTCTTAATGATGTGTTTAGAAATATTCATAATAACTATGGTCTCTCGGCATCAGAATATAGTATAGGTGGATTATTAGGGACGTCAAATATTAACCTGCGAGCAGGTAGTCAAAGAAAGCAGACAAGGCTGAGTTATGCGTTTTCTAATAGATCTTATAACCATAGGATTATGCTTACCCATTCTACTGGGTTCAATGATAAGGGATGGGCATTTTCTTTTTCTGGATCTAGGAGAGTTGCAACGGAAGGATATACGCCAGGATCATTTTATGATGCTTGGGCTGGATTCATAGGTATAGAGAAAAAAGTAAACAATAGTCATTCTTTCCATCTGACAGCTATGGCGGCTCCCAATAAAAGAGGAAAAGGAGGAGCTTCGCTACAAGAACTAGTAGATATTACAGGAGATCGTTTTTACAATCCTTACTGGGGATTTCAAAACGGGAAAAAAAGAAATTCAAGGGTAGCTCAGGCATTTCAGCCTGTTTTTATGCTAGGACATGACTGGAATATAAATGGAGAGAAAACAGTGCTTAGAACGGGTGTATCATATCAGTCTGGAAGAAATGGTTCTACAGCACTGAACTGGACGGATGTTGCTAATCCAGCCGGAGATTTTCATCAGAAATTGCCGACAAGAATACAAAATGAGGATGTCAGAAACCAAGTACTAGAAGTTTTACAATCTCGACCAGAATACTTTCAAGTCAACTGGGATTATATGTACGAGGCTAATAGAGGTAATATGCAGACGATCGAGAATGCTGACGGTATAGATGGTAATTCTGTTTCAGGAATAAGGGCGAATTATATAGTAGAAGAAAGAAGATATGATTCTAAAGAGTTTAATTTTAATACAATACTAACTCACTCGTTTAGCAATAGAAATACACTAAATGGGGGGTTAACTTACCAGCAATATAATGGTCATACCTTTGCCTTAGTAGATGATCTATTAGGAGCGGATTATTACTTAGATATAGACAAGTTTGCTGATATGGGTTCTGCACCTAATACGGTACAAAAAGACCTTAATGTGACGAATAATGTTGTCAGAGAAGGTGAAGTCTATAACTATGACTTTAACTCCACTATTCAGAAATCTACTTTTTGGTTACAGGAAAATATTAGTCTTCGGAAATTAGACTTTTTCCTTGGAGGAGAACTTAATAGATCTACTTTTTGGAGAACTGGTAATATGAGAAATGGATATTACCCTGAGTCTTCTTTTGGAGATTCAGAAAAACAAAATTTCAATAATTACAAGGTAAAAGGAGGTCTAACTTATAAGTTTTCAGGTAGACAATATGCATGGGCCTCCGGTTATATTTCTACCAAAGCTCCTTACTTCAGAAATGCCTATGCTAACGTAAGAAATACAGATGTACTTGTACCTAAGCTTTCAGAGACTAAAGAAAAGTCCGCAGAAGTGGGGCTAGCTTATAAGTCTCCTGTTTTAGGGTTGAAAGCTGTAGGTTATTTTACAGATATAGATGATGAAACGGAAATAGTTTTCTTCTTTAGTGACCAAGATTTTACGATAAACGACTCCCAGAGAACTGGTGCCTTCGGATCATTTATAAATCATAATATAGATAAACGACATGTAGGTCTAGAACTAGCTGCGGAAATAAGACTTAACACAAGATTCTCTCTCAAGGCCGTTGCCGCACTCGGTCAACATATATATGATAGCCGATGGGAACAATATGCCTTAGCGGATGAAGTAGGGTATTTCAGAAATGGCATCACCGTTTATACTAATCAGTTTTTTGTAGAATCCTCTCCTCAGACAGCTTATAATCTGGAACTAAAGTATGACTCTCCTAACTATTGGTTTGCATCGATTAATGCAAATTTCTTCGGTAATAGATATCTAGATTTTTCTCCTGATAGAAGGATAGAATCGACAACAGAAAGTTTCGATGCAAACTCTGCAGAATTAAGAGATGTTGTCATACAAGAAAAAGTTGCTAATGCGTTTACCCTAGACTTCTTTGCTTACAAGTCATTTAAGTTTAGAAATCATTTTATATACTTAACAGCAAATGTGAGTAATATTCTAGATAATGAAAATTTCATTACAGGTGGATACGAACAATTAAGATTCGATGCGACAAGAGGTAAAGATTTCTTTGCCCCTAAGTATTATTATGGATACGGCAGAAATTTCTTCCTAGGTATAGCATTCAAATTATAAAAAAGTAAAACAATATTTTCATATGCATAATCGTAAGTATTATATGTTTAGTTTATTAGCTGTCCTGCTGATGTTGTGCACGACCTATTCTTGTGTAGACCAAGAATTCGATATACCACCAGGTATGTCTACTCAAGAAACAGATATTTCTACCATCACGCTAGCAGAACTTAAGCAGATGCATGAGGTAGGAGAAGGGGCTCTTGCCATTGCTGAGGGAACTATTGTGAAAGGAGTTGTAGTATCTGATGATACTCAAGGCAATTTTTTTCAGGACCTTGTAATTCAAGATGAGACAGCAGGTATACATATCCGAGCTGGACAAGTGGGACTAAGTACTTTGTATCCTCCAGGTAGATTGATATATATCGATTGTGGAGGGTTATACCTAGGAGATTTTAATGGTTTAATCCAGATAGGCGTACAGGACGAAGGACCTAACGTAGGAAGAATTCCTGAAATATTGATCCCTGATCATTTTGTAATAGGACCAAAACAAGATTTAGTAAGCCCTACTGAAAAAACTATAGCGACATTAGGTGATGCAGATCTAAGTACATTAGTATCATTTGCAAATGTAGAATTTTCATCTAGCGATCTAGGAGGAACCTTTGCTGAACCTAATGGTGGATCTGGTAGAAATAGAACTATACAGGATTGTGACGATAATAAGATTGTTATGAGGAATAGTGATTTTGCTGATTTTTCTGGAGTGGATATTCCTGAAGGAAATGGCAGACTAGTTGCTGTCTACACCAAATTTGGAGAAACAAAACAACTGACGATAAGAGATATAGATGATGTGGATTTTAAGGGTATAAGATGTGATGGTGGAACAACTAATGGAGGAGGAGAACAGATTTCCATAGAGACAGTAAAAACAAGCTTTGCAAATGGATCTACTAGTGTACCAGATGGTTTTATTAGTGGCATTGTAATTTCAGATAATACGACAGATAATTTAGTAGACCAAAACCTTTTTTTACAGGATGGTAATTTTGGTATTGTAATTAGATTCTTTGAGACGCACAATTTTGCACTAGGGGATGAGCTAGATGTCAATATAAGTGGACAAGAATTATCAGAATTTAATGGTTTATTACAAGTTAATGGTATTGGACTTAACAGTGCAACAAGAAAAAGTACTGGAAATAATATTACTCCGAGGAAAGTGACAGTATCAGAATTACTTGCAGAAAGTGAAGAGCTAGAGTCTACACTCATAGTAATAGAAAATGCCACAATATCAGGCAATAGTATATTCGAATTTGAGACTACCGTTTCAGATGGTACTGGAGATATCCCATTATTCACTCGACCACAAGCTACCTTTGCTGGCGATGCTGTTCCTTCTGGAAATGTAAATGTAATAGCGATTGCTTCTGACTTTAATGGATCTCAGATATTAATGCGAAAACGTTCAGATATTACAAGAGGAGGTGTAACAGTCGATTTCGAATCTCAACAAGATTTCGAAGCTATCAATATTCTTGGATGGAGTAATATTGCGGCAATAGGAACAAGACGATGGACACAGAGATCTTTTATGGAAAATGGATTTGCACAAATTACATCATTCGGTGATACAGATCCAGAACTTGAGTCTTGGTTAATTTCCCAAGAAATAGATCTTTCAGAATTTTCAAATTTAAACTTCGAAAGCGCTATGCAGTCTTATGTACATGATGGTTTGTCTGTGTTTATCTCGCAAGATTATTCAGATGATACTAATACTGCAACTTGGCAAGATCTTAATCCGGATTTGGCTGGTGTTAATAATGACGATTTTGATTGGGTTCCCTCAGGGAATATAGATCTAAGTACTTTCTCTGGTAGTGGGCATATAGCATTCCGATATGTAGGAAATTCTAGTAACCAGACAACAACGTATAGATTAGATAATATACTTATAGAATAAAGTAATATTAAGTGCTTAAAATAAAAAAGCCGAAGATGAATATTCATTCCGGCTTTTTATTTTAAGCTTTTAAACCATATCAACGGTTTTAATTATTTTTTTTGCTAGATCCAGAATGGTAGAATCTTCTAGGTTTACTATACCACCGTTAGGACCAGGTTGTATATGCTTACCTACAAGTTTTCCATCAGCATATTTTTTAGCTCCAAAGTAATTTCTTACTGTTTGCTCATCTACATCAAGCTGGTTTGCTATTTTTGAAATACTACCAGTTGGTAAATTGTGTTTGATTTGTCTTAATTCTTGATATGTAATATTCATAAGCAGTAAAATAAGAATGATTAGTTAAAATTAATTTTTCTCAATTTTAAGTTAGGAAAAAATAATTTCTTATCACAATATTGTAGCAGAATTATATAGCTATTGAATGATAATACTCAGAATTATATACCTAATGCTTTATATTCAATTCTTTATAAGGTAAATCAAATACTTCTGCTACAGCCTTGTACACTACATCTCCTTTTACAATGTTCAGCCCTCTAGCTAGATGTTTATTTTTTGCACATGCTTTTTCCCAGCCTCTGTTTGCCAGTTGTATAGCATAAGGTAACGTCGCATTAGTCAGTGCAATAGTAGAAGTATAAGGCACTGCTCCAGGCATATTTGCTACACAATAATGTACAATGTCATCTATAATATAGGTAGGGTCTTCATGCGTAGTAGGTTTACATGTTTCTATGCATCCTCCCTGATCTACAGCAACATCTACAAGAACAGTTCCTGGTCTCATTTCCTTTAGCATAGTTTTAGTAATAAGGTTGGGAGCCTTGGCTCCTGGTATGAGAACCGCTCCTACAATAAGATCATGGTCCTGAATCAGACTTCTGATATTATATTCATTAGAGAACATGGTATGAACATTTGCAGGCATAACATCAGATAGGTATCTTAGTCTGTTAAGATTGACATCCATTATAGTAACAGATGCACCCAGGCCTGCAGCCATCTTAGCCGCTTGGGTTCCTACAATTCCACCACCTAGAACAAGTACTTTTGCTGGTGGAACACCAGGAACACCTCCTAGTAGTATACCTCTTCCTTTCTGCGGTTTTTCTAAGTATTTGGCTCCCTGCTGTATTGCCATTCTACCAGCTACCTCTGACATAGGAACAAGAAGTGGGAGAGAGCCATCCTTAGCAGTTACCGTCTCATAGGCCAGACATATCGACTTAGAGTCTATCATTGCTCTCGTTAATTTCTCATAAGAAGCAAAATGGAAGTATGTAAATACAAGTTGATTCTCTGTTATCAGACTGTATTCACTTTCTATGGGCTCTTTGACCTTGATGATCATTTCTGCTATTGCATACACATCTTCTATTGTGGGAAGAATTTTCGCTCCAGCAACTTCGTATTCATCATCTTCAAAACCAGAACCTAGACCTGCCGTATGTTGTACGTATACGGTGTGACCTCTTTTTACGAGCTCCATAGAACCGGCAGGGGTAAGGGCAACCCTATTTTCGTTGTTTTTAATTTCCTTAGGAATTCCTATTATCATTAGCTTTATTTTAGTAGAGTGAAAATAAGAAAGGAAACAAATATTGGAAGATAAAAGGAAAGAATTTTACAAAAAAAAAAGCCCGTGAAAGACGAAGACACGGGCATTACTCAATTTAATAACCAAAACTCATAAACACCAATACATATGCAAACTTTATGCCAAACATGTACAATAAGTTTAATATGTATCTAAAGTGTTCCTGGCTACTACCTATATAAGGGTATATAACATATAAATAGTTTCTAATTTGATCGGTTTTATAAAGATTTAACGCTTTTGAGGACAGTAATGTTGATAATTATGGCATCTGTGAGTATTCTGTATAATAGAAGAGGTATAATAAAAAAGAATCCCAAGACTATTAATGTATTGAGATTCTTTTATTTATCTAATAGTGAAAAACTAGCAATATGGCTTAATCATATTTTCCACTAATTAACATATCCAGCAAAAGCCGATACTTGCAGGTAACTTGAATTTGGAGATCCAGATTGTCCACCATAGTCTCTACCTGACGCATTAAAGTCAAATGCGTAACCTTCAGGAATAGTAAATGTGCCTATAATAGATAATCCTGTAACTGGATCTGAAGAATCTCCGTTAACCGTCATGATTTGTTGGACACCTACTGTAGAAATGCTTCCCTCAGAATCCAAATCTATAATGGCACCAGTAGGAATGCCTAATGTTGCTCTGCTGACACCTCCTGAATCTACAACTAAGAGAGAGAAATCATATTCGACACCGCCTTCTAAGTTTAGATATTGTGTGCCACCGGGGCCTTGCCACAATTCCTGAGGAGGATTTTCCATCACTTCATTTATTCCATTACCTGATATAGTTAACCTCACAATGGGGGCTTCATTATCTACGGTAGGTATGTCTGTTTCACAAGAAGTTAGAAAGAATGATAATGCGATTACTGATAGCACTAAAAGTTTTGATGAGGTTTTAATTAAATACATATTTCATTTTTTAAGAGTTATTAAAATTATTTGTTACATCTTATAGTTACAGACAGAATCAAAAGGTGAATCAGTTCTATAAAAAAAATGGAATAATTTTTTTTAAAGCATAAACTTGTAAACCCTTATCACCGAAGAGTGGTAAGGATTATTGTCTTAATTATCATTCGGACCCCTTACAAAATTGTGCGTTTTGATGGAAAAGTTTAGATATATGAAAGTAGATTAGTGGAGCGTAGTATAGAGAAAAAAAACCGCAACAAATTGTTAACCAATAAGTTACGGTTTTAAGTACCCGAGGCCGGGGTCGAACCGGCACGTCCTCAACGGACACAGGATTTTAAGTCCTGCGTGTCTACCAATTCCACCACTCGGGCAAAAAAAGAGATCGAACTGCTCCGATATCTTCTTTCTTAGAGCGAAAGACGGGATTCGAACCCGCGACCCCGACCTTGGCAAGGTCGTGCTCTACCAGCTGAGCTACTTTCGCGTTTGCTAGAATTGGATCGCAAATATATCCTATTATTTATAATTTCGAAACTCGACTACATTATATTTTAGGAAATATTTTATCTATTATGATATATTAGTTATTTTTAAGTAAGTTTAGATTATAATAGAACCTGACAGCGTTATCTAATACCTTCGCGTTAGGATCTATGTAGCTGATCTTTTCTTGCCAATAGTCACTCCCAGTATTTAGGATACTTAAATTAAAAACTTAATACTATGATTAAATTTTTCATAGCATTATCCTTGTTCTTTGTCATGACTTCCCATCATGTCATTGGTCAGGATTTACATTATTCTCAATATTTTAATTCTCCCATGAACATAAGTCCCGGTCTGACCGGAGTATTTAACGGAGAACAGAGAATAGCTGCTAACTTTAGACAACAATGGAGGAATGTGCCTGTAGATTACAGGAATTTCGACCTTTCTTACGATTTTAAGTACGCACCTACAGATAGTACTAACTATTTTAACCTCGGCGCACTGTTTAATTACGACAACGCTGGAGATCTAGGCCTACAACATGTAGGGGTTAATCTTCTAGGTTCTTTTATGTTTAGAATATCTGATAGGTTAGGATTGAGCCCAGGTATAGGAATTGGTTTTGTCCAACGTAGATTTGATCAAGGGCAGGTTATTACAGGTAATCAGTGGGATGGTAGAGGATTTGATCCGAGTATAGCTGCAGAGGTTATCGGAGAGGATAATCTATCTTTTATAAATATTTCTTTCGGCCTGAATGCGCGATATCAAAAAAGTGATAGGACATTCCTAGACCTTGGGCTATCCGCAGTCAACTTAAATGGTCCATCTACTAAATTTACAGCATTAGGAGATTACGATAGTAACCTCGCCCGAAGATTTAACATATATGGAATGGGGACATTTAGACTTGCTAAGAAATTAGATTTATTGCTCAATGCGGTATATCAGACTCAGTCTCCTCACCAGGAAGCTGTACTTAATGGTCAAGTAAAGATCTATCTGGATAAGAATTTTTCTAAAGCCTTGCATCTAGGTGTAGGTATGAGATTAGGAGATGCGTGGTATCCTATGATTGCTATACAGTACGATAATATATATGCTTCATTTTCTTATGACTATAATACTTCGGGATTTGATGTAGCTACGGATGGAGCTGGAGGTCCTGAGTTAGCATTTAAGTATATAATCTCTAGAGTGCCCTTTTACCCTGTGAAACCTTGTCCCATTTACTAAGTCAACTTACAACCATGAACAAATTTATCACACTCCTGCTACTCTTGGGATTCCAATGCCTAGAAGCGCAGGTTACCTATAGTCAGTTAGTCAAGGCTGGCGACAAAGCGGCAAGCATAGGAAATCACTATGCAGCCCTAAATTATTACAAAGATGCTCTCGCAAAAGAAGACGGTGACCAATCCCTTTGGTACAAATATGGAGAGTCAGCATTTGATCAGTTTGCATATAACGAAGCAGAAGAAGTTTTTACCTACTTACTAGATAGTCTTAAGTCTGATGAATTCAATGATCTATCATTCAAAATCGGTAAAATAAATGCAATCAAAGGAAATTATGAGGCAGCTAAGAGATATTATTCGTTATACCTCACAGAATATGAGGGCGAAGATAGTGACTTGACAAGTGATGCTAAATCAGGATTAGAATCTGCTGAATGGGCAATGTCTCAGGATTCTACAGATCTATATAAGGTCAGGCATCTTGATAAAAAGGTCAATAGTCCTTATTCTGAACATAGTCCTGTATTCCAAAATGATAATTTGGAGTTCGTCTCCATGAAATTTAAAAATGGGGAAAAGGAACAAGAAAGGTACTACTCTAAAATATTCCAAGCAGGGGAGGAAGGTTCTGAAGAAATGGAGCATATTGCTACCTACAATGAGGATGGAATTCTTACATCTGATCCCAGTTATACAGAAGATGGTTCTCTGATGTTTTTTACATTATGTCAATATAAGAATGATGACAAAATCAATTGTGATATCTATTATCGTAAACAGATAGGAGATAGCTATAGAGAAGGTGTGAAAATAGAAGCAGTGAATAGTGAAAGCTACACTAGTACTCATCCTGCTATTGCGGAAATAGATGGTAAGAGAATGTTAGTTTTTGCCTCTGATCAGCCAGGCGGATCAGGAGGTATGGATCTATGGTACTCAGAGTTCAACAGTAACCTAGATTTCTCTAAAGCATTCAATCTTAAATCTATAAATACAGAGGGAGATGATATCTCACCTCACTTTTACAATAAAGACAAGGAACTATACTTTAGCTCCAACGGAAGAATAGGTTTTGGAGGATTCGATATTTACAAAAGTAAAGGAACAGCATCGATGTCTTTTGAAGAACCTATGAATATGGGTAAGAGTGTCAATTCTAGTTATAATGATATACATTTTTCTATATCGCAGGATGCTAAGCATAGTTACTTCGCTTCTAATAGAAAAGGATCACAATATCTTGAAACAAAGTTCGAGACATGTTGCTACGATATTTATGAGCTTAAGAAAAAAGAATGTTTAATAGAACTAGAAACACTAGTGTTTGACGCTATAACAAAAAAACCGCTAAACAATGCGGATATTGTTATCATAGACCAAGAGACAGAAGAATCTATTTATGAAAATACATTAGACGAAACAAATAAAGATATCGTTACGCTAGACTGCGAAAAGAACTACACGATACAGATATCTAGAGAAGGGTATAAGGACGGTTTCCTAGACCTAAGCTATGCTGAAGAAAACTTTGAGCTAGATGGAACAAAAGATAAGCAAGATATATTCTTAGATCCAGCTAAGCTAAGTTTGAGGATATTGACCTATGAAGATGGGACAGCTTTAGACCTAGAAGGTGTTACAGTGGAAATAATAGATATAGAAACGGATGAGATCCAATACAAGACAAGGAATGAAGGAAATACATTCAATTTTGCCATAGACTCAGAACGAAAATATAAACTCATAGCCAGAAGAGAGGGATATCTATTATATGAGGAAAGCTTTACAACAGCTAAGGAACCACTGATCAAAAAAATATATCTAAAGAAAACACCAATAGAGCAGAAGATAGCCTCACTACAAGGGGTATTGCCTATACAATTATTCTTTGATAATGATCAGCCATATCCTAAGTCCATGCGTACAACGTCAGATATAAGATATAGAGAAACGTTTATAACGTATTACAATAAGAAAGAAAGGTTTGCTACTAACTTCTCTGGTCTATTTGGAGGAACGGAGAAACAAGAAGCTGAGCAAAGGTCAAATAGCTTCTTTGATGATAAGGTAAAATTAGGCAACGATAGATTAGATTTATTTTTGACAACATTAGAAGAAGTATTGCTTGCAGGAAGAGAAGTAAATTTGTATTTCAGAGGTTATGCTAGTCCTGTTTCTGTAGATGAGTATAATTACAATCTAGGAAAGAGAAGAGTGCAAACACTTATCAACGAGATCAATAGACACCAAGGAGGAAAGCTAAGCAAATACATTGATTCAGGTCAGCTTGTACTTACCGAACGATCATTTGGGGAGTCAACCGCCTCCTCTGAAATTAGCGATGATATAAATAATCCGAGAAAATCTATTTTTAGTCCAGATGCATCTAATGAGAGAAGGGTAGAAGTAGAAGAGATAGATGTAAGCCGAAGAAATCTTAATAATTAAAATTGTAAAAGATGAAACATCATATATATATAATTTTTACGGGGTTAGTTCTACTATTTACATGTGCAAGTCTTTCTGCATCTCACGTTGTAGGTGGACAGATTACATATAAGTGTCTCGGGAATGACAGATACCAGGTAACTCTAGAATTTAGAAGAGATTGTTTTCTTGGGGATCCTCTAGCCCAGTTTGATGATCCTGTTCATTTAGGAATTTTTGACTCTGAAGGGAATATGGTTTTCAACGTGGGCAATGCTGGTCAGCTCATTATCGACTTTAGCGATGATGATACATTGAACGAGATTCTAACTAGCGAATGCAGGGTTCTAGGTGATGATGTGTGTGTGCAGACAACTACATACGCCAAAGAAATTACACTTCCATTCCGTGAAGGAGGATATACGATAGCCTATCAAAGGTGCTGTAGAAACGCATCTATAAATAATATTGTAGATCCATCACAAAATGGAGCGACTTACTTTGCCGTAATTTCGGAGAAATCACTCATGACGTGTAACTCTAGCCCTAGGTTTAATCAATGGCCCGACGTGTACATATGTGCTGATGAAGAATTAGTTTTTGATCACTCTGCGACTGACGTGGATGGGGATGAATTAAGGTATAGATTATGCACTCCATTTTCAGGAGGATCGCCAGATGATGCTCAGCCTATTCCGGTAGCGGGACCGCCTTACGATAATATTTCGTGGGGTTCAGCTTTCAGCTTAGATAATCTGATGGGAGGAACACCGCTCGCTATAGATTCATTGACAGGAGAGCTTACTGCTATTCCTGGGTTTACTGGACAGTATGTGGTAGGTGTTTGCGTAGAGGAATATAGAGATGGGGTGCTACTGACTCAGACAATAAGAGATTTTCAATACAATGTAAGAATTTGCGAAAGAGATCCTATTGCAGAATTTGAAGTGTCTACAGAGATGAATTGCGAGGGACTAGAAATTGCATTTACAAATAATTCTACTCAGAATGTTATTTATGAATGGTTTTTCGATCAGGACGATCCTACAGCCATATCTACGGATTACAATACAAGTTATACTTACCCAGATGCAGGATTATATGAAGTTAAGCTTGTGGTATATAATGGAAGTTGCGTTGATAGTACAACCGTTACGGTGGGCGTTGCAGAGGAAGGAGATCCTAATGTTTCCTTTGAGGTAAATTACGAAGCTTGCGCAGATAATCTAGTCATAGATATTAATGATCTTACGATGACTAACCAGGATCTAACGGTTCAGGAATGGACGTTTACTTCTGGAGCTAATACCTTTACCTTAGAAGGTCCACAAGATTTTGTGGAATTAGATGCGGAAGGTGATTATGAGATCTCTTATTATGCAGAGACAGAAAGTGGTTGTTCTGGCACATTTGCTCAGAGCTTTAACTTTACACTAGAGCAAGAAATACAATTACAACTTGCAGCAGAAGGTAATTTTTGTGAAGATCAGTTTAGTCTAAATATAGATGCAGAAGGAGATTATGCTTGGTATGCGGATGAGAATCTTGAGCAGTTGTTATCTACAGATAATCCTATAAGTTTTAATTCAGTAGACTTCATGGCCTCTGATACGGTATATGTTGTACAGACGAATACTTCTTGTGATAACTTTACCATTGTTCCACTTACAATAGTAAATAGTACCTCTCTATTTAATTTACCGCCTACCATGGATGTATGTTCGGATACGGAGGTAGCCTTAAATCCAGATGGGAACCCAGATTTTTCCTATAACTGGAGTTCTGATCCGGCTGGTATTATTTCAGATCCTACAGAGGCAAATCCTATTGTTAGTCTTACAATGGAATCAGAATTTTTTGTAGAGGTAGTCGTAAATTCTTCTTGTATATTGTTTGACACAATACTACTTGCACCTTTTGCTGTGAGTGTAGATATACAAGCTGCTGATAGTTTATTTTATTGTGACTCTACAACATTAGACCTGGTAGCGTCTATAGAGATGGGTAATACTATAGCGTGGATAGACGAAAATGGAGATACTTTAGGAACAGCACCTACACTTAGTTATACACCGGGAGATAGTATGCTGATAACTGCAGTATCAGAAAACAGCATCGGCTGTATCGAAACAGATCAGATTTTTGTCAGCTCAGGAATCGTGGAGTTAGAGCACGAGAGAGATACCGTCTTCTTTTGTGATGGTTTTGATTTAGAATTGATGGTGGATGCAGATAACTTTACGAATATTATATGGTCAGATGAAGATGGTAACGTGATAGGTACAGGAGAGAACATCATGATATCTCCTACAGATACAACTAATGTAACGGTGACCGCAGAAAATGATCTAGGCTGTACTAAGACAGATGAGTTTCTCATCATTCCAGATATAATCATCCTTTCATTCGTAGTAGACAGTCTGTTTTATTGCGAGGGAGATAACATCACGCTGATGACAGAGGCCGAAACTCCAGTGGGAGAGTTTAGCTGGATAGATGGTAGTGGACAACTTATTGGTACAGGGAATCCTGTTGCCTATACGCCGACAGGAGCGGAGGATATATTTGTCATAGGAGCAACTCCTAATGGATGTGAAGCAGCTGATAAGATAAGTATTAGACCCTACGCCTATGACGCTGAAATAAGGGGCGACAATATTGTGTGCTTAGAGGAAGTGACGACATTGACCATCGACAATAATACACACGATCAGTCTTTTACTTACATATGGGAACCTGAAGAGTTTATTCAAGAAAATAATGGAAACGCTATAGATATCTTATTGACAGAGAACACAGAATTTACGGTTACATCTACTAACCAAGATGGTTGTGTTTTCCAGACATCTTATTCTGTAATGCTAGATGAATTCTCATCACCCGATATCGATGCAATGGCAGAATCAAATAATATATTATTGACAGAAGACACACAACTTTCTGTTGATGAAATAGGAGGAGCGGAATACTTATGGGAACCAGCGGAGTCACTAGATGATCCTACCATATTTAATCCTATCGCTAGCCCTACAGATGAGCTTGTTATCTATACTGTAACAGTGATCGACGAAAATGGATGCATCGCTACAGACACAGTTTCTATATCAGTAGTGCAGCCGCTCTGTGATCAGACAGACGTTTTTGTTCCTAATATGTTTACGCCTAATGGAGATGATTTTAATGATGTGTTCCGAGTAGAAGGTAACTTTATCGATGAACTAAAAATGGTTGTTTATAATAGATGGGGCGAAGAAGTCTTTGAGTCCGATAGTCAAGATAATGCTTGGGATGGCACATTTAAAGGAACTGCACTGGAAGCGGATGTGTATGGGTATCATCTGACAGTAAGATGTATAAACGGCGAGTCCCTAGTAAAACAGGGAAATATTACACTGATGAAATAGTAGATCCAAAAAACTTTTAAACGTAAGCTATCATAAATTAATTTTTATGGTAGCTTTTTTTATAATACGTATTAGGATAACGATACTTATATTTATTAAAAGAGGAATTAACCCTAATAACAAAACTATATAAAATAATTGTTCTCCATTGTATAAGTGATATATAGGAATAAATAATATATTGTAAAACTAAACTGAGAACAAATGCTTTTGAGAACTTCTATTCTGTCAATAGTCCTAGCTATGCATTGTATTAGCCTAAGCGGACAAGAATTTACCTGTGATGGCACATTTTATATTAATACCTATCCAGGTGTGCCACCAACTACTGTATATGAAATAACAACTTCAGGTGGAATAAACTTTGTCTCTCTATTTGATGTACCCATAACGCTAAATGCTACAGGTCTTAACTCTGTAGACAAGAATATTTACGGGGTTAATGTATTTTCAGATAATGAAATATATAGAGTGGAGGCAGATGGAACAATTACTTCAGTTTTTGTAGAAAATGAACTTACTACTTTTAGTGCAGCGGCAGGAGCGATCAACAACAATGGTGTTTATGGCGTGCATGATAGAAATATGGATATGATATTTTTATATCAGACAGGAGCTACCGTTACTAAGTTAGGTTCATCTACTTTATTCTGGGATTCCTCTACAGGTAATACGGGAATTTTTAATCATGACATAGATGATCTAGTCTATGATCCCTTTGATGATTCCGTAATGTATACCTATCAGCGATTTTACCAAGGGCCAGTGCCTACACGGGGACACCTGTTAAGAGTTAATGTAGATATGGATAGCCCAGATTTCGGTATGGTCAGTTCAGTTGGTCTGCTAGACCCCAATGAGGTAGTCCATATGGGTGCATTATTTTTTGACACGAATGGAGCGCTACATGGATATGGTTCTCAGGTATCTGCACCTGTCCAACAAAATAGATTATTTAAAATAAATCAGAATGATGCATCATTAGTTCTTTTAGGAATAGGTCCCCAGGCGAGTGGGGTAGATGGATGTTCTTGTAGAAACCCATTGAAGCTAGAAAAAACTGTGAAATTATTAGAAACTACTTGCGACAGTAATTATTTAAAATATACCATAAGCATGGAAAATTTATCTATGCTTAATAGTATAGATTTAAAACTAAAAGATTCATTGATTTTCGATGGAATTATCACAAGTATGAATCTAGGTTCAGATGTGCAGACTGCAAATATATCTGGCGGAATAGGTAGTAATTTTGTCATTTTCGAAAATTTCAGCATCAGTGGTTTAGCTACAGAAAGTTTAGAATTATATGTAAGCACAGATCTCCAGAATGTAGAAGTATCTAATCAGGCTAGGTTATACGAAATAGGGGTGGCGACACCTATAGATTCGGATGATCCAATGACGATGGCTATCTCAGATCCGACACTGATTTTTTTACCTGACTTTTTATCTTCATCAGAAACAGAGTTCAACGAAGCAATATGTCCTGGAGATTCTGTCGTAATCAACGGAGTAAGTTACACGGAGGGAGGTATGTTCGATCAATCAATAGAAACTTCTGAAGGCTGTGATAGTACACTATTGATCAATATTACTGTATTAGAAGAAAGTTCTGAAACATTACAATTTAGTATCTGCGAAGGTGATCAAGTGGAAGTTAATAATGAGGTATATAGTACTGAAGGCACTTATGTTCAAGATCTTAAAAATACGGAGGGCTGTGATAGTACTCTACATATACTTGTAAATGTTCTCAGTAATAGTGTATCAATAATTGATGAGGAATTATGTGAGGGCGATATCATAATAATAAATGGTGAAGAGTACGGTAATTCGGGAAGTTATGAACAAGTTATTGTCAATGCAGATGGTTGTGATAGTCTAATAAGTATCACAGTCCAAGTACAAGAATCTGTCAACGGTGCACTGACGGTAAATTTGTGTCCAGGAGAGGTCTATGAATTAAACGGAGAAAGCTATAGTGATGTGGGTGAATATCAGCAGATGCTTACGAGTAATGCAGGATGTGATAGTTTACTAACGATAGAGATCGACCAGTTAGCGTCAAGTGAATCAATGACAAGTCTGGATCTTTGTAATGGAGACGAAGTCGTGATCAACGGCCAGACTTATTCAGAACCTGGGAATTATGAACAGATGCTGATTAATGTTGTAGGCTGTGATAGCATTGTCATGATAGAAATAAATGGGTTGCATCCCTCTAGTAGAACGGAGGATATAGAACTATGTGGTGGAGAAGAAATTGTTATTAATGATGTCGTGTATAATGTGCAAGGTTCATTTAATCAGTTGTTTACAAACGCTGTAGGCTGTGATAGTACCTTGGTTCTAAATATTACATTGGATGATACCTGCATAGATTGCGAAGATTTTTCAGGTAGTCATAAAATAGAATTGAAGATAGTCAAAGAAGAAACATTTGCTATAATAACTATCGATGTAGAAGATGTAAATATTACAATAGATAATGTGAAATATGATAACGTGGAAACATTCTTGCTACATTTTGTTTCGCTTAAATCTAATGGCTTAAATCTAGATCAATTAGACAGCTATAGTGCTGAAAAATTAAAAGACTTTCCTCTAGAATCCTTTTTGGAGTTAAAAGCCAATGAAAAAAGCAAAATATCAAAGAAATATAATAATCTAAGAAGTAGCATACTGGAAGATTTTGATAATTTAAGAGTAGGTTCTGCCATTAGTATTTATTAGTTGGTATCTACTCAGATGAATTTCTCTATAAGCGTATGAATAGAATGTCTAGGGTTATCGACCACGGGCTATAAACTACAATAGCTGAGCCCTTAATTTGTGGTGCTTACATTTATTCTAATTTTATACTGGCCAAGTCTATAGCATAATACCTAAATTATTAGGTATGTTAGTTTCCATGTTAGATTTAGAGGTAGTCTAATCATGGATGTATAATTATTTCCTCAGAATTATACCATTTCTATTTTTAGATGACGGAAAAGGATTTAGAATTGTTCAAAATGGATCAAGGCAAAAAACGTAGGC
>ENA-ORXR01000392-ORXR01000392.1-marine-metagenome-genome-assembly--contig:-NODE-392-length-61642-cov-3.932527_pt1 | contig 61642 bp, 41 predicted proteins | sample MGYA00237866_ERZ511479 | MGnify/ENA metagenome assembly ERZ511479 | reverse complement strand
AGAATCTTTCCCCTTTTATTATTCTACTACTATTATTAATCTCGAGCTGCGGCAATGATTTTTATGTTGCCAGCCCAGGTAATCTTCTAATATTAGAGGAGAAGAAGGATTTAAAAGCTTCCATCGCATTTAATTCTGCTCAATTAGCATACAGTCCTGCTAATAACTTGGGTGTCAAAGCAGACTTTGCCTACGTGAATCACTTAGACGAGTATCAAGGGGACGAACAATTACTACTAGGTACCATTGGGGTGGGTACGTATTTTTCAAGACCCGTTAAAGCACTATTTCCAAACAAGAAGAAACTTTTTGCAAATCCACAATTATGTTCCATCGGTATCGAATTCTATGCTAATGCGAGTTTAGGTAAGCAGAAAAGTTTAGTAAGTCCGTTATTTACCAGAGGTGGTCTTACTAGTTTTCGAAACACTACTTTTGGAGTATTTAAATCAAATGTATTTAAACCACACATAAGTAGCCAAGTGTATTGGCAGTCTAGATCGATAACGATTAATTTTGGTCTGAGAACTACATTTATTTATTATTACGATGGTTTTGCTTTTGGGGAATTCTCAGAGAATGATTTAAAACAAGCCAGAGACTTAATCACGAATTCACCTTTTTATTTAGTGGAGTATGATTTACAAATAGCTAAGGGTAATAGTAGAGTCCAAAGCTTTATCGGGGCATCTTGGGGTAGTAATTTCGGTCCGCTTGTAAACGGTAATGGTTCGGTAACATTTGGACTCAAAGTGAATATCCCAAACCTAGTTTACAGTATCAAGAACAATAAGTATAAGAAGCGTGTGAAAAGGAATACGGAGGAGTAAATGGGCTATTGCTAACTCGCCCTCATGTAGCTTATCATTAAGATATTGATATTTTTGAGTTTTCAACTTATAGCTAATTATATGTCACTCTCGAAAATCGAGACAAGGTAGGCTGTGGTGCTCTATGCTTATTAATGAATATGCCAAGCTAACAGTAACATTTTGCTGCATAGATCACCAAACCATTTTCAATGTTTATCTTAATACCTTCACTGCTTCTACCTTCAACAGGAGGTTCATCTGGAAACTCAAGCGTAAATACTTTATTGTTTGCCAATAAATACAATCCATATTTCTGGCTAAATACTTCATAATCATATTCATTTTCAGGAACTGTCAACCGCAAATGGGAGCTATTCACAAGACTGACAGGAAATTTACAAATGAGTAAAATATAATAACATATAATAAATTCTTTGAATAACTTAGCACTGTATATCTTAGCAATATAAAATAGCATTCTATGAAAAAGCAACCTGAAAACCGTGTTTACAACTTTCCTGACGCTGACCTATATCTACAATGTATAGCGCGACTAAACGATGCAAAACGAGATTATATAAAGTTTGCAGAGTATGGTTATGACAAAGCGAAAATGAAAGGACTGCATGCAAAGTGCGAGCTGTTTAAGGAGTTGCAAAATGATGATGAGGTAGTTGGTGACCAGATGATCGTCACGCAAAAAAAATATGATGCAGCTGATAAATTGCGAGCCGCTATTCGCAGTATGATGACCAGAGTACAAGTAAAATTTCACAACAAAAGTGGCCGATATAGAAAATTTGGTACCGCCAAGATGGGTGACATGACGGATGCGCAACTCTTGTTCTGTGGTAGAAGAGTCGCTAGAGTGGCTCGCCAGCAAATCGATTTTCTTGCAGACGTAGGTATCAATGAAAAGGTTATATCAAAAGTTGTAAGGGCATATGAGGCATTCGAGAATGCAAAAAATATACAACAGGATAGAGTTTCGGACAGAGATATAGCTGTAGAGCGTAGAGTAGAAGTTGGCAATAAAATATACCAGGAGATGGTATTGATGTGTAATATAGGTAAAGATATCTGGGAAGAAACGGATGTCACACGCTATCAAAACTATTGTATCTACGAGTCAAATAATGAACAAAAAAAGAAGAAAAAAGCAGCGAAAGAGTCTGCTGAATCTGAAAGTCTGGGCTCTTATCGGTCCTAGTCTTATAGTCTTCAATATCACGTATCCATTATGTTAGTAATGCAATAGCTGTGTTAGATTTTATCAATTGGCTAATGGAACCTTGTCTAAATTGCATCCATATTAGATACATTACATAAATACCATCTGCGTATATAGCTAGAGTATCAATCCCCTATTCTTGCAATATTTTTCCTATAAGAATAACAATACTCTTGGATGATTTAAGTCTTTAGTTTGGCAAGAATTTTTCTTTTATCAAGCGTAATTAGATACTAAAATCGCCTAAGCAAACTCGATATGATATTGAACGATAATGAAGATAAAGCTGGACTATACTATAAGGTTAAGGACCTTAAGGTTTTTGGTTCGAAGGAAAATCTATTCCACAATCAAAAGAAGTACAGAGTTGTCTATGACGAGCACGAGGCGCGCTATCTCTACTGTGAGCTTTCATTTTATAATAAACTATTTGATGAGACAGATTGGGAAACAACCCTAAGATTTGTGTGTACAAATAAGGATACCCAAGAAAAACTTTGCTCTCTGGATAAGAAAGTAAAAATCAGCAAAGACAAGAATATTATTTATGTCAGAGAAGGTTGGGGTACGCCTGAACCTGGTTGGTGGAAGCGTGGTAGATACGGTTGGGAAGTATTTTTAAACACTACCAAAATCGGAGATATAGATTTCTATATCGTGGACGGCGGTTATGTACTTCCAGATCAGAATAAATATTTCGATACAAAATCTATTAAGCTATTCGAAAGTGCAAGAGATGGTTTGGCAATAGATAAGCGGATCTATCTTAAAACTTTTTCTGCGCAAAATACGCGATATATTAATGTTGAACTTTGTCTTGAAAATAAATATCAGCATGAATATTTTCCTTTAGAACTACATTTTAATTTCTATAATGACGCGGGTCAGCATAAGGCATTTATGTCTTACTTCAGAGAGATAAAACAGCATAAAGGAGAAATCATTCTCGATACAGGATATGGATCTGACAATATTGGTTACTGGTACCGCGACAATTATACGCTGGAAGTAATCTTTATGGATCAAGTGATCGCAGTAGTACCATTCTTGGTAGGTGAAACGGACGAAACATCGGACGGATCACTAAGCTATAACACCGTGAAGACTCTTAAATCGGCAAAAAGTGTTTTATCTACAGAACCCATTACTTTCGAGGAAGCGAAACTAGAGCTAGAGCAATTAATAGGATTACGTACGGTAAAAGCACAGATTAACGAGCTAGCCACCTATCTTAAGTTTCTAAAGATTAGAAGAGATAAGGGTCTAGAAGATGATCAACAATTTAACTTGCACAGTATCTTCAAAGGAAATCCTGGTACAGGTAAAACTTCAGTAGCGCATTTGCTAGGTAAAATATATAATTCACTTGGGTTGCTATCTCATGGTAAAGTATTTGAGGTGGGTAGAGCTGATTTGGTCGGTGAATTCATTGGACAGACCGCACCAAAAGTGAAGAAAGCAATCGAGAAAGCGCGTGGTGGAATTTTGTTTGTCGACGAAGCTTACTCTTTGACTAACCGTGGAAATGACGGAAAAGATTTTGGTAGAGAAGTGATCGAAGTACTTCTAAAGGAAATGTCAGACGGTGAAGGGGACATTGCGATTATATGTGCAGGATATCCAAAGGAAATGTCAAACTTCTTGGACAGTAACCCAGGTCTCAACTCTAGAATAAAACACATCATCACTTTTCCGGATTATACACCTGACGAACTGATGGAAATATCTGACTACACCGCTTCTCGCAGAGGTGTGGTGATAGATATGGAAGCAAAGAAATTTATAAATAAGCGCATCTTCGAGATATACAGAAACAGAGATGATCAGTTTGGTAACGCAAGGTTTATCAACGGATTGATCGAAGAAGCAAAGCAAAATATGGCACTTCGATTAATGGCAACTACCATAGATATCGATGGTTTAGAAGAGACAGAAATTTCTACTTTGACCACAAAAGATATGGAAAAATTCTTTGATCAAAATAGTAACAACTATGTAGAGATGCCCATTGATGAAGAGCTCTTACAGTCTTCCTTATCACAATTGCATGATTTAGTCGGCCTGTCCGAACTCAAGCAAGAAGTCGATGAGATGGTAAAGCTAGTAAGATATTATAAGGACATCGGCAGGGATGTACGCCGAGCATTCTCACTACATACCGTATTCAAAGGAAATCCTGGTACAGGTAAAACCACTGTTGCCAGAATATTGGTGCAATTATATAAAGCACTCGGAATCCTAGAGCGAGGACATTTGATAGAATGTGATCGTAAATCTTTGGTTGCAGGTTATGTTGGTCAAACTGCCATAAAAACAAGTGAGCTGATAGATAAGGCAATGGGCGGTGGTCTATTTATAGATGAAGCCTACTCCTTAGTGAAAGGTGGTGCAACTGATTTTGGTCGCGAAGCCATTGAAACGCTACTGAAAAAAATGGAAGATCATCGTGGAGAATTGATGGTAATCGTAGCTGGTTATCCACAGGAAATGAATGTTTTCATCGAAGCGAATCCTGGACTAATGTCTCGATTTGACAAGCAATTTACTTTTAAAGATTATACTGCTCAGGAGCTATTGCTGATAGCCAAGATGATGTTGGATAAAGAGCAACTAAAGTTAGACGAAGAAGCTGAAAATCACTTGGTCGAATATATAAACAAGCTCATCCTAGGTAAGCATAAGTACTTTGGAAATGCGAGGACAATGCGTAAGATTATCAATGAAGCAATCAAGCGACAGAATCTAAGAATGGCAGATGTACCGACGGACAATAGAGATTGGATGTTGATACATACTATCCAAAAAACAGATGTGGAAGGCTTTAAACTTATGGAGAATGATTCTCAAAGAAGACGAGGTATTGGTTTCAGCTAAATTACGAACCATTAAATACATAAATACTTAAGAAATGCGGTATAAAAATTACTGCGCAAAAAATGGCAACAATGGCATTATAATTCCATGAAAATACTAGGAGTAGGTTTACGCTATTCCAATACTGCCAACGTTGTCATTTTTTATTTTTTTGATCTTCTCATCGGCTTGGTCCACTCTTCTCGCTGGGCAAACTGGACAATCTTCTTCATAAATCCAATGATGCTTAGAAATACCAAGTAAACAAAGGTAATCACAATATAAATCCACTTATAAGGTCCAATTTCATCTATACTCAATCCTGCCATAAAGTAAGCGACCAAACCAGAAAATACTGCATAGCACATAAAGCTAACAAATGATTTAGTCCAGTAAGCATTGTCATTCGTTGCTGATAGGCTGAAGACACTATTGAATACCGCGAAGAAAAGCAGGAAAGTTGCAGCTAGCGTCCATGCAAAGTCAGGATCAAGATGCGTAATACCAAGAATCTCTGCGACCTTAGCTAAAGCTAGTAGGCTTAAAAATGTCCCTAACACTATAAGAACCTGCATATAAGGGTTTAGCGCCTTAGAAAATATGGAGTTGTCCGTATTGCTCATAAAAATGAAATAGATGTTAGCGAGAATTGTTTAATGTACAACCATTATTTATTGTAACAAAAGGATCTAGCGGTACAGCAGACCTATTTAAAATTCAAGTTTTTAGGTAAACCGTAGAACGTTTGATGCAAGTAGTGAAGACTCACTCAAGCTCTACTGGCTCTGCATAAAGATCGAACTCAGTAGCTTCTACAACCTTCACCTCAGCAAAATCCCCGACTCTCAAAAAGTGTTTGCGGGCATCAATAAGCACTTCATTATCCACTTCTGGCGAGTCAAATTCTGAACGTGCGTAAAAGTAATCCCCCTCTTTTTTATCGACCAATACCTTATATACTTCACCGATCTTTGCCTGATTGAGTTCTAGACTAATCAGCTCTTGCACCTCCATCAATCTTCTCGCGCGCTCTTGTTTTATTTCCTCAGGTACATCGTCCTCTACCTCATACGCACTAGTACCTTCTTCATGCGAATACTGGAATACACCCAATCTTTCGAACCGCATGCGCTGTACAAAGTCTAGCATATTTTGAAACTCTTCCTCCGTTTCTCCTGGATATCCGACCAACATAGTTGTGCGTATCGCGATACCTGGAACGACCTCTCTTGCATGATTGATCAGCGCCTCCGTTTCCTCTACGGTGATCTGTCGACGCATACGTTTTAGCACATCATTGTCAGCATGTTGCAGTGGTATGTCTAAGTAGTTGCATACCTCATCATGATTCGCCATGGCAGTGAAAATCTCCCTTGGAAATTTACTCGGATATGCATAATGTAGTCGTATCCATTCTATTCCTTCCACTGCTGCTAAAGCCTCCAACAATTGTGGCAACTGTCTTTCTTTATATATGTCTAGCCCATAATAAGTAAGTTCCTGAGCGATGAGCATCAATTCTTTCACACCATACTTCGCCAAGTTTTTAGCCTCTTTTACCAAGTCCTCTATCGAGCGAGACACATGTTTTCCACGCATCAGCGGTATTGCACAGAAAGAACAAGTACGGTTACAGCCTTCAGATATTTTCAAAAAAGCATAGTGCTGCGGTGTCGTAATTACACGCTCCCCGATCAACTCATGCTTATAATCTGCATTAAATTTAGCCAGCAATCCTGGCAATTCCATCGTCCCAAAGTAGGCATCAACTTCTGGAATTTCTGCTTCCAAATCATTCTTGTATCGCTCCGAAAGGCAACCCGTCACGTATAGTTTATCTATCCCTCCTTCCGCCTTCACATCGGCATATTGTAGGATCGTATTAACTGACTCCTCCTTGGCACGATCTATAAATCCACAAGTATTTATGACTACCACATTGGAGTCATCTAGCATCCCTTCATGCTCTGCCTCTATATCATTTCCCTGCAGCTGCGTAATGATATTTTCTGAATCGACCAGGTTTTTAGAACAACCCAGGGTGATGACTTTCACTTTCGTCTTTTGCTTACTTTTTGTCTTCAAAATTAATTAATATTGAGCTGCAAAGATACGTTAATTGTCAGCATATTCCAGTTTTCTTGCATGGTGATTGCCAATAGGCTTTATATTGTAAGGGCTGTGGTTCGGGGCCATCACGGTCCAGTCTCGTTAAAAAACCTTCGACTGGACGTGACCGCGCTATCCGTTATATCCCGTTGTTTGCGAAAAGCAAAAAACGGGATGCCACTACTATCGCTTGTCTCTCGCGCGCTCCGCTTGCAGGGCTCTGCCTGAAACGGCTCGCCTTGCAGGCATGTTTAAAATGATAGAAATTGGCCTATTATACGATGTAAGCAATAATTAATTTTTGTGTTATGCCTCAAAATGATTTTTTGACTAAGGTTATACTATCTAAATATTCATATCTTTAGCTATAGATAAAAGATAATTATATTGAGCTTCCTGAGTTAGACTTAGATTGGAGCTCTAGTATTTTTTCTAAAAAAAAACTGCAAACCCTATTTGAGTTAAACTCTATATTGTTCTTATGAAAACTAAAATTCTAACTCTTTTTCTTTTATGTATAATTCAATTTAAAGCTGCTGGCCAAGAACCTTGTACCTATGCTCCACTCCAGTTTGAGGAACTCTCCCCCATATGGAGACATTATGTAATTGATAGTTCTATGATAGGTTATCAAGCTCCTGATCCTGCGGATACTTATGCATATGCAGGATATAATCATCTTTCTTGGGATATTGGATCCTTTGTAGAAGGTGATTTTTTGTACGAACTGTCTGAAATAAATATATCAGGAGATTACGCTGGTGCTCATATGGAAAAAATTGACATTAACACGGGCGAGTTGATGTGGCAGATAAACAATGATATAAGAACCAGCGAATATAGAGAAAAGGTGCTTGATGCACGTGTAGAGAAAGATGTGTTTATCGTTTCTGGAATTAGGGAAGATGTTACTGATGACGTTTCAATATCAATAGACCAATTTTTCTTTGCAGGTAAACTAGAAGGTAAGATATTTGAGAGAAAATATGACCTTGAAACGGGAGATCAAATTTCTTATATCACGCCAAGTCAAGAGGATAGTTTAGCGTATAATCTCTTTTTTATTCCATGGATTTATTACAATTATTTTACTGAGGGAGAAGGTGCAGAGAATTATTTAGACGCAAGAAATGTTGCTGAAGATAAGGGAACCTATTTAATTCGTAGATAGATTGATAGACTTGGTAGGCTAACGGATGGCCCTGACACATTGGTTACTGGAAGGTTTAATGATCGCTTATTTTCAGAAGCAATACATGTTGGCGGTCCCAGGTTTCGAAAGAAGAAAGATGGAAATTTTCTTTATCTAGAGCAATACTCACCGCAAGAAAGTGCAGACTATAGCTTTGAAGCTTATTTATCTGAATATGACAAAGACTTTAACCTGGTCAATGAAAGAAATTTGAAAGATTTTGGAATTAAACAATTTAGTTTAATCCAAATTATTAACACAGACGAAAATTACATTCTTTTGCGTGGATGTTACAATATTGATAACGCCTTTGTATATGGCTGCCGTAGTTTTCTCTTAGTACTAGATCAAGACTTAAACTTAGTGGATAAGTTTGATCTAGTGGATTCACAAGGCATACAATATCCATTTTTTCCACAATATTTAAAGAGGGGTATAGATGGTAAGCATTACGTAACAAACACTAGATTCAACTCGGACAGTAACGCTACTGTTGATATTAATAGAACTACTGATGAAGGTATTTTAGAGAACTTCCAAAGATTGACAATTTCCAATACGGAGAAAGTTTCTATTGTTCATTTTATGGAAATTTTAGACAATGGAGATTTTCTTATTAAATTTAGGCATAGCTGTTATGTGGATGGAATCAGAACAGGAGAATTTCGAGAATGGCAAAGGATAGATGCCGATGATTTCATGACAAGTATTGCCAACCAGGATCTAGATCTAGATTTAGAATATAAAATATTACCTAATCCATTTAATAATTATCTTGAAATTGATAACCCTACTAATACTATTACTAAGGTAGAGATTATTAACATCAATGGTATGGTTGTAAAAACGCAAAAGACGAATCTTGAGCCTCGTATTCGAATAAATACATCAAATGTTGAAGCGGGCTATTATTTCGTAAGACTAACTACTCATCAAAATAGAGAAGTATCAAGGAGTATTGTTAAGTTTTAGTCTTAGATATAGTACTAAGAAGTAGTGTACTAACTCAAATGGTATCATGTGACTAACTGCATGATGGGGAGTAAATGAATTATTTTATTTTTATTTCAACTCGATTTTATTGTTACTCGAAATGCGCTCCCAAAACGCCTGCCCCTCTCCTTTTCGGGTGAGCTAAGATTAAAGAATAGAGTGAAACTCTATTTTAAGGTTAATTGTAAATCAAGTCCTGAAACTTTTTCCAGCTATTCAAATGGAGACTATAAAAAATCACTATCACTAGTTTAAACATAGCTATTTTCTATCGTCCACATCTAGTTAGCTAGACAAGCCTTCAAAACTTAAATCTATTTTCACCTGTTCGATAGGTTTCACAAAAGTTTCACCCATCGCTGCATGCTTTCGTCCCCATCTAGTGAACTGGACAAGCTTTCAGGACTATTAGTCTGACTATACACCTTTCCCTTCAGAAAATTTTATAAATTTACCAAGCAATAATATCAGTTGCTCGAAGTTTAAATTTTAGAAAAGCCACACTATGAAAAATATACTTCTTACAACCCTTCTCTTATGCCTTAGCTTTGGACTGTTTGCACAAATTGGGATAACAGGTGCTTATTCTTCTATCAAGACAGCAGGCTGGGAGGATGTGCTCAACAATGAGGGCAGCATGACTTATAATTCTACCGGCTATACCGTTGGCTTAGAGTATTGGTTTAGGCTTCCGGATTTCAGGATAGAGTTTCTTCCAGAAATATCCTACGGAACATTTGATAATAACTTTGAAGGAAATACTCTGGTTCCCAATACCATGGAATCCTCCCTAGATATTATAGCTTTTGCATTCAATACCCAGATTTATATTTTTGATATGGAGGGGGATTGCAACTGCCCTACTTGGGGTAAGGATGGTAGCTTCTTTAATAAAGGTTTTTACTTGATGGCTGGTCCAGGTATATCGTATATTCAGCAAACATCAAATATATCTTTCGATGGAACAAACAATGAAGTAGAGGAAAATAACCTAAGATTACTTTTATCTGCTGGAGTTGGATTTGATTTTGGCATTACTAAGTCGCTTACTCTTACTGTATTCGGTAGATACAGATGGCACCAATCCAATTCTTTTGAGGGTCTAGAAAGGCTTGTCGATCTGAGCCCACAAGAAATTATTTACGAAAACTACGACAGTGTTATCACCCAGTTTGAGCCAGGGTTGAAGTTGTCTTATCGTTGGGGGGAGTAAGTGATATACACATAATTTTTCTCTACTATTGTATCAACCTTTGAGTCCACTCTGAAAACTGACGGATTGCACAAAATGGAATATTTTGGATGAGATTTTTGGTTTTCGAAATTCAGTGATGCCTGAGCATCAGTTAATTGAGGAAGTGAAAAATTTCACCAAAAGAAACATTTTTGGTTTTGTGAGTTTTCGGAGTGGACTCACCTTTAAGTCTTAACCACTTTTCGTGTAAAGGATCGCAGTGATATGAAGTAGTTGATAGCCCTTTCATGAAGTAAGTGCTAACGCAGGCTCGCCGAGGCACGAGAAGAGACAAGATAGTGCTATACTTCATAGGGCTAGCAGCTGCTGAATACAAACGCAGAGCCTGACCGCCGCATTCTTCTGCGGGGGATACACCCAGATAATACCACCCAAAAGATTGACTAACAAACATTAGCCTCTATCTAACGTATATTATATTTTAATATTTATTCCTAGGACACTTGTTATTTCAATAAATTAACTCCATATTTGGCGCATGTTAAACAAGAACATTATTATTAATATTATTTGTGTCATCATTATTCAGCAACCTGAATAGAGACTCGATATTTTATTAATAGTAAAAAGCCAGTCTCTTTGTAGAGGCTGGCTTTTTTTATTATAAATAACTATAGGTGAGGAAAAACAAATACAGCAGCACTATTACAAAGGATCCTTCACAACCCGCTTCGCAGGCTATGTTGCATGCGATAGGCTTGGAGAAAGAGGACTTCGATAAGGCTCAAATAGGAATCGTAAGTACAGGATGGGAAGGGAATCCATGCAATATGCATCTCAATGACTTGGCCAAATCGGTCAAATCTGGAGTGCAAGAAGTGGGCGAAATCGGACTCATATTTCACACTATAGGAGTGAGCGACGGTATCAGTATGGGGACAAGTGGCATGAATCATTCACTACCCTCTCGTGATATTATCGCAGATAGTATAGAAACAGTTGTATCTGCACAATGGTATGATGCGCTGATCACTGTGGTAGGCTGCGATAAGAATATGCCTGGTGCAATGATGGGAATCGGTAGACTGAATAGGCCTGCTATATTGGTCTATGGAGGGACTATTCAACCTGGTTGTCATCTGGAACAAAAGTTAGATGTGGTTTCTGCATTTGAGGCGGCTGGTCAAAAAGCAGCGGGGCAGATAGATCAAGAATTGTATGAACAAATAATAAAAAAAGCATGTCCTGGACCTGGAGCATGTGGCGGAATGTACACCGCAAATACAATGGCATCAGCGATAGAAGCTTTGGGAATGAGTCTACCCTACTCGTCTTCTAATCCAGCTATTAGCGGAGGTAAAAATGAGGAGTGTTTCCTAATAGGAAAACATATACAGTACCTCATAGAGCAAGATCTGAAACCAAAAGATATAGTGACTCGTGCCTCCTTCTTGAATGCGCTAAAACTAATCATGGTGCTGGGAGGATCTACCAATGCAGTACTCCATATGATCGCTATGGCAAAGGCATTTGAGGTGCAGTTAGACTTGGAAGATTTTCAAAAAATTAGTGATAGTACCCCATTTTTAGCAGACTTAAAACCAAGTGGAAAATTCGTCATGAATGATTTACACGAGATTGGTGGAGTACCTGCAGTGATGAAATATATGCTAGATCAAGATCTATTAGATGGAAGCTGTATGTCGGTTACTGGCAAAACTATTGCAGAAAATCTACAACATGTTCCAAGCTTAGGTGATACTCAAAAGGTAATCCACTTAATAGACGCGCCCATCAAAAAGACGGGACACCTGCAGATCCTCTATGGCAATTTGGCGGAAGGAGGATCAGTCGCTAAAATCACTGGAAAAGAGGGTTTGCTATTTGAAGGAATCGCAAAAGTATTTGACAGCGAAGCGGCAGCAAATGAAAAAATACTTGACGGTGAAATTGGCAAAGGAGACATTGTAGTCATTCGATACTGTGGTCCAAAAGGTGGGCCAGGAATGCCAGAAATGCTTAAACCTACATCTGCTATTATGGGAGCGGGTTTAGGTAATGATGTAGCATTGATAACGGATGGTAGATTCTCTGGCGGTACACATGGATTCGTGGTCGGTCACATCACTCCAGAGGCTGCAGTGGGTGGAAACATTGCCCTTATAGAAAATGGTGATAATATAAAAATAGATATTAAAAATAGAAAAATAGACTTAATAGTAGATGAAAAAGTACTGACAGATCGTCGTCAAAAATGGACTGCACCTACTTATCCAAATCTGAAAGGAAGTTTGAAAAAATATCAAAAACTGGTTTCTTCTGCATCCGAAGGATGTGTAACTGATGAATTTTAATTATGAACGTGAGAAATAAATCGACTCGAACAGCTAGCAAAAAATCTTTGCCTCAAAAGCGGCAGAAAATAACTGGAGCAGCAGCAATTCTAGAGTGCTTTCTAGCAGAAGGAATTGATACAATTTTTGGTTATCCTGGAGGTGCCATTATGCCTGTTTATGATGCATTATATTATTATGAAGATCGGCTAGAGCATATTTTAGCACGACATGAACAAGGTGCCATACATGCTGCGGAAGGCTATAGTCGTGTGACCCGTGAGACGGCTGTGTGCATTGCCACTTCTGGACCAGGTGCAACCAACCTAGTCACTGGTATTGCTGATGCGATGCTTGACAGCACGCCTCTAGTATGTGTTACCGGTCAAGTAAACTCTTCCGTAATAGGATCAGATGCCTTCCAAGAAATAGATGTGATCGGTTGTACAAACACCATCACTAAATGGAACTATCAAATAACAAAAGTCGAGGAGATACCCGCTATCCTAGCAAAGGCCTTTTATATAGCTAAGAGCGGAAGACCTGGCCCTGTGGTGATAGATATAACGAAGGATGCCCAATTAGACAGTCTCCATTTTGAATACGAGAAGGTGAATAAAATCCGTAGCTATCCTATTGAGTCAAAGCCGAACAAAACAAGGCTGCAAGACGCTGCAAATATGATCAATAAGGCTAAGCGACCATTTATATTAGCGGGACACGGAATTCTAATATCAGGTGCGCAAAAGATCTTCAAAAAATTTATTGAAAAGGCAGGTATACCCGTAGGTACTACTATTCACGGTTTGTCTAGTGTACCAAGTGACCATCCACTCCATAGAGGAATGCTCGGAATGCACGGTAATGTTGCACCCAATAAAATGACCAATGAATGTGATCTATTGATTGCTATTGGGATGCGCTTTGATGATCGTGTGACGGGTAATCTTGACTATTATGCGAAGCAAGCAAAGATTATTCATGTAGAAATAGACCCTTCAGAAATTAATAAGAATGTCCAAGTCGACCTACCGCTTTTAGGGGATGCAAAATCTATTTTGACTGCGTTGACACCTCTAGTGGAAGAAAAGTCTTATAAATCATGGTATAAAAAATTTGATGCTTATGACAAGCAAGAATTAGCGAAGGTGATCAGGAAAGATATGGCTCCAAGTAAAGGTGGCGATATTAAAATGGGAATGGCAGTAAAGGAAGTTTCCGATCAAACCAAAGGTAAGGCAATTGTCTGCACAGATGTAGGACAACATCAAATGGTGGCAGCACGCTACTACAATTATTTGGATACCAATCAATGGGTTAGTTCAGGAGGTGCTGGAACGATGGGCTTTGGGCTGCCTGCTGCCTTTGGCGCAAAGTATGCCAAACCTAATAAGCAAGTTGTCGCTTTCATTGGCGATGGTGGATTTCAGATGACTATTCAAGAGTTGGGTATGTGCGCTCAGTGGAATGTAGGTGTCAAGATTGTGCTATTGGACAATAACTATCTTGGTATGGTGCGACAATGGCAACAGTTGTTTTTTGATAAGCGATACAGTTCGGTACACCTACAAAATCCAGATTTTGTAAAGATAGCCGAAGGTTTTGGAGTACCAGGGACTACTATTACTGATCCCGCAGACTTGGCTGATGCCGTAAAAACAATGTTAGATCATGAAGGGCCTTACTTATTGCACATCCGAGTAGAGAAAGAAGAAAATGTATTTCCGATGATTCCTACTGGTGCATCGGTATCTGATGTGAGGTTGGAATAAAAATTGATTATTATAAATATTAGTTATATGAAAAGTGATGAGAAGGAGTTTACGATCTCTGTATTTTCTGAGAATGAAGTAGGATTACTGAGTCGTGTAGTGGCTGTATTTTCAAGACGCTATATAGATATAGTAAGTCTCAACACTTCTGAGTCTTCGAATAAGGATATATTCAGATTCACAATTGTTGTCATCATGACTGAGGAAATGGTGAAGAAGATATGCGCGCAGATAGAAAAGCAGATCTACGTAATCAAGGCTTTCTATCATGAACGTAAGGATATTGTTTTCCAAGAAATGGCTTTGTACAAAGTGCCGACCGCAATATTCATGAACTCGGATAAAATTGAAAGCTTGGTAAGATTTCACAATGCAAGAATTTTAAGTATAGAACCTGAATATATCGTGATCGAGAAAACTGGACATGAAGATGAAACAACTGCCTTACTCGAAGCCCTTAAAAAGGAGGGTATTTACGAATTTGTAAGATCAGGAAGAGTTTCGATAACGAAACCAATGGAACAATTAAATAATTATTTATCCAAGCTGGAGCGGTCAAAATATATAAGCTAAAAACATACAACACTACTATCGACGTCGCATAAAGATGTGAGCGATAGAACTATGACAAACCATATTTGAGTCCACTCCGAAAACGCACAAAACCGTAAATGTTTCTTTTGGCGATTTTTTTCATTTTCTCAATTCACTGATGCTCAGGTATCACTGAATTTCGAAAACCAAAAATCTCATCCAAAATATTCCATTTTATGCAATTCGTCAGTTTTCGGAGTGTACTCATATTTTTTCATTGAAAAAATAATGGTTATGAAATATATAATCTGCGCATTAATTATTTGTTTAGGATTATCTTTTGGATATGGTCAAGGCATTTATATAGACAATAAGACTGTATTTAAAGATGGCATCTATATGAGCTTTGAGGACTTCGTGAACAATGAGCCAAGTATGCGTGTAGACGCTTTGCATGTGAAATGGATAGAGACTCCGTTCTTCAATAAGCTAAAATTTAAGTCGTGCAAAAAGTACAATAAAGGTAAATTAAGAAAGGTAGATATGCGCGAAATATGGGGCATTTGTATCGGAGGAGTTCCATATATACAATATAGTGTGAGCATACCATATCGATTAGAATTCGGTAACAGTGCCGAGGACTTAAATGGAAAATCTTCCTTCAGCAGAATAAGGATACTGGGAAATATTTGTCATTTTAATATTGAAGATTACTTTCCAAAGCGACAGAATTCATCTTTTGCAAATAATATGTTTTCAAAAGAAGGCAATGGAAAAATGATCCGAGCTCAAAAAATGCTAAAGCTAAGCACGGGTAAAGTTTACGCCTACGACGAGTATATATTTGGTCAGTTAATAAAGGACGACTCGCGATTGTATACTGACTTTAAAAACGACGCTAAAAGGGAATATAAGTTGTTTGTCTATTTGCAGGAATACAATAAGCGTAATCCCGTGATGAATAGATCTGTGATGGCAAACAACGATAAAGAATAATATTTAAAAATCAAAAGAACAAACAACATGGCAAAAATTAATTTTGGAGGTACCGAAGAAAACGTAGTTACTCGAGAAGAGTTTCCATTGCAAAAAGCGAAGGAAATATTGGCAGATGAGACAATTGCGATCATTGGATATGGTGTACAAGGTCCTGGCCAAGCGCTCAATTTGAGGGATAACGGTTTTAAGGTTATAGTAGGCCAGCGCTCCCCTTCTAAGTCATATGACAAAGCTGTTGCTGATGGATTTGTACCTGGGGAAACATTATTTTCTATCGAAGAGGCGGTGAAGCGAGGGACAGTGATACAATACCTTCTATCAGATGCAGCGCAAATAGCTATGTGGCCAACCATAAAGCCGCTACTTACCGCTGGCAAGGCACTTTACTTTTCTCATGGTTTTGGGATTACTTATAAAGAGCGTACAGAAATAATACCACCAGATGATATAGATGTAATATTAGTGGCACCAAAAGGATCTGGAACAAGCTTGAGACGATTATTCGTGGCTGGGCGTGGATTGAATAGTAGCTACGCTATTTTTCAAGATGCTACAGGTCGAGCAAAAGAACGGGTGATTGCATTAGGTATAGGCATCGGTTCTGGATATTTATTTGAGACAACTTTCAAAAAGGAAGTATACAGTGATCTGACGGGTGAGCGTGGTACGCTGATGGGGGCTATAGCTGGAATATTCGAAGCACAATATGATGTCCTACGAAAAAATGGACATTCTCCTTCAGAAGCATTCAATGAAACCGTAGAAGAACTTACTCAAAGTCTGATGCCACTAGTAGCAGAAAATGGGATGGACTGGATGTATGCCAATTGCTCTACTACTGCTCAGCGTGGTGCGCTGGATTGGAAAAACAAATTTCGTGACGCAGTAGCCCCAGTTTTCTCAGAATTATATACTTCGGTAGCTTCGGGTGAAGAAGCCCAAAAATCTATAGATAGCAATAGTCAATCAGATTATCGAGTAAAACTTGATGGAGAACTAAGTGAAATTGCTAATTCGGAGATGTGGCAGGCTGGTAAGGCGGTGCGATCGCTGCGTCCTGAGAATGAGGGTTAGCGCTAGCCCATACATAAATAAAAAATTGAGACTATCTGACTCTTCATTTTACGGGATAGGGGTAGAAGCGATATACCCTATGCTATACGACTAGTGCTATAAGATCGCAAGCAGGCTCGACGAGGAACGAGGAGAGACAAGTGCGGTCTATATAGCGCAGGAGAATAGCATAGGGTATACAAGCGGATGACCCGCCCGTCAGTGTGCGGAATTGGTGGCAGTAGGCAAAGACGGGATCCCCCAAATTTGGGATTACTTTAAAATTGATATCGTAAAAAAAATAATTTAAAAGTCAAGGCTTCAATTATCCATAAATTCGCTTACCTTTGTATCCCGTAATGGACTCAATACAATCTTTACTCCGTATTCAGTTTTGTTTCAAATATATTTTTCAAGTTGACCGAAATAAGAAGCTGGTAGCTAAGCTACTAAGCCTTTTTTTATTTGATAATATATAGATATGGCAAATGAATATTGTAGATATTAGCGTACGGGTCCCTAATAAAATATTATGACTAAATATGTTTTTGTTACGGGCGGTGTAACGTCTTCTCTGGGAAAAGGAATCATCGCGGCTTCGTTGGCTAAACTTCTACAGGCGAGGGGCTTCTCGGTAACTATTCAGAAATTTGACCCTTACCTCAATCTTGATCCAGGCACCTTGAATCCTTACGAACATGGAGAGTGCTTTGTCACCGATGATGGTGCGGAAACGGATCTTGACCTGGGACACTATGAGCGGTTCTTGAATATTGCTACTTCACAGGCCAATAATGTGACCACCGGTAGGATATATCAAACCGTCATCAGCAAAGAAAGAGCGGGCGATTATTTGGGTAAAACGGTGCAAGTGATACCGCATATAACAGACGAGATAAAGCGCAGGGCTCAGCTGCTAGGACAATCGAAGAAATACGACATAGTCATTACCGAACTTGGTGGTACGGTAGGTGATATCGAATCTTTGCCGTATTTGGAAGCGCTACGTCAAATGCGCTGGGAGTTGGGAACGGATAATTGTCTGGTAGTTCATCTTACACTGATACCTTACTTAAAGGCAGCTAAAGAGCTAAAAACCAAGCCCACACAACACTCTGTAAAGGAATTATTGAATACTGGTATACAACCTGATATATTAGTTTGCCGAACGGAACATCCGATCACTATGGACATCCGTCGTAAGCTGGCGCTCTTCTGTAACGTGGAGGTGTCTTCTGTGATAGAGGCAATAGATGCGGAAACGATCTATGATGTGCCACTGCTGATGCTAAAGGAAAATCTGGATGCGACGGTAATAAATAAACTGCGGTTGCAAGATAAAAAGGAGCCAGATTTGAGAAAGTGGAAGACCTTTTTGGGTCGGCTAAAGAATCCATCTTACGAAGTCAAAGTAGGACTAGTAGGAAAATACAATGAGCTTCCAGATGCTTATAAATCTATCTATGAATCATTTATTCATGCTGGCGGCGTTAATGAATGCAAAGTCAGAGTGGTGCCTATCCACGCTAGACATTTAGAGGGCAGTCAAGAAGATGTGCAGAAGGCATTGTCAGATTTGGATGGTGTATTGGTTGCACCAGGATTTGGTGAACGAGGCATCAAAGGAAAGCTTGCAGCCATACGTTATGTACGGGAAAATAAAATTCCATTTTTTGGAATATGTCTGGGCATGCAATGTGCTGCAGTAGAATTTGCGAATAATAAACTATTCTTGTCTGGAGCATCGAGTACGGAGGTTACCACAAAGACGCCTTACCCAATTATAGACTTGATGGAGGATCAAAAAACCATCGCACAAAAAGGTGGCACTATGCGTCTGGGTGCATATAAATGTGAGCTTACGAAAGGCTCTAAAGCACATGCAGCGTATAATAAACTAACGATTAAAGAGCGCCATCGTCATCGCTATGAATTCAACAATACTTACTTAAAGGATTTTGAAGCGGCGGGCATGATTGCGACTGGGATAAATCCAAAAACCAAGCTTGTTGAGATTCTAGAAATAAAAGATCATCCGTGGTTTATGGGTGTTCAGTTTCATCCAGAATTAAAAAGCACGGTTGAAAACCCACATCCACTGTTTGTAGATTTTGTCAAAGCTTGTCGTGAAAAGAAGCTTGAGAAGAAAGAATCTATTGCAAAGGCGCAAGCGTAAGATGTCTATTTTGCACAGAAGATTGCTGCCATATTACGGCATTTTTGTGCTCCTAACATTTCTATGTAAAGATCATATTTTCTTTTGGGATACGTATCAGCTATGTGGTAAACAGGCTTGGGCGATCTATGAAAATGGACTACTAAACTGGGTGCTGCCTCAAGAAATAGATAGTGGACATCCTCCGCTTTTCGGATTGATTCATGCGTGCTTATGGAAACTTTTTGAACCAAGCCTAGCAGTAAGTCACTTCGCGATGCTGCCATTTTTGTTCGGAATTATTTTTTATTTTTATCGTGTTGGAGTTCAATTAATAGGAGAAAAAGAGTCCTTTTGGCTGCTGCCTTTTTTATTAGCAGATGCCGTATTTATGGGACAATCTGTGCTGGTAAGTCCAGATATAGTGTTGGTGTTTTTTATGCTGATGACTATCCATGGTATTCTAAGCGGAAATAAGGGTGAAAAATGTCTTGGTGCCCTTGGCTTGGGTTTGATAAGCATGAGGGGCATGATGGTGTTGGCAGCATTAATTATGCATGAACTTTTCTTTAAAATTAAGACCTCTGAAATTAAGTCTCGACTATATAGCATGAGTGTCTATCTGCCTGCAATCTTACTTGTACTGGGTTTTTTAATTTTTCATTATTTGAAGACAGGCTGGTTTGGTCATCATGAAGATTCTCAGTGGGCGAACGCTTTTAGGATCGTTGACCTAGGAGGTTTAGTGAAGAATGTGGCGGTATATGTTTGGCGGATATTTGATTTTGGGAGGGTGTTTCTTGTCCTCTGCTTGATATTGTTTTGGTATAAAATACGCCAATTTCCATCGGATGAAAAGCGTGAGCAAATTGTTTCTCTGTTGAGTTTTATGGCCTTGGTTTTGACGCCAGTATTATTGATTCACCAAGGCTTATTGTTGAACAGATATATGCTGCCAATATTTTTGTTGATGAGTATCTTGACTTGGTATCTACTAATGCGTATATCTTATACTTCGCGAACTAGAAAAATACTTCTCTCCGTTGTTCTATGTGGCATGATTACTGGTAATTTTTGGGTTTATCCTAAAAAAATATCTCAGGGATGGGATTCTACTTTAGGCCATATACCGTACTATCATTTAAGAGATAAGATGAATACTTATATGGTTGAAAATGCAATATCTTCACATAGAGTTGGCACTGCATTTCCTAATATCGGACCGCTCAAGTATTATGATCCAACAAAAATTGAGCACGGAATGAAGGAGTATGATCTTGAGAATAATGAATATATATTTTACAGCAATGTTTATAATGATTTTAGTGATGATGAAATAGATATCTTGGAATCTAAGAGGTGGACTGTAGAGAAGGAATACCACTTTTATCCTGTTTGTGTTATTTTATATAAAAAGGTACAATGAGAAAACTAAGTTTAAAAGAACTTAATAGATTAGAAGTAGCTGAATTTAAAGAGAAGAAAAAGTTTCCTTTAATCATAGTGCTAGATAATGTGCGATCCGCTCTTAATGTAGGTTCCGCATTTAGAACCTCAGATGCATTTGCATTAGAAGAGATCGTCTTGGTAGGTATAAGCGCACAGCCACCACATCGGGAAATATCCAAAACTGCTATTGGCGCAACGGAATCAGTCGCATGGGTTTACAAGGAGACAGTAGAGCAAACTATCGCATATCTGAATGATAAAGATTACAAGATAGTACCTATAGAGCAGGCTGAAAATAGTACATCACTGCAAGACTTCAAGATAGAAAAGGAATTTAAGATCGCCCTCATATTTGGTAATGAAGTCAAGGGTGTCAGTCAAGGCTTTATGGATCATGCCGAAGAATGTATTGAGATCCCACAGTTTGGAACTAAGCATTCTCTAAATATATCTGTAACAATCGGTATAGTATCGTGGGTATTTGTCGAAAAATTAATATAATTAGAAGAAATTAGGCATTTTTGTAGCTTTATTATCGTTTGAAGTGTTATTCTAGGCGTACCTTATAGTCAAGACTTTCTGTAAATTATTGACTTGGGTATATTTATAAAATTGACGAGAATATGATAAATAATAATATCGATAAGGAAATCAAAGAATCCCTCAAGAACTGGAAGGAGATTATCTCATCTTATCAAGTCCCAAATAATAGAAAAGCGGTCATTCAGGTTCTGAATACTTTTGTTCCTTTTATTGCATTGTGGGTGCTTATGTACTTTAGTATGCAGTGGTCTATCCTACTTACTATAGGCCTAGGTGTAATAAATGCATTCTTTATGGTACGTATTTTTATCATTCAGCACGATTGTGGACACCAGTCCTTCTTCAAATCTAAGAAATTAAATAATGCGGTAGGATATATTTGTAGCCTATTTAGCTCTATACCTTATACTTATTGGGCAAAGGTTCACAATTTTCATCACGGTCACAACGGGCAACTCGAAGTAAGAGAAGTCGGTGATATCCCAACACTCACCGTTGAGGAATATCGTCAAAGATCCAAATGGGGCAAACTTCGTTACAGGATATGGAGAATGCCATTGATCACTTTTGTAATCGCCCCTGCTTTTTACTTTATTATTTCGAATCGTATTCCGCTATTTAAGGATAAACTGAAAAACATGAAATCGATAAGCCGCAGTCAGCTTAGAAACAATATATTGATACTTGCATTATATGCAAGTTTAGCTTGGCTACTTGGCTGGAAGCAATTTTTATTTATTCAGCTTACCTTAATTTTCCTTTTTGGAATAATCGCATTCTGGTTTTTCTATATTCAACATCAGCACGAAGCGTCCTACAAGCAGTGGAAAAAGAACTGGGATTATTTATTGTCAGCTATACGGGGGTCGTCCTACTATCGTCTTCCAAGACCTATACAGTGGTTGACAGGGAATATTGGTATACATCATATACATCACCTCAGTAGCATCATACCAAACTATAATTTGGAGAAGTGTATGCGTGAGAATAAGATTCTCAATAAGTACGTAACTACGATTGGTTTTTGGGAAAGTTTGAAAATGATTAAGTATAAACTTTGGGATGAAGATCGCGGGAAAATGGTATCGTTCGAAGAGTTCAAGTCTTACGAAAAGGTGAGACAACAGGCTGCTTAAGTTTATTTGGCATTTATACTCTCGTGCCTAGCTCTATAGCTTCCAGGTCTTTTATACTACCATCATCTATGGTGAATCGTAGAATAGTTTTCACTTGATGAATTCCAATATTTCCACAAGCACCAGGATTGATGTGCAGAAAATCATACTTCTTATCCATCATTACTTTTAAGATATGTGAATGACCACAGATAAATAACTTGGGAGGATTTTCTTCAAAAATCTTTGTTACCCTTTTATTATAGCGACCAGGGTATCCACCTATATGCGTTATCAGCACATCCATTCCCTCACAGTCGAATCTTAAATTTTCAGGATAGATATAGCGAATATCTTTGCCATCGATATTTCCATAAACCGCTTTTGTAGGCTTATAGTTTTCTAGCTTTTCGATAACTTCCAGTGTTCCTATATCGCCAGCGTGCCAGATCTCGTCTACCTCATCAAAGTATTTATAGATGCTTTTCTCTAATACACTGTGTGTATCGGATAGCAAACCGATTCTTCTCATTTCTATTTCGTAAGTTGTTGAAAAACGTCTTCCACAGAGGTCTTTTCTAAATGCAGTTGCAACAAAATAATATTTTGATCAACTGCAAATCTAAAGATCACTTCCCGCAAATCTATTCTATTAGAACCTTTGATTCTATACCTATTTTTTCCTAGCGAGATTATAGTCAAGATTTCTTTATTAGTGGATAACAATTTTTCTGGCAATGCTTTTTTCGTTTCTACTAGGATCGTTTGGATTTTATCACTCGCGCCTTGTAGAGATTCGATAGAGTCATTCGCTACTAGTTTACCATTATTGATGATTTCTACCCTATCGCAGATTGCTTGTACTTCTTGCATGATATGAGAAGAAAATATCACCGTTTTTTCCTGTCCAAGTGATTTGATTAGACCTCTGATCTCTGCCAATTGGTTTGGATCTAATCCAGAGGTAGGCTCATCAAGTATAAGAACTTCTGGGTCGTGCAGCATAGATTGGGCGAGCCCCACCCGTTGCCGATAACCCTTACTTAACGCCTGTATTTTTTTGTGCTGCTCCTTTCCGAGGCCGACCATTTCGATCATTTGCGCCACCCTCTTTTTCTTCTTTTTGATATGGTAAAGTCCAGCTACGAAGCTAAGATACTCCTTAATGTACATGTCACGATATAGCGGATTGTGCTCAGGAAGATAACCTATTTTTTTTCGCACATCTATTGGACTCTCCACTACATCATAGCCGCAAACTTGAGCAGAGCCAGTCGTCTGAGGAATAAAGCATGTCAGAATTTTCATAGTGGTCGTCTTACCCGCCCCATTCGGACCGAGTAGTCCCACAATTTCTCCTTTCTTGGCAGAAAAACTAACCTGATCCAGCGCCTTTTGACTACCATAATGCTTACTTAAATTATTTACAACTACTGACATGATCTCGATTCTCTTTTTAGGTGGATGGTCTGACGTCCTGCAATGGCAAAGATATTAATCCGCACTTCTTTTTATAGTCTTCCGTTACATCTTTAGACAAGATACATCACTTATTATCATTTTTACGCACAAAATAATTGCGATAAATCGGTTTTCTGTACCAAAACTGTAAGTACATTATCGGATACATCAGAAGATCAAGAACTGAATTTCCAGTAGAAAATTCTATATCATCGACTATCATTGTTTGCCGCTCAGCTATATTCTTAAGCGTATGACGATGCCTCCAATGTTTTATGGGAGGAGGAATTTCTACCCCTTCATCTATAAAATAAATTGCATCTGAATTTTCTTGCTGTTCTACGATAAGAGCCTTCCATGATTGTTGGACGCCTAATATACCAAGTTGCATTTCAACCTTATCTCCCTTATTGCATCCATCAAATCTTTCCAGTTGTAAGTTAATCAGCGGTGGTTTTAGTGCTAAAAATAAATCCCTATCAAATTGGGCAAATACATCTTTGTAGTTTTGCGCTACTAAAGTTTCAATAAGAATTTTCATACAGTGGCTGATTTTTGATTTAATCTAAACAACATTACTTTTGAAGATGAGTTCAATCAATTTACCACCTAAAAATATTATTGGAGAAGCAGAATTAGTAGGGAAAATTTAAGGTTAATATTACATTTTACAAATAACTTCGATAGCCTTTAAAATAGTTTGATTTCAGGTTATAGAGCAGTTTTAAGCATATTTTGTGGTGCTGCCCCCTCTGCCATACTTCAAGCTCTACTCAGGGGTCGGGTCATACGCTTTACTCCAGCCGTTACCTCCCTATTCAGCTATTTCTGCTCAGCTGTCTCGAAGAGAGCCAGATGAGCAGAAGCTTCATTAGGGAGCTCTCAACTTACGTGCTCGCTTCTACCCCTCAGCTATTAAAAGTTTCTGACCTATGAGTAGGTATATTCGTTATTGGTTGTAGTTTATCCGTTCAATTATTTCCATACACATTCTTCCATTATGATAGGGAGCTTTCCATGCACCAGCTTTATCTTCGGAGGAAGGTACTTTACCGTTTTCTAAAATCCCCCAATGCCACTCGCCATTTTCTTTATCCAATATATTATTTTTAATAAAATTCCAGCATTTTATACTCGCATCAAAAAACTTATTTTCCTGAGATAACTCAAAAGCATTATAAAAACCGACCATAGATTCTGCCTGTACCCACCAATGTTTTTCATATACAAAATGCGCATCTTCACTTTCGTATATAATGCCCCCCGAGCTATCGAATGCTTTATCTAAAGTAGTGTTTGCCATCTCAACAGCTATAGTCTTGACCATACGTAGTAATTCATCATCTCCTAGCACGATTGCCGCTTCATGTAATAGCCAACTGCATTCAATATCGTGTCCGTATGAAATGATACTCGATTTTGAATTCCATGCTTCATCAAAAAATAAATGTAAATGATTTGACTCCTTATCTATGAACTTACTGATGAAACATTTAATTAAGCTTTGCAACGCCTTTCCTACTTTCTCACTTGGAGAGACTCGATATAGATTGGTATAAGCTTCCAAGATATGCAAGTGCGTATTCATAGTTTTCGCTTCGTTGGCATCCTTTTCACTCAAACGGAGATCATCTAATGGCTGCCAATCCTCTGTAAATGCTTCGAAATATCCATCCTCCTTTTTGTCTAAACTATATTTCTCTATCAAGTCAAATAGCTCAATAGCTGCATTAAGCGCATCACTAGTTTTCGTCAAGCGATAGTACTCTGACAATCCATAAATACCAAAAGCTATAGCATATATCTGTTTCTTAGTGTGCGTAGGATTACCCTCGTAGTCAAGCATCCAGAAGAGTCCGCCGTTTTTTTTATCTACAAAAAATTTTACTAAATACTTATAAGCTCGGTGAGCAATAATCTCGTATTGTGCATTTTTAGTTAGATTGGCAGCCGCAGAAAATGCCCAAAGTATACGGGTGTTCAAAATCACCCCTTTGTCTGCTTCAGGATACACTTGGTTTTGACCGTCTACCTTTCCATAAAAACCGCCATTTGTATCGTCAATCATATTGTCCGTCCACCACTTCAATATGGAGGCCAATTCGTTTTCCATTTCGGCTTTTAATTCTATAAACGCATTCTTATTCATCTGTCGAAAGTTTAAAGATCGGACTGTCCGTAGGGATTATTCGTATTACCATCTAGAACAGATTTGTAGTAGATGCACCAGAAAAATATTTGGGTAGGCACAAAGTCTATTAATGAAATAACAAAAGTTAAGAATACGATTTCAATACCTCTAAATTCCGTTGAATGAGTTCATTTCTGGCATTAACTGAGGTGGAGGATCGTAATCCATCCTCAGGCGTGTTCATCACATAGTCCAAGAGCTTTTCTACGCTTGAAGTTGCTACGTGCATACGCGTATCAGATGATGCGTAGTATATGAACACCTCTTTGTTTTGGTTGACAATCCAACCATTACTAAATGCAACATTGGATACATCCCCTACTCTTTCTTCGTTTTGTGGAGAAATAAAATGTCCCGCAGGTGCGTGTGTAATGACCCAAGGTTTTTCTAGGTCAGTCAGAAATAGATAAAGCACATAGCGTAAGCCAGCAGCTGTATTACGTACTCCATGTGCTAAGTGTAACCAACCTTTCTCCGTTTTGATGGGTGGAGGTCCTTGTCCATTCTTAATCTCTTTAATGGTGTGGTAAACTTTTGAATCTACAATGACCTCATTCTTTACTTCTGCATTCACCATGGTATCTGTCAAACCCCAACCTATGCCACCACCACCGCCTACACTGATAAATCCGTCCTGAGGTCGAGTATAGAGCGCATATTTACCATCTACAAACTCTGGATGCAATACTACATTCCTTTGCTGACCAGAGTAAGTAATTAAGTCTGGGAGTCTTTCCCAATCTTTTAAATCTTTGGTACGCGCAATACCGCACTGCGCTATGGCTGCAGAAGTATTATTGGGGTGTGAACTATCCTTACGCTCCGTACAGAACAGTCCATAAATCCAACCATCTTCGTGATGTGTCAGTCGCATATCATAAACATTGGTATCTGGATCGTTCGTCTCTGGCATCGTAATCGGATAATCCCAAAATTCAAAATTATCCACTCCATTAGGACTTTCCGCAATGGCAAAAAATGATTTTCGATCATCTCCTTCTACTCGCACTGCAAGAAGGTATTTTCCTTCCCAAAGAATAGCTCCTGAATTAAATGTTGCATTGATACCTTGACGTTCTAGGAGGTTCGAGTTAGTTTTTTCATCTAGATCATACCGCCAAATAATGGGTGCATGTGCGGCTGTAACAATAGGATACTTCCATCGGTCATATATTCCGTTCCCGTTTTCTTGCTTTTCGTTTTTGCGATTAATTAGTTCCTTATGCGTTGATAACAGGTTTTTTACTTTTTCTTGAAATTCGCTCATTTTATATTTTCTTATGTTCTATGGAGACCAAATCTGCAGGATAGTCTTCCATTTTATCATACCAGTTGAATTTTAAAATCGTAGTACAAATGGCAATAACGACCATTGCAACTAGAAATTTATTCCAATCTTGAATCACCATGAATATAGGTGCAGCTACTAGAGATGTTTGCCAAATAATTCCGATAACCACATTAAAAATATCTTTTCCAAAATCCTTATTTTCTTGTACATCAGGATTCTCTGCTTGTAATTTTTGAAGGATTGGTTTCCATAGTCCCCATGGTCTAGTCTTAAGATAAAACTTCTTTAATACCTCTTCATCGTCTGGTGGAGAAAAATAACTACCTAGAAGACAGCCAAATAGTGATATTGCAAAGTTAATAGGAAAAGCTTCTAAAGCTGACCAGTCTGGTAGTGCATAAGGCAAGATCATAGCAGCTAGAATACCTCCGACCATTCCTAAGAAATAACCATATCCATTAAACCTCCACCAAAACCACTTTAGTAAATTGGCGGCAGTATAGCCTCCGTAAAGTGCTGCGACCAACCAGTCAATAATATCATTGATGGAATCTAAAAGAAAAGCAAATAATGTCCCAATAATTACGACGGCCAATGAGCAGATATAACTCATTTGGACGTATTTCTTATCTGAAGCATCAGGATTAATATATCTCTTATAGATGTCGTTTACTAAATAAGCTGGCGCAGCATTAACCGCAGCCGCAAATGATGACATAAATGCCGCTAATAATCCAGCAATTAATAATCCCATTAATCCTACTGGAACAAAATTTTTGATAGCAAATGGTAAGATTTGCTCGAAGTCCACATCGTCACCCATCAAATTTAAATCATCGCTAAAGAAAACCAAAGCTAAAATTGTCAAACCAGCTATCAACATATATCGTGGGAATAACAAAACTACATTTACAAAACCACTCATCTTTGCAGCCTCCTTTGGCGATCGTGTAGAGAGCACTCTTTGCATATCATAATTAGGTGCGGGTCCTGCAAAACTTTGGAGCAATCCTTTAAGTAGGATCATCATAAAGAAAATGGTAAATAGCTCCCAGCCATCATCTGAAATTTTATTGTTGGCTGATTCCATCAAATTAGACCAATCTAGTCCTAGTTCCCACCCAAAGAAGATATTTCCCCAATCATCTGGTACAAACTGAGCTAGCATTTCGGGTGATACTTGTTGCATAGCAATGATTCCGATCGCCACACTTGCAATAGTCATTATTACGTATTGTAGTACTTCTGTAAACACAACACTATACATACCACCTTTAATAACATATATAGCGGTGATAGATGTAAAGATTAATCCGTAATAAATTTCATTCATGCCTGGATCTGCTGAAAGTTCCCAAGGAAGAAAAACGGTTGCAAACTTTCCTATTCCGATAAAACCGTATGCTACATAACTGATAACCACAATAATAGCAAAGACAACAATCGATAGATGTGACAGATTTGCACCCTTGCCTTCGCCAAATCTAAATCTTATCCATTCTGCGCCAGTCATAACACCCGATCGTCTTAACCAAATAGATAAAAAAACCATCATAAAAATCTGGTTAAAAACAGGCCACAACCAAGGAATCCACACGCTTTTTAAACCATATATAAATAGTAGCATCACCATCCACATAGTGCCGCTAATATCGAACATTCCAGAAGCATTCGATAATCCGAGATATTGCCATTTTATTTCATTGCCCCCTAGAAAGTAACTCTTAATATTAGTAGAGGCTTTTTTAGAAATCCAAAATCCTATTCCAATGGTAATTACAAGGTAGAGAAGAATGATTGCTATATCGATAGAATGAAGAATCATGAAGTTGATTTACGATGTTTCAGAAAAAATCCTCCCGATAAAAGTTTAATCGGTAGGATTTTATTCTTGTGTTTGTTTACTTCTTTAATTTATATACTTCAGGCAAATTATCTGCAAATAACATAACAGTGTCATTGCTAAATTTTATAAAATCTGCTGCACTACTATGTTTAGGATAAGGACAATAGTGATGGTCAGGTCGACCATTTCGCCATAGTAGTACCCAAGCAATTTTCTTTGCTTCTGGATCACTTTTTATACCTTTCAGTAATTTTTCAGTCCACCATGTTTCGTCTGGTATAGTTTCAAATCCAGTTTCTGTTAAGGCTGCAACTTTGTCTCTCTCTTCTGCTAGCTTTACTACCGTCTGTAATCTTTCAGTTAAGTGTTCGATATTTCCTGACAACCCAACATCATGATAATCATCTAAACCTAATATATCCACCCAGTCATCGCCGGGATAGCATTCTAAGTAATGTGCTTCATCCTTGAATATATCAGGTGAGTAAGCATACAATAGATTATCCAGACCTTTTTCATCTCTTAAATACTTTACAGTATATTTCCACAGGGATTTATATTCATCTGGAGTACAAAAATTAGATCCCCACCAAAACCAACTACCTGTGTGTTCGTGAAAAGGTCTAAAAATAATTGGAACTTTTTCTTTTACAATAAATCCAACCTCAAGATCATCTACAAAATCAACAAAGTGATCTAATTTTAATTTGTAGGCTTCATGGTTTTTACCTCCAGGCAGTATAGAGGCTACAACTCGTAAGCTATCTTGTACATCCCAAGAAGTGCCCCCATTAGCAAAATTATCAAAGTGCCAACTTACTGTATTTATACCTCCCATTTTATAGACTTCCTTCATCCACTCTTTAATATGCTGAAAATCAACTGAGTCTATGTTAAGGTCTGATTTTCCAAGCTTACTCATATCCCAACCAAAGACAGCAGGATATTTTCCACAGACATCATTGACGTCTGACTTTTTCTTATGCCACTCCTTCCATTCTACTCCATAAGCTAATCCATCCTGATGTCCAAATAATACTTTGTCTTGAGAGATTTTTTTTAGATTATCATATAGTGCTTTGGTTGCTTTAGAAGCGTGTTTGTCAACCGTATTAATTAGTGCATAACGTGGGTCTTCATCAAGATTACAATTACAAATAGTAAGAGTCATTACTATTAAAAGTATGCCTCCTACAAATTCTAAAATCTTCATTTATTACGATTTATTATTAGTCCATACAAAAATTACCATCCAGGGTTATTTTCATTTATCAATGCGTTTGCAGCGATTTCTTCGGATGAAATAGGAAATAATCTTTGATATTCTAAGCGAGGGCGGTTAGCCTGCTCCATAGTTTCTAACCAGGTTCCCCATCTAAGCAAATCCCAACGTCTCTGGAATTCTCCGTATAATTCATGGCGTCGTTCTAACCTCACCGCTTCTCTAAAGCTATCTTTCGATAGACCTGCTTCTAAATCTTCTAAGCCCGCTCTTTGACGAATTTGATTTATTGCATCGTATGCAGCGCCTGAAGGACCATTAACTTCATTTTCAGCTTCAGCTAATAGTAATAATACATCCGCATATCTAACTATGATAGGGTTGGTACCATTTTCATCTTTAACTTGGGAAGTTTGATCCACATATTTTCTTATAAATATACGAGGTGTTCCTTTTACCTCCGAGTTGTCTTGAAGTAAATATGTGTTATCTCCAAATCTTCCAAATCCGTTGTCGAAGACACCCTCATTTTCCAAGCCAATAACGGTAGATGGGAGAGATCGGAAATTGTACCAATCAACACCATTTAGATCCGTCCATTGACCAAATAATGCTCTGTCAAAGCTCACTCTTATATCATCATCTTCAAAAGTTTTATAGAAATCTTCGCGCATTGATATTCCACCAAGACCTCCGCCACCTGCAAAGTTAGCGTTGCCTGGAGTATAAAATCTAGCAATTTCTGGCCCCTCATTTGGAGCTTGCGTTGCTTGTATAGAAAACAACATTTCATCGCTCATATCTTGTGACTCCTGTAAGAAAACATCCATATACTCCGACTCGAGAATAGGATACCCATTGGTGGACATTCTGACAACTTCATTGCATGCAGCAATCGCTTCTGCATATGCTCCTGTGTTACCAACTTGTGCCCCAGCGCTGTTCATTTTTACTTTTGCAAGCAATCCAAAAGCAGCAGGTGCTGTAGGACGCCCCCGATCTGAATCGCCGTAATATCCAGATGTATAATTTTCAGGTAGTATTCCTCCAGCCGTTTCTAAATCTGAAGCTGCTTGATTGTAAACCTCCTCTACTGAACTTCTGGCAAGGTTCGGGGAATCTGCCGTGGCATCAAATGATTTAACCCTTATAGGTGCATCTCCAAACCAGCGACCAATTTCAAAGTAGCAATACCCACGCATGAAATATGCTTGCCCTAGTGCAGCATTCTTAGCTTCCTCAGTCAAAAACTCTACTTGAGAAACTCGATCGATTACATTATTAGCTCTATTTATAACTTGATAGAAGCCTTTCCATGGTCGCTCAATATACCACTGTCCATTTTGAGCACCTGTGTACCCTCCCGAAATCCAATCCAATCCTAACATATCATCGTTCTCCAGAGCGATAGGAATCCATGCTGGCTGAACCCAAAGTTCCCAAGTCATTAATGCATCGTACATTCCATTTACGGAAGCCACTACTTCGTTTTCATTCGAGTAGTAATCCTTAGGTGCTTGAAATGTATAAACCTCTTCTTCTAAAAAATCGTCCTTACAAGATGTAGCAAAAAGGCACAAACCTAGAATCGACAATAAAATTTTATATTTCATAATTTTGAATTTTTATTTAATAAATCTAGAAAACTAAATTACAGCCAAACATGATGGTTCTAGCCTGAGGATAATTTCCTAAATCCACTCCCTTCATGGCTGAACTAGAAAAAGCACTTACCTCGGGGTCATACCCTGTATATTCTGTTTTAGTCCATAAATTTATAGCATTTACATATAATCTAGCACTCGAAAGCCAACTAATATTCTTAGCATCAACAGTGTACCCTAATTGTAAATTCTTCAACCTTAAATAACTCCCATCTTCGATGTAGCGGTCAGAAAATCGACTATTCCCATTATTTAGATTTACTTGTCTAAAACTATCCGTTGAGTTTTCCCCTGTCCAAGCATCTTCGTATACAGAAAGTGGAATATTAGAGCGCCCGTCTAAATTGTGAAATCGTATATTCAAGGTATTTATAATATCCGCACCTTCGACACCTTGCAGTAAGAAGCTAAAGTCAAACCCTTTGTATGTAAATGAATTAGAAAAACCCCAAATAAAATCAGGATTCACATCACCAATAATTGTCCGATCATTATCATTGATAACACCATCATTATTAATATCCTGATAACGTATTTGTCCGATTTCTGCATTTGATTGAGCACCGATAAACGATTGAACTTCACCTTCATTTTGGAAAATTCCATCTTCCCTATAACCGTAAATCGCACCAATCGGAACACCAACTCGCTGTATAAATGGAAAAACGTCTAATCCATTCCCTGCTCCTAATCGGTCTGCAAACTGCTCTTCCACATCTCCCAAATCAGTTATCTCGTTTCTATTGACAGAAAAATTACCACTCATTTGCCAAGTAAATTCGCCTTGTATAGGGTAACCACCAATTTCAAGTTCTATACCAGTGTTTTGAATATTTCCTGCATTAATGAGTGCATTAGTAAAACCAGTATTAGGCGCAAGGGTAATATTTTGTAATAAATCTGATGTTTCTTTTTGGTAAAAATTGAATGTAGAAAATAACTTCCCGTTCCATAGTTCTAAATCCAAACCAGCATTAAATTGAGTAGTAGTTTCCCATCTTAAGTTATCATTTTGCAAACGACCTTCTACAACTGCTGGTACTAACTGATTGTTGAATGATGTGGTGACACCTTGAATGGTTGCCAACGACTGATATGGGCTGATAGCCTGATTTCCAGATTGTCCATAAGTCAGGCGGACCTTCAAACTGGAAATTGCCTCAATTCTTTTTATAAAATCTTCTTCGCCAGCACGCCATGCAACAGCAAACGAATAGAATGGTGCCCATTTATTATTCGAAGCAAATTTTGAAGATCCATCATATCTAAATGTACCCGTAAACAAGTATTTTTCTTTCAACACATAGTTTAGTCGTCCCAGGTAGGAACCTAACTCCCATCTAGATGAATTGGTTCTTGTAGGAACGTGAGACAAACCATTTTGTAGTGCAAAATAAGAAAGCTCATCATCAGGAAAGTCTCGCGCCTCATTATTTATCCAATAGTCTTGATTAGTCTCATATGTGAAACCAGCAAGTGCCTCCACTCTAGAATCAGAAAACTCCTTTTTATAGCGTAATAGATTTTCATTTATTAAATTTACAAATTCATTACTCGATACAACTGCTAATCCGTTTAAACCAAAACCTTCAGAAACAGTCCGAGGGTAATATGTGTTATTCTTTCTATCTATATAATTGGTTGCTAAGCGAATATCTGCAGAGAAACCACTGGTAAGATCAATAATTGTGTTAATACCGCCAATGACTCTAGAAAAATTATGCGACTCCGTAACCTCATCCGTATACCGTAGTGGGTTAGCACCAAATTGTTGAAAAACAGCTGGGTCTTCTAATCTAGGATCACCATCTTCATCTCCTAGAATTTCAAGCATGCCATCATCATTGGTAAATAAAGGTCTAATCGGCGTATAATTTAAAACAGATCGAATAATACCACCTGCGGATTGAGTAGTATTGGTCGAAGTACGTACCAAGCTATTATTCGAACGGGTATAAGCTAAATTTCCATTGACTCGGATTCGATCGTTAAGCTGGTAACTTAAGTTCGTTCGTAGTCCACCTCTTCTAAATTTAGATCCTATGATAACACCTTCTTGATCTAAATAATTAAGCATAACGGAGTAGCTTCCTTTACTATTTCCACCAGAAAAGCCTAATTGATAGTCTTTAATAGGTGCTGTCTGAAATATCTCATCCTGCCAATCAACCTCGACATCAGGACGAAGAGCAAGTACATCACTAATTCTAGGACTAGTAGGATCGGAAAGTGTATCTGGTGCCCAAGGATAAGAGCCGGCAGGGATACCTGCATTTTCGTAAGCAATATTTTGATATTCTATAAATTTTTCCGCATCTAACAATTCAATTTTATTAATAACACTCGAAAAACCATGAGCAATATTTAGGGAAACCTTGCCTATACCTTCTTGTCCTTTTTTAGTTGTAATAAGAACAACTCCATTAGATCCTCTTGATCCATAAATAGCTGTAGAGGAGGCATCCTTCAAAATTTCAATACTTTCAATGTCTGATGGTGATAGAGTAGCTAAAACGTTGGTATTTGAAATGATCTGATTGTTTGGTTCGCTAGCTCCAAGATTTCCAGCAGATGCAGCTGGGTTAGTAACTGGTATACCATCAATAACATATAAAGGTTGACTTCCACCAAGAATAGAGTTTGTACCACGTATTTCGATGCTTATACCAGCTCCAGGAGCGGCATCCCCTTGAGTAACATTTACACCTGCAACTCTACCTTGAAGTCCTTGTTCCAGAGAAGTTATGGTCGTTTTCGATAATTCCACGGATTTGATAGAGGAAACGGAACCTGTCAAATCACTTTTTCGGGACTGCCCGTACCCTACGACGACAACTTCATCCATGATATTTGTGTCACTTTCTAACTTTATATTTAATGGTGAATCATTTTCTACTATAATTTCTTGAGCTGCAAATCCTGTATAACTAACCTTAAGCGTATCACCGACTTTCGCCTTTATAGTAAAAGTGCCATCAATATCTGTAGCTTCCCCACTTGAAGATGCTACATTTAAGACAGTTGCACCAATGAGCGTTTCACCATCTAACGCAGAAGTAATAGTTCCTTTGATCTCAAATATTTGGGCCGATAGTCCAAAAGAAGCTATCATATAAAATATGATGATCCCAAATTTCAGATTGCGTTCTTTTAAATGAAAAAGATTCTTCATAGATAATATGATTTTTTTCGTCTTGATAAAATTTTACAACGCTCTAAAGGTAATTCTGTAAGATTATCTTAGCGGAGGTAAATAGATCATAAATCGGTGGTAAATATCACAAAATCGTGTAGATACGATATAAAATGTCCCAAATGTTACAAATCACCCTTATTTTTGCAACGTATGTCTTGGTATTGTATTAGTACTTAAACCTACTTTTATGTTGTCAGCATATAGTAGGCTGTGGAAACAACTTTTATTTTAACAAAATTTATTTATAATGAAAAACACTTTACATATTCTAATTACATTCCTCCTCATGATGTGTCTTGTGGTAGGAATGAGTGCACAATGCGCTGATAATTCGATTTCCAATGGTAGCTTTGAAGAAGGTGCAGCTAATTGGGGTACTTGGCACGACAATAACCCTGAAGCTTATTCTTTCGCTTATGACGCTGATGCATTTTCTGGCGATTCAAGTGCTGTTATTAATGTTTTAGTCGATTCTGGTACATTAACTAGTTTTCAAGGTGCGGAATACAATAATCGACCAGATGTCATCTCGGTAACTGGTGGAGAGACCTATGAAATTAGTTTTGCCGTCAAGAGTTCAATTCCTAATACCAATGTATCAGCATGGATTAAGGATGAATTCGATGGATGGTTTACACTTCATAATGAATTCTTTACTGTATCTGACACAGAGTGGCAGGTTCTTACTACTCAGTTTACGCCAGCTGTCGACAGAGCTGATGTTCACTTGGAACTAAAAGTTTATAGTGAAAATATTAGTGTTCCTTACACTATAAAGTTTGATGATGTTTATATCTGCAAATTAGTATCTGTAACTGAGACGTGTGAGACAAATTTGATTGATAACGCAGGATTTGAAAACTTTCCAAATGGATCAGAAGGTTGGGGATCATGGCACGGTGGAACTGAATCGGCATTTGCATTCTATACTAGTGATGATGCTTTTGTAGGAGATAGCAGTGCTGTATTAGAGACGCTGGTATCTTCCGATGACATCCCTACAGGACCAGCGGAATATAATAACAGACCAATGGTCATTCCTGTTATAGAAGGAGAATTTTACGAGATAAACTTTGCTGCAAAAAGTACTATTGATCAAGCAGTTATTCAAGTTTGGGTTAAAGATGAGTTTGATAGCTGGGCTACTCTGGCCAACACAGAAATTAGCATTTCTACTGATTGGGCAGAATACTCTTACATCTTCCAAGCTGACAAGGACAGAGATGATATCCATCTAGAGCTAAAGGTATTCAACGAAGGATTTGGACCATATAAGGTATTTTTCGATGAACTGGCAATTTGCGCAGCTAGTCCATCAACAGTGACTTGTTCAGATAATTTATTACTGAATCCTGGTGCAGAAAGTGGAAGTTCAGAATGGGGATCTTGGCATGGTGGAAATGATACTGACTATGCATTTGACGTTAGCAGCGAGTCGATTGTTGGCGATAGTAGTTTTATGATAAGTGTGACGAAACCAACTGCTGAGTTAGAAGGAACTGGTGAAATTAACAGTCGTCCTCAAGTAGTAGCATCTGTTGTCGAAGGGCAAAATTATAAGGTTTCTGTATGGGCTAAGAGTACTTTAAACGGTGCAGGTATCCAGATGTGGGTTAAAGATGAGTTTGATGGGTGGACTACCATAGGAAATAGTGAAGCTACAATAACTACGGATTGGGCTGAATATTCTTTCATCTTTGCCAATGACACTGAGCGTGATGATGTTCATCTAGAATTAAAAGTCTTTACAGATGGTGCGACTGCTCCATATGACGTATGGCTTGATGAATTGTCAATCTGTCCAACAGATGAAGAACCAGGAAGCGGAGAAGAAGTAGCAGAGGTGTATAACTTTGGTGCTCTGGATACGCTAATCGCTTGCACCACGAATATGGCGTTTGAATTTGCCGATACTGATTTGGATGAAGATGGATTAGGTTGGGAAACTTGGGATGGTAATGACAATGAATCATTGGCGATATGGGTGTTTGATCCGATATTACCTCACTCTGGAGCTAATTCTATCAGGGTTGATGTTCCTGAAAATCACAATGTTGCAGAATTACATCATCGTTTTGGTGATCGTTTTGATCTTGTTGAAGGTACAGAATATACATTGACTATGTGGATTAAGGGAGATATTCCTGATGGTGATACGCTACAAGTATATGCTAGAGCTGTTAGAGATACAGACTGGAAGGAACCTGCACACGGTAACTTTATGGTAACTTCTAACACTTGGCAAAATTATTCTATAACATTTACACCTAATGAAGATTGGAATAATGCTTTTGTGGAAATGAAAGCACAACGTTGGAATACAACTGATTTTACTGAAGCATATACAGTATGGTATGACGATGTACAAATATGTGCTAGCGAGAATGCAACTCAAACGGTACAGGCTGGCGTGAATGTGGTAGAGTTAGAGGAATTAGGAGTTGCATTCAATCTTTCTCCTAACCCAACTTCTTCCTCTCAACAAGTGCAGCTAGATATCACTTCTGAATTGCCATTAGAAGATCTTGTAATTCAAGTAGTTGATATTTTAGGTAAAACTGTTAATGAAGTTAAAACTGATATCCAAACTGGAAATCAAAAAGTAGAATTATTAACTAATGATCTACCTACAGGTTTATTCTTCGTAAATATTCAATATCAAAATTACACAAAAACATTGAAGCTTCAAGTAATTGACTAAATGCTGGTAATGAATCAAACTCATGAGATGGATTTAACTCCATCTCATGAGTGATTTATTCTTGTTTTTGAAAAACCTATAATTTTACTTTTATTTTATCTGTATTCTATATTCGTAATACATATTTGGGAGTCAAATAATTTTGACTCTTTTTTTTTAAAATAAATAATTCCATGACACGATTTCTACTATTTATACTTTCGGTATTCAGTTCTTCAATATTATTTTCTCAAAGTGTTGCGCGTTATGGGAAATTCCAAACAGAAGTAAATATCAGCACAAATTATGTAAATCCATATGATTATGATGAGATTGCAGTAACTGCTATTTTTACGTCTCCTGATGGAGAACGCAAAGAAGTAGATGGTTTCTATATAGAGAATTATGAATTGAACGAGATTAATGGAAGTCTTGCTCCTGAAGACGATGGATTTCAAGTACGTTTTTCACCAGACAAAATTGGTACATGGAATTATGAAATATCTAAAACAGATGCCACTGGAACTAGTATAGTTAGCAGTTCTACGTTTCAATGCATTGCCTCAGATGATACTAAGAATCACGGATTTGTCAATAAAAACATGTCGAACTATTTAAGTTTCGATGATGGTGAACAAATGATACTAGTAGGAGAAAATATGGCTTGGCAAGTCGGTAATACGCTGACAAATTATAAGGCTTGGTTATCTCGATTGTCAGATTTTGGAGGGAATTTTATCCGACTCTGGCATGCACACTGGGGCTTAGGCATCGAGTGGAAAGAGGGGTCTAACAATTTCGAAGGACTTCGTAAATATCAACAAATCAAAAGTCGGTACCAAGATTGGCTTTATGATTACTGCGCAGAAAAAGGAGTATACGTTATGCTTTGCATACAGCATCACGGACAAGTTTCTACTCGAGTAAATCCAAATTGGAACGAGTCTCCATATAATGTAGCCAATGGCGGTCCATGCAATAACACTTGGGACTTCTTTACAGATAGTACTGCAAAGGCGCATACAAAAAATAGACTACGGTACATAGTTGCCCGCTGGGGTTATTCTAGAAATATTATGGCTTGGGAATTATTTAATGAAGTAGAATGGACGGATGATTTTTCAACCCATAAAGAAGATGTTGCCAATTGGCATTTTGAAATGACCGATTATCTAAAGACGATTGATCCTTATAATCATTTAGTCACTACTAGTTATGCGCACGATGCGGAGGATCCAGAAGTTTGGTCCTATCCAGAAATAGATTTTACACAGACTCACTTTTATAATAATATTCCAAACCTTGAAAGAGTTTTGGTTGGAGGTGTACGTAGATATTTGAAGGATTTCAATAAACCTACACTTACAGGAGAATTTGGATTAGGTGGCTCCGCCACAATTGCAAACCAAGATCCAGACGGAATCCATTTACACAATTCCATTTGGGGTGGTTTAATGGGTGGTGGAATGGGTACTGGGATGACTTGGTGGTGGGATAGTTATGTTCATCCATTGGACTTATACTTTCACTTTACTGGTGTTGAGCGATTCGCTAATTATGTGCCATTTATGGAAAAAAAATTAGAGCCAACACCATCGTTTGTATCGGAATCAGTAGGAGATTTAAGTTTGACGCCTTCCGCTGGTTGGGGAACAGTTGCAAGTGATTCTATTTTTATTGATGAGCTTGGTCAAGTCACTCCAAGCAACTCCATATTGTCTCTTTACCTTTATGGTTCACAATGGAATACAGAATTTCGTAGTCCCCCAGTTTTCACTGTAAATTATCCTACTAGTGGATATTTTGAAGTGCAAACTTCTTCAGAATCTGGACAAGCTCCCCGAATTTCAATCTGGGTAGATGATGTATTGATAACTGACGTTACAGCGGGAACTAATGAAACATATCGTGTAGATATACCAGAAGGAAAACATACAATCAGAGTAGACAATACAGGTACAGATTGGATTTCTATTGGTAGTTATAATTTTTCAAATTTAGGGGCTAAAGTGGATAGCTATGTATTAATCGCAGAAGACAAAAATTACTGCGCAGGCTATATACTAAATAACGAATATAATCACGAAAATGTAGTAGTAAATGGTGAACCACTTCCTGCAAATGGAGCTATTATTACCATTCCTGATTTACAAGCCGGAAATTATTTTTTAACCTGGGTGGATTGCTTGTCTGGAGATGTTCTTAATGAAGAATCTATAGTAGTTGACGGTAATGGTTTAGTTGTATCCATTCCAGATTTATTCTGGGATGCTGCATTCATTGTTAGTGAAGAGGAGTTTGTGAATGTAGAAAGTGTGGACTACTCCTCATTCAATCTTTATCCTAATCCTTCATTAGCTGGAGGCCAAATAACACTGAATGGTTTGAAAGAGATTGAGGGAAATTTAGAGGTAAGTCTTATAGATATGTCTGGTCAATATATCCGTGTATATAATGAGCTGCAAAATTTCATTGGTGAAAACATAGAAATTAGGTTACCTAATAATTTAGTATCTGGGATGTATTGGGTGAAAATACAAGATGGAAATGGAAAGGTTATGGCGAAACCACTAATGGTAGGGAGCCGATAAGCTATAATTAATTTAGTCAGGGATATTCGTTAGAAGATTAAACTGTAGAACCATAAGGAATTAATCAAAATTTAAGGGTTTGGATTACTCCATTTTTTCTAATTTTTTCGCTAAAAACTGGGTAATTCTTGTTGGTAATTTGTCATGATTTTTTCTGAAAAATCACACCAAATTGATCAATCTTACTAATTTACATAGGGTTGAAACCCTGTGCTATAATATTAAACCCTTTCAGGGTTAGCTTCGCTTACTTCTGAATATTCCTTGCTAGTAGGGCTATATTATGGTAGGCACAATTATCGTTTACACACTCAATTTACTGAATAGATTAAGACTTACTATACTCACTAGGACTAACTCCAAATTCTTTCTTAAACTGGTCTCTAAAATATTTTAAGTCATTGTAACCCACCATATAAGTCACATCAGCAACGTTGTATTGTTTGGATTTCAATAACTGAGCTGCGCATTGCAATCGAATTTCGCGTATGATTTTATTAGGTGATTTACCAGTGAGGGCTTTCAGTTTACGGTAGAGTTGCATACGGCTAAGGTGAAGTGAGTTAGCTAATTGTTCCACCGAAAAGTCTGAATTATCCATATTACTTTCTACTATTTGCTTTACTTGGGAAAGTAACTTTTCATCTAAAGAATTCATAACTATTCCAGAAGGACTAAGATCAAAATTTTTCGCGAATTTTTCCTTCAGTTTATTTCTTGAACGAATTAGATTTTTTATCCTTGCCTCCAACAATTGCATATTGAACGGCTTAGTAACATAATCGTCTGCTCCGTTTTCAACACCATCAATTTTAAAAATTAAGGATGTACGAGCAGTCAGTAAAATAATCGGAATGTGGCTAGTCACCAATTTGGATTTTAATTGGCTACACATTTCTATACCATCCATTTTAGGCATTGAAATGTCAGCCAGTATTAAATCAGGTAGTTCCGCTATTGCTTTAGCTAAACCGACCTCCCCATTTTCAGCTTGCAAAATTCTATATTTTTCCTCTAAACATTCATTTAGATAAGCGCGTATATCCTCGTTGTCTTCTACAATGAGTAATAATGCTTTTGTTTTAGAAGGTTTTAATTCCCTCTCTGATTCCGTTATATCAATAAGTGCTTCCTCCTCTTTTGGTAGTGCTGTATTCAAGTATTTTGTAATGGTATCCTTGTACACAGCGCTTGGAATTCTTTCATCTTCTGAAAAATGATTATTACCTAATGGAAGTGATATGACAAACGTACTTCCCTCCTGCTGCTCATTACCCTCTACAGAAATGTTTCCATGATGAGATTCTACAATAGATTTTGATAAAGCTAACCCTATTCCAGTTCCGCCTTTCTCGGCCTCCTCTGAATTCATTTCCACTTGATAAAATCTGTCAAAGATATGTTCTCTTTGATTTTCAGGAATACCTATGCCTGTATCTTTAATCTTAATAGTTAGAAAATCTTTCTTCTCATTTGTATATCGCAGATGAACTTCGATTCTTCCTCCTTCAGGGGTAAATTTCAAAGCATTTGAAAGTAGATTAAACCATACCTTTTCCATTTGACTTCTGTCAAACCACAACGGCATAATATCCTCTTGAGGGTAAAATTTTAGTTTAATCTTTCGTTGTCTTGCTAATCCTTTGAATGATAGCACAATTTCATTAGTAAATTTTGCAAAATTGCCTTCAGCCGCCTTTAATTTAATCAGCCCTGCATCATTCTTCCTGATATCCAATAATTGATTTATCATAGTCAACAAGCGATGAGCATTATCATGCATGCGAACTATCGACTTGTGAAATCTCTTCTCTAGTGATTTTTCCTTAATAAACTGCTCTAATGGACTAACGATTAAAGTTAGTGGTGTACGAAGCTCATGAGAAATGTTAGTAAAAAATTGAAGTTTCATCTTATTCACTTCTTGTAGTTTTTCGCGCTCTACTCTTTCTAGTTGCAAACTATGGTTGAATTCCGAACGCATCTTTACGACTCTAAATATACCATGAAGCAAACCGCCCACTAAAATGAAATAAAGTAAGTACGCCCAATTTGTCATCCAGAAAGGAGGACTGACATTTAGAGTAAGAATGTTAGGTTCGCTCCAGACACCATTGGCATTCGCCGCTTTGACTTTAAACTGAAAAGACTCATATGGCAAATTAGTAAAATGAGCTATTCTTTCTGATGCATCAGTAAAGACCCAATCTTCATTAAATCCCTCTAGTTTATAGGCAAATTTTAATTTTTGAGGTTCATTTGCTAATAGTCCTACAAATTCAAATGATAGTACATTATCTCGATGCGTTAAATCGATAGACTCTGTCTCAGAAATACTTTGCTCTAATATAGTACGACCATTTTTTAACTCACCAATCGGAACAGTTTCATTAAATATACGAAAATCCACCAGTGATACTCTTGGTGGTAGATCATTCATTTTTATACTACCAGGCGTAAAGTAAGTTAAGCCATTTATGCCGCCAAATATTAACTGACCGCCATTTAATATAGAACAGGACTTATCAAAGAAAGAGTCGCTTTTAAGTCCATCGTATTTATCAAAATTACTAACTTCAACATCATTTCCTCTTATTTTTATTTGAGAAATTCCAGCTGATGTGCTCACCCACTTATTGCCTGCCTCATCCTCCAATATTGCTTGGATTAAATTATTCTTGAGTCCATTAGATTTATCTATATAGGTAAATGTATTTTTTTCTGTATCTAATATATTCAAGCCACTTTCAGTTCCGATCCATAATTTATGATTAGCTGAATCACTCTTGGATTGATAAATGGAATTGATAAAATTATTACTTATTCCATTACCATATCTATGCTCATAGTGATATTGGTTTAAAAATTCTAAGTTCTGTGTAGAATTATCATATTTCAATTTATATAAACCTCCCCCTCTACTTCCTACCCACAAAATGTTTTTGCCAGCTTCTACAGTCTCAAAAATATAAACAATGGGAAACATTTTGAGATTTAGTTCAGACTCATTTGTAAAATCAAAATGAATAACCTCTTCGGTATCTGGATCAAATCTTCCTAAACCATTGTCCCAATAACCTAACCATATGGCTCCACTATTACTTTGAAACAACGTCATTAGATAGTCGTCTTCTAGTCGGTCGTCCATAGTATACTGAATTGGATCGGCTATCACAGAACTACTTAAAGTTATCCTATTTTCTGGTATTTTAAGCAGTCCAGCTCCCTTAGTAGTCAGCCAAATATCCTCCTTATCTGAAATAATAAGATCAGATATAAAACCAGAAAGATCCTCTTTCAATGGCGCCTTTATTGGGTAATGGAATATTTTATCTTGAGATAGCGATTCGTTTTCTATAGGTATATATCCTAAACCAGTACCGTTAGTAGCAATCCAAAGCCCTTTTTTATCATTCGATAATTTAAGACTACTAATCAAATCTAAGTCCTGTTCACTTTCAGCTAATTGGATGCTAATAAAAGGTTTACTCGAAAAATTGATATAGTTTATACCCTTGTCTGTTCCTATCCAGAGGTTATCAGATCGATCCTTATATAAACAGTGAACTACATTATTTTTTATAGAATTTTGAGAAAATTTATTGTGCGTAAAGTATTGGAATTGTCCATTGTCAATATTCAAAAGATTTATGCCATTATATGTGCCAATCCATAGTTGATTTCTAAGACTATCCTCATAAATATCTGAAACAAAGCTATGACTTAAGCCCTGCTTTGAATCTTTTTGATTGACATAAGTTTCAAATTCTATTTTTGATTTATCCTCTGGAAAATATTTTAACTTTTTAACTCCAATACTTGTACCTATCCATAGGGTGTTTTTTTCAATTTTAGAAGGCACTATTTTAAGAATAAAATTATGCCGTAAAAAATCTTCGGCTGAGGCATCCTCAGGAGTTAAATAATATTTGATAAAATAATCAGGAGCACCGTTTTTACCTTTAACCAATAAATCCAAACCTACTTCACAGCCTACCCACAGATTTCCATCCTCTGAAAGTACGATTGAGACAATTCCTTTGTAACCTTTACTCTTTTCGTCTACTTCAGAATTTTCAAAGTGTATGAAATCTCCAGTTTCTGGAGAAAATCGGTTGAGACCATTTTCAGTTCCGATCCAAATAAAACCCTCGCTATCTTCATTGATGGCTAAGACATGATTATTGCTAAGGCTATTCATATCGTTATTGTCTTTTTGATATTGAATAAACTTATCTAGGTCTCTATCATAGAGATAAAATCCAGTATAGTTTGTACCTACCCAAAGCCGTTTCTTACTGTCTTCAAAGAGACACTTAATTTTGTTACCGTTCAATCCATTCTCGATATCTAGTCCTTGGCTATACGATTTTATACTATATCCATCATATTTTATTAGACCAGACCAAGTAGCCATCCATACAAATCCCTTGTAATCCTGTAAGATATCATTGATAGTCTCATCTGTCCAGCCAATTTCTGGGGGTAGTTTTTCGAATATATAATTAGAATTCTGCGCGAATACAGGAGAGGTGCATCTGAAAATGAAAAAGATAAATATTGTAAAAATTCCTATACGCATATAAAATTTTATTCACATCAAAACCATTTCTATGGCGTTTCCACTTTTATCAAATTTAAGAATTAATATGGATTACTTGATAATGTTGGTGTTATTAAAACACTTAGATAATTTAGTATGATTGTCTGTATCCCATGTAATATATGGTATAGCAGCAACATAACTAATACAGGGAGATTGTTCTATGTATGCGTTGTCCCGTGTATAGTAAATATGCCAAAAGCAACTGCCGAGACTATATTTTATAGTAGCGATAAACCTAAAAGCACAATTTTTATTTTATCAAGCCTGCAAGTGAACTCTTTATTTATTATACTTTGATCAAATATAAGCTAGAATAATTATGATCAAGCAAAATAATTATATACAACTATCACAATCGTGCATATTGTAAATCCAACGTGCTTCGTGTATTTCCAAGGCTCAATATTAACTTGTTGGGTGTACTCTTGTACATAAGTATGAGCACTTGGCTTAAGTTTTCCAATTGTTAGCATTATGACTACATTTAGAATAAACAGAATTGCCATAACATCTAAGAAATGCGGATAAGCCTGCGCCTCCACTAAAGCTAAGTCTGCTTGGTCCGCTATGCCAGCGAATTTTGCTGATTCTAAAGCCTTAGCTACGAAGTATGGTTGCAAAATAAACTGGCTTAGTATATATAAAAGACATCCAGACACCAGTCCGATTTTAGCCGCAATGGCAGGTACACGCTTCGTCAAAAATCCTACAAAAATAATGGTTAATATAGGTATACTGTAAATACCATTTATCTCTTGCAAATAAGCAAATAAACTCTCTGCATTTGATATGAGAGGTGCGATGCACATCGCAGCGATTGCTAAAATAATACCAAAGACTTTTCCAGCTTTGATAATTGTTTTTTCATCCGCTTCTTTATTAATTATCTCCTTATAAATGTCGATTCCAAATAGGGTTACAGAGCTATTTAAAATACTATTGAAAGAACTCAATATAGCGCCGAATATTACTGCTGCAAAAAATCCAACCCATGCATCTGGTAAAACTTTTGATACTAGCATAGGATAAGCATTATCTGCACTTTCTAAATTTCCTTGGAATATGTGATAAGCAATTATGCCAGGTAAAACAACTATGATAGGACCCAAAATTTTTATAAAGGAGGCTAACAGTAATCCCTTTTGTCCTTCTTGTAGATTCTTTGCACCGAGAGCCCTTTGGATTATTTGTTGGTTGGTACCCCAATAAAACAGCTGCACTAACATCATTCCTGTGAAGATAGTATAGAATGGAACAGGGTCCGTTGCGCTCCCCATAGATTTAAACTTCATCGGATGATCAGTAATTAATGTATCGAGACCATCGAGAACATTGCCCTCACCAATCATTTTTAGTCCCAAAATTGGTATTAGTATTCCACCAATTAGTAAGCCAATCGCATTTATAGTATCGGATACGGCAACGGCTTTTAAGCCACCAAAGATCGCATAGACCGACCCAGTTAATCCAATACCCCAAACACATATCCATATAGATTGCGTAGGCGTTACGCTAAGTATTTCTGGAATATTAAACATACCACTTATGGCCAAGGATCCAGAGTATAAAATAACGGGAAGAAGTACTACAACATATCCTGATAGAAACAATGCAGAAACCATCGTTTTGGTAGTAACATCAAAGCGCTTAGCTAGAAAACCTGGCACTGTGGTCAAGCCACTTTTTAAATATCTAGGCAACAGAAATATAGCTGTCACTACCATGGCAATCGCAGCAAGCGTTTCCCAAACCATAACAGACAAACCACTCTGATAAGCAGATCCATTCAACCCAACAATTTGTTCGGTAGATAAATTGGTGAGTAACAAAGATCCAGCAATTACGCCTGCGGTCAAACTTCTACCTCCAAGAAAGTAATCATCAGCTAATAATTCTTGACTGCTTCTTGTCTTCATATAGGATATGATCGCTACAAGGGCTGTAAATCCAAAGAATGAAAGGAACTGCATGGTTTATATTTTATCGCACGTATTTTCTCATAGTGAGATGATGTGTCAAATATATTAGAAATTGTTTACAGTTGGAAACACGGTAAGTATTGTTTGTCGCTAAAAATAATCCGCTAGTAGTTATATGATTTAATAGAGGCGCCCTTGAAAGTTAAAATCAAAAGTATGTCCTATCGACGCGATGCGCGCATAGCCTATGCGTAAGCCAGCGAGCCCGTTTGGACAAGCGGTGGAAGTGGTATATCCCGATTTTTTCTTTCGGGATGTAGGAACGGACGACGCGGTGACGAGCCGATTTTTTAATTGGCTCGGCATGGCCCCACATCCATAAGATAATTGCACTCTACAAGCTCTAGTTTAAAATTGATTATTAAAATGTCCTACTCTTCTTGCTCCTTGATCTTATTGGGAGTATTTAGCGAAGTAGAACGTGATGTAAGGTCATAGTAGTGATGATAAATAGCATTGATAAAAGCAAAGATAATACCGATGCCCATCAGTATATAAAAAATTGTAAACATCTTACCTGCGTCCGTCTGGGGAGATAGATCGCCGTAACCAACAGTAGTGAGTGTGACTACGCTAAAGTAAAGGGAATCTATGTAGGACCATCCTTCCAAAATATGAAATACCACGGAACCAAACAGGATAATGACAAAAGTCGCAATGAGCAATTCTCTATAGTCTTCATCACAAAAAAATTCCTTGATCGATCTAAGTAAAATCATTGTGTAAAGGTACAATAACCTCCATCATAAATAGATGAAGAAATCTTTATTACTCAATAAATAGTTAATATAAAGCTACTGCACAATTAATCGCATCGCAAAAATATCTTGCCCTCTAATACATGATACAGTGTATATACCTGCGACGAGCGTATGGACATCTAGAACTAATATTTTATTTGGTTTATTTATGACCGTAACTGCATTGCCTAAAACATCAGAAATGATGACTTGATCCAAACTCACATTACTATTAATATTAATCGCCTTAGCTGTAGGATTAGGATACATTTCTATCTCCGCATGTAAAACTTTATACGCGTCTAGCCCCGTCTCAAAGTCTTTTGCATAGCGAGGCAAAATTTGATAGCCCTCGGTGAATGGCGAAGAATTGTCGAATTGGCCGCCAAGTCCTGTCACTCGAAAAAAGGAGGAACCACTAGGTATTGGCATCATAAACAAATCAATATTATTGTCGATTCTAACCACAAACTGCTCGTCATCTTGACCTAACATAATTATATTGAATCCAGAATTGCCATCGCCCCATTGTGCGGGATCTTGAAATCTAGCAAATGGAAGCGTCACCAGTTGAGACTCTGTTGATTCGTCTAAGATGTTAACCTCTTCGGAAGATTTTAAAGTAGCGCCCTGCTCTAGTAATGATATATTATCTGCTGCTATCTGCGTCAATCCAAAAAACTGCGAGATCGTCCCTTGAACAATAATCTTATCTCCCTCGGTAACGGAGTAGCCAAGGTTCTCAATATTATTAGATACTGCAATGCCATCACCATTGTCGTCAATAATTGTAAACAAGATACCATCATCAGATAAATTTGTTCCATAGACAGTCCCTCTTAATTCACATATAGTACCAATACTATCAGCCAAGCCAAGAGCATCTTCTGTGCTAACTATACCTATATCAAGGGCTGGATACTGTGTGGGACATGATACAGTGATTGCAACATTCGCATCATCGCTGGAATTAGGATTGGTGAGACGATAACTGAAATTTTCTGTACCGCAGTAACCAAAGGGTATATTTGCCTCAATGATAAAGTCAGCATTCGCTTGCAGAATTATCTCAGCAGGTAAGTTAAATAGTTCATAAGTACCAATACCACCAGGATTCTCATCGTTGATCGCTACTTCTAATGTAGCAGTCGTAGTTCCAAATGGAAATGTGTACACATCGTCATTCGCAACGACCTCTACTGCTAGCATAGTAGTATACGTCCCGATAGGAAATGGAATATTTGACTCCGAATTAGTTGCTGGACCATCTAGCGCATCTATGCCACTGTACTTCCAATTGTTGATAAAAAATGTGCTGCCATCAGGACCTGTCCCATCTACACGATAGACCCATCCATCGAGATACTCCCAGGCAGTACCAGTTCCATCCATATCTACCTCGCCAAATACATCTAAGGGTTGCCCATTCTCAAATAACTCAATCGCATCATTTCCGTTTACGTTGATACCTCCGAATATAAAGTCCGCATCTTGACGAAAGTAATCCGTAAATTCTGTGCTGTCTTCGACTAGGTAAATAAAAGCACCGGCCGTCAAACTCATATCAGGAAAGGTGTACTCTACACCATCAGTGCCGTTACCATTATTAACTACTCCAATACCGAAGACGCTCAAGTCAGCAATATCATCCACAACATACATCTCCACACCTTTAGTACCGCTAAAGCCTGGGTGCGCATCAAAGATACCCGTGAGAATAAGTTTTTCTGTTAAGGGCGTATCATTATCTATGATGCTCACCTCTACACTATGAGTAAGTGCGAAATAGTCATCCGTAATCTTCGGAAATGAAATAGTAAATGATTCATCCATCTCTAATATAGAATCATCTAAAATTTGCAATTCGATATCATAAATGTTAGTACTATCCAAAATGTCAACAGCTATCGTCTTATTTACTATTTCAAAATCTACTCCCTCTACTGCTGTACCAGACTGCACGGCTATCTCAATATCAAATAAATCTGTATTTAAAAAATCAATATTGATAGGTATATTTACAATGCCGCTACCTTCCGTATATTGTAGTGTATTCCTAAAAAAAGAAGGACTTGATTTACTACAACTACTGATGTCGCCTACATCGGTATAGATACGTTGACTATCGATAACCAATGTACTGCCGCTAGCAGCAATCGACCAATTTTCCCCGTCATTGTTATCACTATTGATATTACACAATAGTATTGAAGGTCCATTTCCATCCGCAAAACTCGGCCAATCATCACCGTCTGAATAGGTCACTTCATCTATGATAGTTGTCTCAGTTATATCAGTTATGGCTATGCGCTCACCTTCATTATTAAGCGCACCTGTTGCTTGTATAACAACAAAGCTAATAGGATCAAAGAGCGCTAAAAACGCAGCAGAATCTGACACCACGTAAAAGAATGATCCAGGGTCAATCATCATGTCTGGGAAGTCCGCATTGAAACCCGCAGAAACTTTATAAGCAGAAATGTTTAGCGCAGCTCCCGAGGTGTTCGCCACTTCTATATATTCGTACAAATCCTCACTAGGATTATTGTACATTATTTCTGTAATTGTTAGTTGGGCTGAAGCATTCATGCAGACAAAGCACACGCACAAGATGAGTAGTAAATCTTTCATCATGAATTAATTTTATTTCTTTAGTTCAATAAAAAAAAGCTAGAATCATAATATATATTATTATTATTCTAGCTCAAATTTAAATTTAAATCGCTACATATCAGATCTATCGAGCGACTATCTCTATTCTTTAACCCTTACGCTATATCACATTCCCTCCAATTCTTTTACCAATCTATTCGCTTTGTAGATATATTTGAGCGCAGCTGCAATACCACCGGCATGCACGGATACAGCGCGATTATATGTAGGCTCGTAAATAAAATTACCAGGCAATGATTCTATGTTTCCATCAAATATTAGACCTACAACTTCACGATCAGTATTGATAATAGGAGAGCCAGAATTACCACCAATAATGTCATTGGTAGATACAAAATTCATAGGCTTACTCAAGAATTCGCTGGGTGGATTCAGCCAACGCTCGGGCAGACTCCATGGGGACTGCCCATCATTACTAAAGTGTCTATCGTATAGACCGAAGAATGTAGTTTTGTAAGGTGCCCTTGTTCCGTTATAATTATAACCCTTCACTACCCCGTCCGCTATACGCAGTGTGAAGGTAGCATCTGGCGGAAGTTTTCCTTTATTCACTTCATATACCAACTTTGAAATTTTTCCCTCCAGCGATCTACGCTCAGGCGAACTTCCTTGAAATTTTTCTACTGCTTTATGGTATTCACCCGTTAAGTTAGAAGCCATTGTCAATAATGGATCTTTTGACTTTGCGATTTTCTTCGGCTTCAGCGCTTTTTCAACTTTCCCTGATTTAGCAAATGAAGAGGAATCTAAAATTTTTGGAAAGGAATTTTTTATCGATCCTGATCTAAACAAGCCTTTAATATAGACATCATCAGCACTTGCATATTTATTGAGCTTGGTCATCAAGTGTGTAAATTGAGCAACTTCCTTTGGATCATTCAACACCGCTGATCCGTCCTTTAGTATTTCCATTTCTCTCTTTATCTCCTCCTCCTCACCGTCGTTCACAACAAGTTTTTTATAATTATCTAGCTGGTGCATGTAGCCCATAATGCCACCGTTTAGTCCACTTGGACTAAGCAGACTGATCTCAGGACCATAGTCGCCTAGTTCCTTATATAAGGCCGCTAACCTATCCCAATATTCCGCCTTGCCAGACTTCATTTTAGTCTCATCTTCCAATTTTTGTTTTCTAGCCATGAGCACTGGATCATACAATCCATCTATAATCCCACCGATTGCCTTCATGCCGTTGCTCAAACCAAACATCTGATCCAATAATGCTGGACTTGGATTTTTAGCATACTCCTCTCCTAGTGCGGTGTGCATCTCCGTCATTGACTCCACCCGTATATTGTATCTCGAATCCCTGTCGTACTCCAGTTGCGCTATCGTTCTATACCTTTCCGTGCTGCCAGGATTTCCAATTACAAATACAGGATCCCCCTCCTTCGCACCGTCCATATTAAATGGAAAATAGTGTGCACTGGTATTAGCTGGCTTCCCATCTTCGTAGGCTCTCCAAAAAGTGCAGTCCAAATTATATCTTGGATAAGTAAAGTTATCTGGGTCACCGCCATAGAACCCTAAGTCCAGCTCTGGTATAAAAACCAGACGGATATCGTCGTATCGCTTATAACCATACAACGAATATTTTCCACCACTAAAGTAGGTAATCGTTTGCAATCTGAGATCTGCCCAGTCCCCCAAAGCACTAAATTTACGCTTCACTACATTGAAGGCAGAGTCGCGCATAAGTTTAATTTCCCCATCATTCTTTGCCTGGCTCACAAGAGCATCTACCTCACTCGTAATGTCCGCGATTTTTACCAGCTGCTCTACAAACAATCCCTCATCTTTTCGCTCCTCTTCCAAGGTTTCCGCATAGAATCCGTTCTTATTAAAATCCTCTCCCTCCTTCATCAGCTTTGGCATCTCCCCGTTACTGCAATGGTGATTAGTCATGATCAGTCCATCCGGAGATACAAACGATGCTGAGCACCAAGATGCGAATCGCAGTGCTGACATTCTCGATGCTTCTATCCACTCTGGCGTAGCGTTAAATCCGTAAGTTTCATTCCAGTATCCTACCGGCGCATCCTCAAATGTCCACATCTTTCCGTAGTCAAATATATTTGGCTCGGAGGATACCTCCTGTGCGCACATCCGACCTACCATCAATACTATAATGACACAAATCATCCCTATTTTAAATCTATTATTCATACATTCTCTTTTTTGTATTCCTCGCTAAAATACTAATTAAACTATTTGTATTATAAGATTATCAGAAAGATTTTAGAAAGGGTTAGCTTAATGCAAGGTATGTAGCGCAGTGGCAGACATCCTCTTACGATTCCCAAAATCAATTTCCTCCTACTCTATTGAGAGCATAATATTATTTAAAATCTCGTTTATGATGTTGTGGGCGCGCCCCTTACCACCTGGCTACCCCACCCTCCTCGGGTCAGGCTGTACGCAGCTCGCTATTCGCTCGGCCCTGCACTCCATTACATTTCGTTTGGTCTCTCCGAATTCTCGGAGCCTGCTACCATCCTTCGCGCATAGAGAAAAAATATTAATTGCGTTGTATTTAACATAATTTGGGACGGCAAATTTTAGAATTTATAGTCCTGTTGTAAATAGATAATTAACAGACTTCAACTATTATTTATCTACACAGATGAACTAATCGGTGTAAAGATGACAGCTGTTATTAGCTATGGTCGCGGTTCAGTTAATTTTACAAACATTAGCGCAGTCATGCTCAATAAGCCTTACCCGCTCATCCGTATTAAAAATACTGATTCAAATAAGCAAAATACTTTTTGATAGGAATAAGTAATTGATAACTTTATGCGCTGACAGGCACAGTGGAAAACAGAATAAGCCATATAGCTATACATAGAGAAGTCTAATAGTAAATTAGCTGCAGCATAATCGCTGGGGATAGTAAGACTGCTGACATGATACTATACTATCTAGTGCTTACTTCGATCTGCAATGGAAAGTTTAATAAAGTAATGTAATATGGTTGATAAACATATAAACAATCCAAAAAGCATAAAATACTATGTTAAGGAATATTTGGAGAGTAATAGAGACGAGATAGAAAATAAAATAGTGGTTGATATACCTGCAGGAAATGGAGCTACTACAGAAATACTCTTGAATCTTGGAGCTAATGTCAAGCCTTTTGATTTATTTCCAGAGTACTTTATGTTGACAAATATTAAGTGTGAGCGGGCTGATATTTTAGATAAAATTCCTGTAGATAACAATTACGCAGATATGCTTATTTGTCAAGAAGGTATTGAGCACTTTAGCGATCAACTACAAGTCTTCAAAGAGTTTAACCGTACCCTTAAATTAAAAGGATCGCTAGTCGTCACAACACCCAGCTACTCGCATCTATCCGCTAAGCTCAATTACCTACTACTTGAAAATGAGACTAGTAAGTTGATGCCGCCAAATGAAATCGATGACATCTGGATGTCCGATAAATCTATAACCAATGAGATCTATTACGGACATATTTTCCTTATAGGTTTACAAAAATTACGGGTGTTAGGAAAATTGGCTGGTTTCAAGATAAAAGAAATTAGGTATGTGCGATTGAGTAAAGGATCCTTAATTTTATTTCCATTCCTCTATCCATTCATTCTGCTACGATCTTTTTTGACGTACAACAGAAATCTCAGAAAGAACAAGAATCTTTCAATGTCAAGAAAAAAAGATGTTTATAAGGAACAATTGAAGATAAACATCGATCCAAAAAACTTACTTAGTAAGCATACTTTTATAGTGTTTGAGAAAGAAAAAAATATCGCAGAACTTGACTTTCGCAATGAAACTCTAGTCAAAGACTTCGATAGTATTATGTAGGTATATACAGAAGATGAATATCCCTATAATTATTGCTCCGAAAACGGGGGTGATTCTTGTTGGCAATTGTCATGATTTTTTCTAAAAATTACTCCAAATTGAATCCAACAATCACATACATACATGGTTAAGAACCAGTGCTATAATCCTACCCATAATAATCTACTATTCTAGGATCTACCATCACATCACGCGGTGTAAGTTTTGTACGCAACACTATGCCCTCTAAGGTACGACAGCGACTGAGAGCAACATAAGTCTGACCATGCTCGAAAGCGCCACCGCTCATATCAATGATGACCTTATTAAAAGTTTTCCCCTGGCTCTTGTGAATAGTAACTGCCCATGAAAGCTTTAGCGGTAGCTGGGTAAATGTACCGATGATTTCAGACTCTATGACCCCTTGGTTAGAAACGCGATATTTTAGAATCTCCCACTCCTCTCGATCCACTTCTATCTTTTTGAGCTGGCCTTCTTTATCCTCTATTTCTACGATCACCTTTTGCTGAGTAATAGAGCGCACTATTCCGATAGTACCATTAACGTAGAGCCGGTTGGTGACATCGTTTCGGATAAACATTACTTGTGCGCCAAGCTTGAGCTCCAAGGTGCCATCTGCAGGGAATAATCGCGGTTCAAATTTACCCTCAATTTTAGCGTTAAAATAATAGGATACCCCCTCTAAACTTGCAAGCTCCTTTCGATTCACCAAGTCCGCTGTCTTATTTCGCGATGTCAATGTTATATAGAAGTCCTCCGATTTGAAATCGGGAACGTAACGCTCATTGAGATCTTCAAGATCGTCATAGTCAATACAATTCGTACGAATAGCCTCTAACAACCGAATAAAATGTCGGTTATCTTGACGGTATATTTTGCGCAACTCTATCACTTCTAAGTCAAAATCACGATTGATCACCTCTGCGGAAAAGAAATAAGGTGATTCATAAACAGTGCTGAACTTGACCCGCTCCATATGATTTGCTACTACGGGAGGCAGCTGAAATAAATCCCCAAAGAAAGCAACCTGGACCCCTCCGAAAGGCAAATTTCTTTCTCGATTGATCCGTAAAAATTTATCTATCCCATCTAGTATATCCGCCCTAACCATAGAAATTTCGTCGATGACTAGAACCTCCATTTGAGTGTACATCTTTCGGGACTTCCTTTTAGTAATATGAGACTCAAAATCTGGCCGTGGTGGAAATCCAAAGAAGGAATGTATAGTCTGGCCTCGGACATTCAACGCCGCTACTCCTGTAGGTGCAAGAACAACTACTTTTTTACGTGAAGTCTTTCTAAATAGATTGAGAAGAGTAGACTTACCTGTTCCAGCTCTTCCCGTAATGAAAACAGATTGATTTGTTTCTTCTAAGGTGTCCAACACGAATTGATATTCATCACTGAGTGTGATTGGTTCCAGCATACTTTTAATTATAACTTTATTTCTATGACTAAATTTTATAATACAGATAAGTGATCGCTATATCCTTCATCGTAGAGATCACTAAAGAGAGCACATTTAAAACAACACTAATAATTACCACTTGTTTGTGTTATTCACGGTTGTTTAGAGAATGAAGAAAATTTATAAAAACTAAAGATAGCATAAGGAATAGTAAAGTACAACATAGCTATCTTAATCTTGATCAACGTAATAACTTCCAAGACATTATTAGTATAGAGCGCTTGTTAGCGCTGCGCAATGGTGAGGTCTTATCGCCGAAAACCCTGTCAGCCATCTTCAGGTGGACTACTATAAAAGTATATGCACAAATCTTTAATACTCTTATAACTTCAATGCGTTTGACCACCTAAGACCAAAGAAAGTTATAACTTTTAATAGGCATTTGGTAAACCTCAACTTTATCGTGCTCATATGACATGAATATGTTCTATACCTTAATGTTAGTATAAATAATAAAAGTTGCAGCAGCAACGCAAGTCAACAATTATTAATGATAATATGTTAGATTTGCAAAAAGCGAAAAATGTCAACTAAGCCTTTTCAATTTAAGAAATTTGAGATAGCGCAAGATCAGTGTGGTATGAAAATCGGGACCGACGGCGTACTCCTGGGGGCTTGGGCGCCATTGATCGAAGATTCGAAACGTATTTTAGACATTGGAACAGGAACTGGCGTTATAGCTATTATGTTAGCACAACGGACTGCCTCTGCACATATTATAGGGGTGGAGATAGAGGAAAAAGCGGCGAGGCAAGCTAAAGAAAATATGGATCATTCACCATATAAGGATCGCTTGGATGTGCAACTTGGCTCTATACAAGATTTCGCACAGGAAGCAAATGATAGATTCGATATTATAGTAAGTAACCCACCCTTCTTTTCGGGTGGTACTTTCAGTAAGGATCAAGCACGGAATGATGTTCGACATACGATCAAGTTGCCCAATGGTGAACTTTTGCGTAGTGCTCATCAGCTACTCACACTTAATGGTATATTTAGCGTGATACTTCCATACATAGAAGGGCTACGTTTCAAAGAGATGGCGATACAATATGGATTTTATGTGTTACAGATCACACAGGTCAGACCTAAAGTGAACAAGCCTGTAGAGCGGCTACTTATTGCCTTTGGTAAAAGATTGCCGCAAAGTATCATCGAGAATGAATTAATCATTCAGCATGAAGCGCGGAATGATTATACGGATGACTATATGGCACTAACTAAAGATTTTTATTTGAATATGTAGAGCCTCATTGACTAAGCGTATACAAAAAAAGCGGTTGCCTTCTGGCAACCGCTTTTTTTTTGTTTATCCAATTGGTGCTGTGACTCCAGTAGTTTCATGAATTATACGTTTTGCAATATCCAAGATAGTAGTGTCTTTGATAGTCATTATTCCACCATCAGGACCAGGTTGTAGATGCCATTGCGCAACGTTTCCTTCGTCATATTTCTTTGCTCCAAAAAAATTGCGAATTGTCTGCTCTTCCAGATTCAATTCGCTTGCAATTTTTGATACACTTCCAGTTGGTAGCTGGTGCTTGATGTCTCTCAAGTCCTTAAAGCTTATATTCATATGCAGAATATTTTAAAAGGTTAATGAATAGTTTCGATTAGTGACATATAGTAATAATGTAAGATACATACATTTATTCCTTAATTATAATTTTTAAGAGAATAATAAATGTAAAATTTATAGAATAGACCAATATAGTGTCGCCAATCTTGGTCTGTAGAGAACTTTAATATTATCGTTTCTTCCCTTCAACGGTACCCGTACTTCCCACTAGAGGCATATTTTGTCTTTCTAAAAACTCTTTTGCGAGCGCAAAAAAGTTTCTTGTACCTTTACTATTTACGTCGTATAGCGCAACAGGTACGTGCATACTAGGTGCTTCTCCTAACTTGGAATTCCTGCCTATGATAGTCTTAAAAACAAAATTGGTAGCGTGCGTATTTATCTCATCCACTACTACATTTGCAAGACGCAATCGCTTGTCATACATGGATAGTAAGATGCCTTCAATTTCTAGATTTTGATTTAGTTGTTTCTTCACAAGGTCTACCGTATTTTGTAGCTTGTTTAATCCTTCCAAGGCAAATATTTCACACTGGATGGGAATCAAGACACTATCTGCAGCAGTCAATGCATTGATAGTGATTAAACCTAGAGAAGGTAGACAGTCTATTATGACAAAATCATAATCTTCTTTGATATCCATTAAGCATTCTCGCAGTATGTATTCGCGACGAAACTTAGTTACTAATTCCAATTCCGCTCCCACCAAATCGATACTGGACGGTATGACATCTACGTTGGGGGTGGAGGATTTTATCACTACGTCCCTTGCGGCTACCTCATTGACAAAGCAGTCATATATGCTTTTTGTATAAGTACCTTCCATTATACCAATTCCCGAAGAAGCATTAGCTTGCGGATCAGAATCAACAAGTAGTACTTTCTTCTCTAATATACCCAGACAAGCCGCTAGATTGATAGCCGTTGTCGTTTTGCCTACTCCTCCTTTTTGATTGGCAATGGCAATTATCTTACCCATATCCTATAGTTCTATTTCTTGACCAAGATCCATTAAGATAAGCTCTTTCTGACGCTTAGAAAACGTTTCCTTTGCCCCAATCCGATCAATCTCGATCAATTCAAATGTGTCAAAATGGCATCCTATTATCTTGTCGCACTCTATAAATTCAGCAGCGATAACTGCATCCTTATACCCCATTGTAAAATTATTTCCTATTGGCAATATAGCAAAATCTAACTTTGGACAAGTCATTGGTATTAACTTCATGTCCATAGTCAGCGCCGTATCTCCTGCATGATAGAAGCAGTTTTCATCATTATATATTACAAAGCCGCCAGGATTTCCAGCATAAGTACCGTCTGGCAATACTGAAGAGTGGATAGCACTCACAAACTTAACAGTTCCGAAGTCAAACTTCCATTCCCCACCGTGGTTTAGTGGATGCCCCGCGATGCCTCGTTTTTCATAATATGATACGATCTCATAGTTAGAGATAATTTTAGCATCATTTTGTTTAGCAATTGCCTCTGCATCCAAGACATGATCTTGATGCCCGTGTGTCAATAACACATAATCGCATTTTATATCCGCGACCTTCAGCGTAGCGTTCATTTTATCATTCGCAGTTATAAAAGGATCTATAACAAGCGTCTTTTCGCCGAATTCAATAATAAATCCCGCCTGACCTATATATTTAATCTTCATATTGTGAAAACTTATTAAGTGTGGCGAAAATACAAAAGCATACGCATTAATTGCAATGATTCTTTAAACCTCTTTCGCATTCAATGGTTATTATATTATATATTTTTACATTTACTCAATTTGTAATATTCAATCAGTATATGCTTACAATTATTAGTGGTACAAATAGAAATGATAGTATGACCAGCAAAGTTGCATTAGTAGTGCAGCAGCTTGCAAAAGAAAGCGACATCGATTTCTCCTTTATCGACCTTTCAAAGATTAAAAATGACTTTATACATAGTGAACAGTATAGCGCTGATAGTCTTCCTACTTGGCTGAAAGACCTACAAAGAGATCAAATAATTAAAGCAGATCGTTTTATTATTGTATCCCCTGAATATAATGGTAGTATCCCAGGTTACCTCAAGCTATTTATAGACGCATTGTCCGTGCATAAGCTTAAAGAGAGTTTCGGCGGTAAACTATCAGCATTGATTGGTGTAGCGAGTGGACGAGCAGGAAACCTCCGTGGATTAGATCACTTAAGTGGTATTTTGAACCATATCGGCTGCAATGTTATACCAGGTAGCTTACCGATCTCAGGTATTGGCGAGGTAGTGCAAGAGGATGGTTCACTTGACAAGGATACTACTGAATCTGTTCAGAAGCTGATTGACAAACTAATGAAAGCATAAAAATCCCTCTAAAAACCTATCTACACGAAAAGTTCACATCTCCAGATTTAATGGCTACTACATCTAGATTATACCTAACGGTATTAATTGAGATACCTTGAAGAGTATTCCAATTTTCATGTAATGGATTATGCAGAGAGTTGAATATAAATCTACTATCCAAAAATATCCAGTTTGGCACTATATTTTCGGATATTTTCTGATGCAAAATCAATTTTTGCATAATAACCATATCCATTACATTTAAGATTTTGTCCCCATTAATATCTCCAGCTAAATATTGATAAGGATTAGTAAATTTTTCTACGCCCATTATATGTCTACTCAGTAAGACGAGGTCGAGGTTGGTTACACCTTTAGCCATATAATCCTCCTTCGAAATCTTAGCATGGTATTCACCACTAATCGGTTCGTCGGACTTAAAATCTCCTAGCTCATTAGACTGCATGACACGCGGAACCTCGGATTGTAGCTCTACTGCTACCCCTTTAATCCCCAAACCATTTGGGCCATGAACATTTCCTGAAAAGTAAACTGCTTGTGGGCTGAGACAATTTGAATCTGGGTCAGTTATTTGTATGCTCGTACTGAATAAAAGTGTTCTTCCTAATTCATCGACGACCTTAAGAAATACCTCATGTTTTTTTCCAACATCTTCACAGTTAAACGATGATTTCGAAAGGCTCAAATCGATATTAGTACAAGCTTTTATATAATCTTTGAAGTATTCGGGATCTAGCTCTAATACTCCTTCAGTGTTTAATTGAAAGGTATAGTCCGTTTCTAAATTTGATAGAGGACTAGCGCATTCTAATTCCATTATGGTCTCCTCCAATAAGTCTAGCCAGCCACCATCTTGTGAACCAATTGGGAAAGCATTCCACCAGCCCCATCCAAAGTAGATGACGCTCCCCTTCTTAGCTGGAATTTGAGCAACAGCTACGGAACCAGGATTAGCAGTGTTATGATATATTATTTTCACCCCTTCACTAAAACCTTTTTCTAAATATACGACCGCATTATTATTAGCTATGATATCCGGTGCTTTGTCAAACATCCCAGGGAGTAAATTAATACTCTTGCTGCAAGTACCTTCTAAGACAGCTTCACCTCCCTCTAGCTTACTATCGCAAAGTTCATTCATTAGATTAATGCCATTGTCATTATTAATAGAAGAGCTGGCTACTACACCCATGATAAGAACACCGCCACCATTATGAATGTAGGATTTAAGCGCTGGAACTTGAAAACTTCCTGACCCTTGTAAAAGGCTTTTTCTTTCTAGTTCAGGTATAATAATAAGATCAATGGTACTGGGATCGAGATTGCTAAAATCGTTGAATATAACTACATTATGACCAAGATATTCTAAAGAAGATTTTAGATTTGATGCCTCTGCGAATAAATTACCATCTTCGATTTCTACATAATTATCGTCGTAGAACAAACCAACATTACTAGCTAGTAGGTGCGTAGTGATATTGCAAAATAAATGTAGTACTAGATTAACTAACAGTATGGACAGAAGTCCCCGTCTTAATCGGTTCATAGTAGATTATCTGTATTTTGTTAAAAATCAGATTTCAACGAAATCAATAAAGAGGGGGAATGTATTGAGGGTGTTACGTATAGTAGGTTATAAATTTACTCGAATTAGAACTCATAATAAATACCCAATACCAGCTATTAATTATGTATGTTTTTTCTACCATATGTTATATTCTAAGCAGCCGTTTATGTTGGGATATACACAAAAGGGATAGCCTTTATAACTATATGGAGATAATAGATTCTTAAAGGTTGGGATTGCTTCGTTCTTCTAGATTTTGCGCTGAGAATATGGTAATTCTTGTTGGCAATTTGTCATGATTTTTTTAGAAAATCTCGCCAAATTGGATCTAACTCTGATGATAAACCTGGGTTTATAACCCAGGGCTAGAAATATTTCG
>ENA-ORXR01000391-ORXR01000391.1-marine-metagenome-genome-assembly--contig:-NODE-391-length-61666-cov-6.451883_pt1 | contig 61666 bp, 52 predicted proteins | sample MGYA00237866_ERZ511479 | MGnify/ENA metagenome assembly ERZ511479 | reverse complement strand
AACCTCATCGACCCCGCGGCTTCTGAGACGACCGATCAAATCACCCACCGACGCCTTGCTCTCCGAACTGCCCTGCTCGAAATCGAGCACAACCTTGTCGCCATCGACCGTGATCCCGATTGCCACGATCACCCAAAGCCCTTGGGCAAGACGCACGCCATCAATCATTAGCGAGAGGAAGTCGTAGCCCGACAGATCTCGCTCGCGCAGATGGGCAAGCTGTTCGCGACTCTTGGCCTCCCACATCCGCGCAGCGGAACTCTTGCTCAGGCTACCAGCTTTCGCTCGAGCCAGGCCGCGTTGCGAGAGCCCCTGTTCAAGGAGTCCGGTGACCTCGTCAAACAGGCTCGCTTGACCGGCCGCCTTGTAGACTTCAAGACGCACCTCTCCGTCATCATCGTGGCGCACGCGCGGGCGGATGACCGCCTCCTTTTTCCCTCCGAGATAGGCGCTACCCACCTCGGTTCCCGCTCGGCGGCACGGGGTGGCAGTCGGTCTGTATTTCGGGCCGCACAGCGAATCAACTTCCTCGTGCATCGCATCAAAGAACGCTGCGCGGACGCACCCGCGCAGGAGCTCATTGAGCAGCCTCGCTGCCTCGCCTTCTGGCGCTTCAATCAGGGCTTCTCTCAGCCCGTTCTCAGTGGTAGTTTCTATCATGGTTGTTGGTTGGTTCGGGTTTGTCTTTTTCAACGCCACGCTAACGCGTGGCCCCGGCCAACCACCAACCTATTTCAACGACTCAGGGGACACTTCCAACGCAGAAAGACTGCTGCAGGTAAACCTAAGAAAAAGGGCAAAGAAAAGCTCATTCCTAAATCAAAAGGAAAAGGGAAAAAAGGCATAGAGCCAAACATTTAAAACCCTTTGGAGGCACCCCCGAATCACCGGGAGGTGCCTTTTTCGTGTACGGCCTTATTAAAATTGCTAGGATCTGCCCACACACCGCTCCCTTTTCCAGCTATGGCGGCCTTAAGTTGATAATTTTGCATCAATTCGCTAAGGTTTCTTTACAGAAAACATTCATTGCGCGTGAAGAACAATTTTTTGATTACCTTGGGATGTTTAGCATTAAGCCAGACATCATCATTCGCTGCCACATCAATCTGGACTGCAGGTGCTGATGGCAATTGGACTGATGCCACAGGCTGGGATACAGCCAATTATCCTGGACAAAACGTTACCACAGATAAGGCCGATTTACGCGATAATGAAGTCACAGTAAATTCCGCGATTCCGAATGATTTAGATGAAGTTTACGTTCGCGGTAATGCCACGCTCGATGTCACTACTGGAGGTGATCTAGATATTAATACGAATGGCAACTCCATTTTAGCGATTGGAGATGGCATCGTTGCGGGAGGACTCGCAGTTGCAAAGGTTTCAGGAGGTGATTTAACCGCACAGCAATATCGCATTGGTCGTCAGAGCTCGGGACAACTTATTATTTCGAGTGGAACCGCCAACTTTACCGGAAACGGCGGTGGTAATTCGCTCACTTTTAGACAAGAAAGCGCTCAGTCTATTCTGGATATCAGCGGAACTGGTAAATTTTTGCAATCTGGCAACAGCAAGACATTCATGCAGTCAGCTGATTCTCAAATCAACTTGGCAGGAATGGCAATGCTCGATTTATCCAGTGGCTCCGACTTCATCATGGATCCAAACGGCGGCATGGCAGCCTTCAATATTACTGGAGCAGGTGCTACAATTGATCTGAATAACCTCAATAGCACAGACGGAGGAACTCTAGGTATGAATCTGTTCAACTTTGTTGCTGATGCATCAGGTGTCAGCCCGATCAATATCGGTGGAACATTAACGGTTGGAGATACTTCTAAGATCAACGTCGATCTGAGCTCTTATAGCGGCACTCCATCTCCCGCATTCCCTCTCGTGTTATTTACAGGTGTCACCGAAGACAATTATAACGATTTCCTAAATATCAGTTCTTCAAGAGGAAGTGTTATTTTTGATGGAGGCAACATCGTTGTGATCCCTGAACCATCTCGCGCAATGCTCGGGTTGTTCGGAATGGCATGCGTTCTCTATCGCCGTCGTCGTTAGAATATTTTCACTTTACAAAAGCGGTACTAATTTCGCATTAGTGCCGCTTTTTTGTGTACTTTGAGATCGCTTAGTGCGCCTCTACATCGGCGAGGACTGGCAACAATGGATTTTCGATCTCATCTAGCACGCGATTCAAATCCGCTTCTTTCGCCAGAGGTCGCATCACTTCTGAAAGCTGCCACGTCACATCAGCGTCTTCAGCAGCGTAGGGCGTCAGCTTATTCAATGATACCTCAGCGAGAGTCGTCGGGTTCAGCACAGGAGCATCACCTAACAATAAATCCATTTGTTCACCGGTCTCTTCGACTTGGCCAAATAACGTATCGATCGCGATCGGCTTGTAGTTTAAATAGATTTCAGCACAGTAATCCATTCCATGACGCTGACCAGGTTCGATCAATGCATGCGCGAGTATAGTGTCAAAATATGGACTTACGATTCCAACTCCGCTACATGTCAGAACTTGGAGATCAAACTTTAAGTTATGGCCAATTTTTGTTACGCGGAGTGCCTTTTGTAGGACGGATGGTCTTCAACCGTGTGTCCATCTCACTGACGATCTCAGGATGTTGGTTGTAGACGTTGGTTTTCTGGTTCGGGTCAGCATCGAGGTCGTAGAGCTGTCCGGGCGGAGCGTCAGGGTGATATTTGCCGTTGGCGAAGTCACTGTTTTCACCGCCAGCGAAGGCCACGGCCGCAGGCCCACCCCAAGCGTGTCGGGGACTTGGGCTAGACCAACCTCCGCCACCTTTGGCGGGAATGTACATCCACTTCCCTTTTCGCAGGGAGAGGTGAGTCGGTTTGTTCGGTGACAGAACCAGTTCTTTGCGGATCGACTCTTGGGGGTCACCAAGCAAGGCTTCGAGCATGTTGACGCTGTCCTTGTCTTTGAGATCGGCTTGATCGTTCTGGTCGGTCAGAGCGAGGAACGTCGCGAGCATGTCGACATGACTGATGAGTTGGTTCGAAGTTGTTCCCGCTTCGATTTTGCCAGGCCAGTGAGCGACGAAAGGAACGCGGTGGCCGCCCTCCCAGATGCCGAATTTGAAGCCGAGAAGATCTCCATTGATCTTGTGGCCAGACTTGATGGCGGCTTGGCCTCCATTGTTGATCATTCCACCATTGTCGCTGGTAAAAATGACCAGTGTGTTTTCACTGAGACCGTTCTTTTCCAAGGCAGTCATGACCTCGCCAACCATCCAGTCGAGTTCGTGGATGAAGTCCCCGTAGAGCCCACAATCGCTCGTGCCCTTAAAGCGTTCTGCTGGGGTGAACGGGTGGTGGATGTTTGTCGTCGGGAGATAGAGAAAGAACGGCTCGTCTTTGTTCTCCCCGATCCATTTTACGGCCTCCTCAGTGAACTGGGTGGCGAGTTGTGTGTCGTCGTAGAGCTTGTGCGCGGCTAGGGCACCAGAGAATCGGTTTGCGCCTTTGTTGTCAGCAGCTGGAGGATAGGTCGGAGTGGGTGAAGGTCGGCTTTCCTTGGTAGCAGGGACGAGAGGATCGGCAGGATCATGACCGATGATCGTGTCGCCTTCGACCAGAACGTACGGGCTTCCGCTGTTGACTAGTGGGATGCCGAAGTAGCGATCAAAGCCGACCTCGAGCGGGCCCGGGCGGAGGGGCTTGGTGTAGTCAGTCGGTGCTGTTTTTCCAAAACCGAGGTGCCATTTGCCAATGCAGGCCGTCTTGTAACCAACTCGTTGAAGGGCTTTGCCGACGGTCAGGGTGTCGGTGTCGATGAGGAGCTTGCCAGTGGGAGAATGGGGTCCCCAAAGTCCTTTGCCATCTCCACCGCGCAGAGGATACTCGCCGGTGAGCAGGGCATAGCGGGATGGGGTACAGACTGCGGACGTTGAGTGGGAGTCGGTGAATTGGCGACCTTCGACAGCGAGCTTGTCAATGTTCGGGGTTCGGACATGCGTGGCTCCATTGAATCCGACATCTCCAAAGCCAAGATCGTCAGCGAGGATGAAGACGATGTTCGGGGGAGTATTTGCCTCAACCCGGCTGACACTCAGTGACAGGGCGAGAAGCAAGAATACGGAATTAGCTATCAACTTTTTCATGGTGGCAGTGGTTCCCATCTAGGAATCCCAGAACATACTTAGTCGTTCGGTCTGAAATGCCCATGGCAAAATCCCACATTGGGATTCCGTTTTCATCTCGGCTACAGCAATGTTCTCAAGGCCTCACTCTGTCGGAACCGGGCGTCCTGCGCTACTTTTGGGGGCGGGCTTAGGCGCAAATTCTTCGGGGCGAGGGGCCAAAGCGCGGAGTCTTGCCATTTCGGCAGCGTGCTCGGGAAGGGCGGCCTTCGAACCATCGACTACATCCAACTCCATCTCGGAGAGTCGAGCATCTATTCGCCGGTTCACTCAGCTCCGCACCCGATCTTGGAAAGTTTGTGGCAAGGCGATGTCGACGACAACGGAAAGCCGCTCAACCTAGTAGTCCCTCTAGCTAAAATCGGGCGCGATCCGTTCCTAGATTGGATCCACGCCACCCGGGCTGCTGAACTTCGGGTGCAGGTCTATGTCAACGGATCGAACATGCTTCAACGGGAAGGCGAAACGCCCAATCCGAGTGCGATTCCAGACTTCACTCAACGCTGGAAAGAATGGTGTGATTCCACTCCCAAGGTGCAAAAATTCCTCGATAGCGAGCCGTACCATCGCGACCCGAAATTCCCCGAGCGTGCCTACATGTTTTGCTATGCAGAATTTATTCTCAAGGACTACGCCATCCGATACGGCGAACTCATCGATGCGTGGCTCTTTGACTCTGGAAAGTTCATGCCAATGAATGGCGATAAAGACCGCTCGGAGAAGGTCAAAGAGCAGCGACTTTATCAAGCCTTTGCCGAAGCCATCCAAGCAGGGAATCCGAACGCAGCAGTTTCCTTCAACAATGGCGTCGGCAATGGCAAGCATCCTTTGGTTCCGCCGACTCGGTTTTGTGACTACACGTTCGGTCACCCCTTTGGCGGGTTGAACAGTATGACGGGAACTCCCAGTCTCTATGAGCGCAATTTTGGGATTGTTCAGCGTATGGCCGACACGAACGGCTGCGTGTTTATCAACAGCTCACGCGATTGGGACGACCGGGTCGTCGGCCATTTCGATCCCGGAATGAGTACCACCGCGTGGAATAATGGACTCAAGTCGTCGCTCACTGAGGAGCAATTTCTTGAGTGGAATACCGTCGCCTTGAAGGGTGGATGAGCGATTTCTTGGGGAATCCCACTTCAACAACCAGACTCCTCCCGTCCAGTGAGTTTCAGTCCCATCGCTCGCGATTGGGCATTTGATTTGCTCACGGCTCTCGATGCGCATTTGGCGCAGGTTCGGCACCCCGATCAGCCAAATTGGGCGCGTGCGCACACGGCTCTTCGACCTGCCAAAGCTGGGCAGGCCTACTCCGCGACCCTGAAGGAATGCCGAGATTTTTGGTCTCCGAAAGAGGGCGACACTTGCAAGCTAACGATGGAGGGAAATCCCTCATGGCTGGAGCTCACACAAGATGCACCGGGTATCTGGAAGCTAAGCGGCACACCAACGAAAGAGGATGCTGGCTCGAGCTCGATCCGACTCCGGCTGACCTCAGAAACGGGCCTCAAAAAGGTTACCGACCGGACTGTTGAGTTAATGGTTAAAACATCCGGTTAAGGTCAACTCCTGCAAATGCTGACCAGAGATGGTAAGCACCAGCTTCGAACCTCTCTTTGAGTACCAGGCACCGATCCAAATTCAGGTGGCCTGGTTGGTTTGTCTGACTCGTCGTTGCGCTTTGGCTCTTCCCCGGTCGTCACCATTTCAGGGACGGATGTGAGTCGTGTCCATACGAGTGCTGAGTTCGCGGTCACCTCTCCAATCTTGATTCCGTTGGCCATGTAGGGGCCGTCGGCCCGCAAAGGTGAAATCAGAGCAAGTCCGAAAACGAGTGCCGTAGCGAGCGGTCGAGAAGGCGAATGCATCCTCTTGGGTAGCTGAAAAGTATCAAATTGCCAAGGATCGAGATCAATTTTGGTAGAAAGATAAAGCCCTCTAGACCCTTCCGCTAACCGCCAACCTGAAATCGGATATCTTGCACGCGGGTCGAACCGAACCTGTCTTGCAGCCGCTTAAGTAAAGTCGGCTTCATCCCATTAATCGAGTAGTGGATCGTTGGTTGGACGACAAGCACATGAAGTACCCCTCTCTTGAGCCCGGAAGGTCGGGTGTGGGGCGCTAAGACCGAGCCAACGATTTCCGACCAAGCCGCACAGATCTCTTCCTCTGTAAACGCATTGCGAACCCGAAGTCCCTCAAGTGCCTCGGGGATGAGATCGGTCATCGCCCGAGCCGGTTGTATGCCTTCAGGCGGAGCATCGACGCGGCGCCACTCGTTCAAAACGCTCTGAGTGCGCGAAACAAAACGCTTTTTCGGGCGGCGACGTGACATCTCTCAACAAAACACGCCCGCCCCTTGTGTAAAGGGCGGGCGTGAAAAAACGGTTTGTTAGGCATAGCCCAACAGATAGGAAAAACGTCGATTACTCGCCGTCGCTACCGATCGCCTCAACTGGGCAGCCTTCCATGGCTTCTTCGCACAGTTCCTTTTCCTCGTCGGACTCAGGCTGTTTGAAGACGAAGCTGTAGCCGCCGTCGTCTTGGCGAGTGAAGTTCTCAGGTGCTGTCTCGCGACAGAGGTCACAGTCGATGCACTGGTCATCAACGTAGAAGAGACCTCCGACATTGTCTTCGTATTTGTTTTCGACGTCAGCCATGGCTTAAAATTGTTTCTGGAAAATTAGTTCTGATTTTGTCGCCCTCAACAGGACGCGGCTGACCCTACGGGGTAAGGTTTGGCCTTGCAAAAAGTATTTTCAGCCCGTTTTTGGAGCGCGGCTCCAACAAATCTGGAACCCGACATTTTACCTCAATATGAGCGATCAGACAACCCTGCCGTCAGCGAACACCGGAGCTGAGGAAGAAGAAGAGTCCAACCTCAGTCCGGAAGAAGGATGGCACGTACTTCACCTGTTTTTCCACGTTGAGCAGTCCCAGTGGCAAATTCTCGACCAGAGCGAGAAAATTGCAGCAGAGACTCGTCTCACAGAACTGATTCACGAAATCCGTTCTCATCCAGACACGCAGCTTCTGGTTTTCAGTATGGTGACTTCGAAAGCCGATATCGGATTCATGCTCCTGACTCCCGACCTTCATGACGCGAATATCTTCGAAAAGAAGCTGGCTCGAAGCTTGGGCGCCGATGTTCTGACTCCTAGTTACAGCTATCTGTCGATGACCGAGCGCAGTGAGTACACAACGAGCGAGGACGAGTACTCAGAAGGTTTGGAGAAGCGTGGGATCAAGGCGGGCACGGATGAGCACAAGGAGGAGATCGTCAAATTCCACCAGCACATCGAAAAATACACCCAAGATCGCCTCTATCCGAATATGCCCGATTGGCCGGTATTCTGTTTTTATCCAATGAGCAAACGCCGAGGTGTCGAAGGCCAAAATTGGTATGCAACGGAGTTCGAAGACCGGAAGAAGCTGATGAAGGGTCATGCTGCAATTGGCCGGACTTGGGCTGGGAAAATTCGCCAGCTGATTACCGGCTCAGTCGGGCTCGACGAATACGAGTGGGGCGTGACTCTGTTCGCCAATGACACGATTCAGATCAAAGGGATCGTCTACGAAATGAGATTCGATGAAGTCAGTTCTCAATACGCTGAGTTTGGTGATTTCTACATCGGAATTCAGGCTCCACTCGATCAAGTTTTTCACCGTTGCTTGGGCTAGGATCGTTACGCGCTACGAATCAATTCATGGATAATCCACTCATTATCAATGGTCGAGAGTTCAAGTCTCGGCTATTTGTTGGCACCGGAAAATTTGCTTCCAACGAGGCGATGCGCGATGCCTTGGAAGCATCGGGTTCGGAGATCGTAACCGTAGCTTTGCGCCGGGCTGACCTTAGTGGTGAGTCTGATCCGTTCGCCAATATCCTTGAGTTCATCGACCCAGAGCGCTATCTGTTGCTGCCGAATACATCGGGCGCAATGAATGCTGATGAGGCAGTTCGATTAGCTCGATTGGCCAAGGCCGCCGGACTTCCTGATTGGGTGAAACTAGAGATTCACCCGGATCCACGGCATTTGTTGCCCGATCCCATCGAAACCCTTCTCGCGGCCGAGCAGTTGGTATCAGAAGGCTTCACTGTCTTTCCCTACATCAATGCCGACCCGGTATTGGCCAAACGTCTGGAAGAGGTCGGTTGCGCCACTGTGATGCCGCTCGGTTCCCCGATCGGAACAAACCGAGGAGTCGAGACCAGAGAGCAGGTCGGATTGATCATCGAGCAGGCGAACATTCCTGTGGTCGTTGATGCAGGATTAGGGGTTCCCAGCCACGCGGCCGAAGCAATGGAACTCGGTGCAGATGCGGTGCTAATCAATACCGCGATTGCGATTGCCAGCGACCCGACCAGAATGGCCGCTGCGTTCAAGGCTGGCGTTGAAGCAGGTCGTGAGGCCTATGAAATCGGCGTTCCTAAACCGGGAACCGAAGCTGTCGCCAGCAGTCCATTGACTGGATTCCTGAAATCGTAGCTCCGTATTGACAGACGAAACGTCAATTTGGAGAAATAGCCGCATTTCCCACAGATTCGAGGTCGCGGACTATCTTGAAAGTCTTCTGTCTTTGTCACTCGACAGACGATTCACTCGGTCAGATATTGCCGAACGATGGCAAACCCTCAATTTCAAATCCTCTACTTTAGCACTGCCGCTGAGGGAATTGCAGAGGGCGATATCGAGGATATTTTAGAAAAGGCCAGGATCAACAATCCAACCGAAAATATCACTGGGTTGCTTCTGTGCGAGGAAGGCCACTTTCTCCAGCTGTTGGAAGGGCAGGAATCGAAAGTCCACGCCCTTTACAAAAAAATTCGGGCCGACGCTAGGCACACTGAAGTAACCGCGATATTCTCCAGAAATGTGCCTCATCGCGAGTTTGAGAATTGGGGGATGGCTCATTACAAGCTGACCGGTGAAGACGCCGACTTAAAGGCTGCTTTCCAACAGGTCTGCGATACCGGAACGGCTCCCGAAGTAACCGTTCATCGACGGGCATCTGCTGAGCAAATGATTGACTATTTTCGGGTACTTCTCGGTTCTCCGCCATCTTAGAGGTAGCGCTGTGATTAGAAGCGAAGTGAGTTTGGCCGGTCTGGCATAGTGATCCGAAGTTCCATAGCTTTGAGGGAACAATATTGACTTCGACGCGGCCTAAGACTAAATAGCCACCATGATCCAGTAGCTGCGGCATCTGCCGTTTTCGTTCTATTGATCACTTCGCAGAGCTTTGGGGGTAGGCCCGGCCGACCGCTCAATAAGAAAGTCGACGGCGGTGGTAGATCCTGTGAATGCTGGTTCTGCTGGGTCGTAGGTTCGGCTGACAAACCTGGCGGGATCATGGATGATTCTAGAAAGTAACGGAAGGTTCCTGCTGTTTTAGTGGGATATGCACCCAACGCAGGTGCAAGTTCATAGGGGCGATCGGTTGTTCACGGAGCAGGCTACTACGATGGCAATGCGGAGCCTTTTCAGTTGATCATTAGCGCTCTGGCGTCTTCGATCGAGTCAATTTCCTGCGGGCGTTTGTCCCTACGGATCGCTTTAATCCAAGGAAATTTTAAAGCAAAGCCACTGCAATAAAGACGGCTGGGCTGGACGCTATCGAAAGCGATCTCGATGACTGTGTCGGGAATCACGGTGCGGACTCGGCCCCTTTGAGAGATTGTCCTGTCGATGAGATGAGCCGATAGTTCTTTGATCTCAGCTTCGGATAGGCCGCTGTGGGCTCTGCCAATGGTGTGGAGGACTTCTGGATTAAAACTGTCTCGCACCGCGAGGGTGAAGTCGGTCAGCAGATGTTCGTTAGTTGCGCGGCCTTGTCTGGCTTTGACGACAACGACGTCGAGCGACAGAACGGAACGCTGTGGCTTTGGCCAATTCAATTTCCGTGCTGGAATCAGTCATTCCCGTGGTCTCTCTGCCGAATTGAAGGAGCTACCGACCTCGCTGACCAAGCCAGAAATTCGGAGTCACCTGCCAGTACCCGAGTCCTCGGCTGACTAGTTTGCTGGGGGCGAATATGGTCGAAGACCCGCCCATCTCGCTGACAACGAGTCGTCTCTAGCATTCGATCCGAGGCTTACCACAATTGAATTCATGCATTGGGGGAAGAGGAAGCTCGATGGCGCAAGGAGAGGACAAAGGTCGACACCAATAACCCACGTATTGAGAACTCATCGCGTCGACCGGCGTGCGCGACGCCGTGGCCGCCATGAAGATGGCGCTCACGGTTTTATGATTCAGAAGGATTTGCCGTCTAGGGAGTTACTATGTCCAGATAGTCTAACAGAAAAAGAATGTCATCTGTATTGATCAACTCCGTTGGTAAGTCCCACGGATGGCCGCCCCCACCAGGAGTAATACAGTCTTCACAGCAGCCGGGGAAGACGTCGGACTCAATGGTCGCGAGGCTCTTCGGGGCGACATATGTCAAGTCCTGCGTGACTCGATTGGTGAAGATGAAGTGACCTCTGGTAAAATCTGCGATACTCGGGAAAGTGGGAAGCGGCCAGCCTTCTATTTGGAGGTCTGCAAAGGTAAGCGGTCGGCAGTCTCCAATCTCAGTGCCGAGCGAGACCGGAAATTGGTAGAGAGGGACGGCAAGATAGTTGCTTTGGTTGGGCATCCTGAAGTGGAATCTCAGATACCCAAATGCGGCGTCTCCCGGTGTGTTAGGCCACAATGAAATGTTGTTCTCAACATTGTTCATCACTTGCACTCCGTCAAAAAACTCTCCCAATTCGCTGACTGTCAGCGCTCGTGGATCGATAGGGAAGTCTGAGCTTTCGTAGGTTAGCCTAACATTGGCGAATTTTAGCCTCATGTTGGGTTCGATGCCGTCATAGCCGTCGGGCTGTGGCTCATCCGCTTCATGGCAAACCGTCTGGTGGGGAATCCATACTGTAATCTTCGGGGAGTAGATGGTTCCTAGGGGCGTGACAATATCATCTGGTGAGAACACCCACGTTGCCAGAACCGGTGCCAGAGTTACTTCGGGCTGAGGGGCTAGTTCCGTGTGAGTAGTTTGCACCGGAAGGTCAGGATTCTGGACAGGACTTAGAGCTGAAATCGTAACTGGAGTCGTCGGGACAAGGTCTTCTGGTTTGAGAGTGAAGCACTCACCGGCCCCAACGGCAGGAATTCGTGCGACCTTCCAACGAAATCTGATTCTCTCTCTTTCTCCTTCAAGATTTTCGTAGTCAATGAACCCACTGACACTGGTCGTATCTTGCCCATCGTGCCAAGTAAGTCCCATGTGGATTTCATTGGAGAAAAGGATATTGGGTTGTCCTGGATACCGAACTGTTCCATTGACGGATGCTTGATTGCCCCCCGAAGTCATACAGATTTCTTGGGTGGGTATGGTCAGCTCAGCAGTCGTCACCTCACACTGAATACTTTCGTCGCCGCTTTTGAGTTCATACTGATAGAGATCAGTCATCGTCATCTGAAACAGGCAATTTTCGTTTTCAGGTCCTCCGCCACCGCCACCTTTCACTTGGACCACTGGCTTTTGTAGGATTTGCTTTTGTCCGACGTGCCTTTCGATCTCAACAGCTTGCTGCGCGTCGCGACTGAAGCCAGGCGTGACAAATGCTAGTGAAGCTAAGCCAATGGCTAGAACTCTGGATATTCTAAATAATTTGACCATCATGGAATGGTCGCATTGGTATAAGAATCGATACGCAATGTCAATTTATTTATTAAATGTTATTCATTCTTTTCTCGGTCTCATGAACCATGATCGGAATTCCCATCTCAGAAATGGCCATGAAAATCTCCTGAGCTTTTCCGAAGGAGTAACCAAGAAGCACTGGAACCGTCACCCTAGCTCAGGGCATCTACGAGGTGACCGATGACACCATCAGCAACAAGTTTTCCGGAGGCGGTGAGTCGAGCGCGGTCGTCTTCGGTTAGCTCTAAATACTGGGCGTCGACCAATTCAATTAGCGCTTCCGGTGGCAGGATATCGAGCGCTAGACCTTGGGCGCGTCGCAGCCCTAGGGCGATCCGTTCGATGCTGCGCTCGGTTTCGCCAAGTCGCTCCGTGCCTTGGTTCCCAGGATCCTGTCCAGCGCTCCACCCCTTCACATAGGCTGCGGTATCGCGGAGGTTGTTGGTCCGAAGTCCGCCGATCGTCGATACGGCTCCAGGCCCCAAACCAAGATAGTCCCGACACGCCCAGTAAGCTTGGTTGTGCAGGGATTGGTGTTCTGATTTGCCGTAGTTTGAGATTTCGTAGTGCTCGTAGCCAGCGCTTTTCAGACGTTCAATCGCGGTGGTGAAGTGATCGGCATCAATTTCCTCATCCTCAGAAAAATCCCCCGAGCGAAGCCGCTCCAAGAACTCGGTATCTTCTTCGTAGGTGAGATTGTAGGCCGAAACATGATCGGGGTTTAGTGCGATTGTCCGGGCGAGTGTGTCTTCCCAAATTTCCTGAGTCTGCCCCGGAATCGAGAACATCAGATCGATATTTAGACTCGGGATCCCGGCTTCGCGGAGGCAGTCGAAAGCTTGAGTTGCCTCATCTGGGCTGTGGTCGCGGCCCAGTGTTTTCAGCACATCGGGATGCCATGACTGGATACCCAGACTGACCCTCGAGATTCCCATTCCAGCAAAAGCCTTCGCCTTGGCGCCATCAAAAGTGCGCGGGTTGGCTTCCATCGACCACTCAAGCGTCGATGACGTGTCAAAGGCGTCGCGCATTCCATCGAGAAGCCGACCCAAAAGTTCAGCACTGAGTAGGCTAGGGGTTCCGCCGCCGAGGTAGATGGTTTTCGGCGCGATCTCGTGAATCATCGCCGCGGCGTTCGCTTCAGCCAAAACGGCATCAACGAAGGCACTCTGATCGTGGCCAGCGATCCCATGTTTGTGGAAGCTGCAATACGGACAGATCCGATGGCAGAATGGGATATGGAGGTAGACGTGTTCGATGCGGTGGAGCAAGGTGCTGCACCATCGCGATGACTGACGCCTCTGCCAAGCATTACGAGCAACGATTCGGCGGCGAACTGCTGGAGTCGGTTTCTCGAACATTTTATCTCAGCCTAAAATTCCTGCCCAAGGAGTTTCGAGGCTCAGTGTCTCTGGCCTATCTACTAGCCCGAGCGACCGACACGGTAGCTGATGCTGCCGATGCGCCGGTTGGGGATCGGCTAGAATTGTTAGCGGACTTGGGCCGGGCGTTTGAAAGAGAAGCTGCCGTTGATTCTTCGTCGCTGGTTTCTTCACTAAAGAATCGGATTGTACCTCACCTCGATGACGATGGAGAGGCGCGCCTTCTCAACGAAGTTGGCGGCGTGCTTGAGTGGCATGATCATGTTCCCGAAGACCATCGGGGGCCGATTCGTGAGGTCCTCGATCCCATTCTGCGCGGACAGATCCTAGACGTTGAAAGGTTTCCCAAGACAACGGGGTCTGGTGGTCGAGAGATCCGTTGTCTAACCGACGCCGAGGAACTCGACGAATATACCTACCTCGTCGCCGGATGTGTTGGTGGGTTTTGGACGGATATTTGCGGTCTGGAACTGCCGTCTTTGACACGGACGAAATCCGTTTCGGAGCTTCGAGAACTCGGGGTTCGAATGGGTAAGGGGCTGCAGTTGATTAACGTCATCCGCGACTTTCCTCGCGATCTGAAAGCGGGTCGCTGTTACTTGCCGGCAGAGGAGTTGAAAGCGGCGGGTTTTGATCCTGATGCGCTGACCGCCGATCAGGCTGAATCGATTTGGCCACTGTGGGAGCCATGGATGAGACTGTGCCGTGAGCATTTGGATGCGGGGCTGGAATACGTTCTCGATTTGCGTCCGAAACGCATCATCGTTCCGACGGCGCTGCCTCTGATTCTTGCAGTGCGAACACTGGATCGACTAGAGACGGCGGAGTGGCCTGAAGTTGAGCAGCGGCTGAAGATCGGCCGAGACGAAGTTGGACGCCTAGTTACCCAGACGACTCTGGCAGCATCGCTTTCGCGGGGGCGCTTGGAAAGGCTGTATCGGGGCTAGTCATCATTCTTAGGGAATGAGCTGAATTGCATTTTTGTTCCTGCGGGCGACTTTGACCAATGATGAAATCAATCTTCACCAGCGCCCTCGTTTTCGGTTTAATCCTGTCTGGCTCTGTCAGAGCGGCATTGATCGAGAGAGTGGTCGAGTACGAGTCAGATGGCATCACTTTTGAAGGTTGGCATGCCTATGACGATTCGGTTAAAGGCAAGCGCCCATCAGTGCTGATCGTTCACCAGTGGACGGGGTTGAGCGACTACGAGAAAATGCGAGCGAAGATGTTAGTGAATGAGGGTTACAACGTCTTTGCTCTGGATATTTACGGTAAGGGCATTCGGCCAAAGCCGCCAGAGTCTGGGAAGATCGCTGGCAAATTTAAGGGAGACCGCACTCTGTTCCGCGAGCGTTTAGACCTCGGGCTGGAAGTTTTGAAGAACTTGCCTCAGACCGACACGGAGAACATCGCGGCAATCGGATACTGTTTTGGGGGTACTGGTGCATTAGAGTTAGCGCGTAGCGGGAGTAGTGTAGCCGGTGTCGTCAGCTTTCATGGCGGGCTAGGCACTCCGACGCCAGAGGATGCGAAAAACATCAAGGCGGAGCTCATCGTCCTGCACGGTGCGGCCGACCCTTATGTCCCCGTGGATGAAGTCGAGGCCTTCCACAAAGAGATGCTGGCGGCGAACGTCGCTTACACATTCACTGCGTATCCAAATGCGGTGCACTCATTTACCCAGAAAATGGCCGGTGACGACCCGTCAAAAGGAGCGGCCTATAATGAGGATGCAGACAAGGCATCGTGGCACGCAATGACCGGCTTTCTTAAGCGAGTCCTGAAGTAAGAGCCAGCTACTAAGGTTGGGCGTGGCTCCCAGTAACGCACCACTGATAACGATTGAGAGCTCTTCAGTTCTTCTTGAATCGTAGCTTCTCAGCACCCTCGGATGATTAAGTGCTTTTTAACTCGTCTTTTTCTCGAGATCGTTCGTAAATTAACGTGAGTCTCAAAGACAACTAATCATGATTAAGATCACACGTATTCTCGCCGCCCTCAGCTTTGCCGTTGGAGCATGCCTTCTTTCATCCTGCGCCAGCACTAAGTGCTGCGGCACCGATGGTTCCTGCTGCAAAGCCGCTGCTGAATGCTGCGGCACTGGTGGCGAATGCTGCAAAGGCGGCCACAAGCACTAAAGACGCTACGGCTGCCACCGGTTATTGAACGGGTAAGCGGCCAAAATGTTTTTGAAGGCGTGCTCGATATCGAGCGCGCCTTCTTTATGGTTTTCATTATTGATCCCATTGAGCCGCTCATCAGCTGAGCGATCACGGAAACTTCACTGATCAATACGTTCCGGACGGGATGAATCAGGCCTTCCCTAGGGCCATTCCTACCGCAACGGCAGAGAGACCGAGCACCACGTTTGCGGCAACGTTGGCGACCGCAAGCCAAGGCAACTCGCCTCGGGCTAAGCTGACAGTATCGAGCCCGAAAGCTGAAAATGTAGTCAGCGCTCCGAATACGCCAGTGACAAGAAACAGGCGCCAAGGTTCGGGGGCTGGCTCAGCGTAATTACCGTCGGGAAGAGTCCCGGGTAGGGATTGGGCCATGACATAGCCGATCAACAAACAGCCAAGCACATTGACCGCCAAAATTCCCCAGGGGAATTTACCCCCGGCTAGATTTTGGATCCATCCGCCCAGCAGATGGCGAAGAATCGCTCCCAAAAATCCGCCTGCTCCAACAGCTAAAAGTAGACCAATTTTTGCGCTCATTACTTAGAATCATCGGTTGGTCGATGGAGGTCGCCAGTCTTGCGTGCTGAGAGAATGGTTTGGGCAGCTGCAACACCACTTTCCATGGCGCCTTGAATACTGCCTTGGAGAATACAGTCACCCGCGAGTAGGGCACCCTGAGGGAGGTGGCGAAGAGCATTCGTCCACGGTTCCCAAAAACCTGGGACTTGGTCAGGGAGTGCTTGGCGAATCGGCATTGCGCGGAGTGGCTCGAGACTGCCTGCGGTGTCCGGAAAGATCTGGGCGATCTCCTCGCGGGCCGCTTTGAACAAGTCGCTCTGCGGTGTTTTACCCGTCGACCGGACAATGTTCGCGACCACGAGGTGTTGGCCTTCGGGTGCGGCATTGGGGTTAATATTGGTCATCTGGACGAGGTTTCGCACCAGAGGCGAACGGCCGGATTGGGTGACGAGCAGGGGCTCGGAATAGAGAGCGCGGTCGCTTTTGAAATAGAGTGCGGTTGTCGTGCGAAACCCTGGTTTTGGAAGATCCAATATTTCGGCCGTCGTGGCCCCATCCATGGCGAGAACAACATGATCACAGCGCAGTTCTTCGCCAGATTCGAGCCGGACTCCCGTCACGCGCGAGAGTTCTCCTTCACCCTCAGTGATCAGCGAGTCGAATGCAGAATTTAACCGCAGTGCCCCATCAGGAAGATGCGAAGCAAGTTGCTCGGGAATTGCTTGGATGCCGCGTTTCGGGACAAGAGCGACCCCAGTTGCGAAGCGACGGATGTAGGTGCGAAACAATGAAGCGTCGCAACTGAGATCGTCGTCGAGTAGGACGCCTGCGAAGAACGGTCGAATCAGCAGATCAACGGTCTCTTCCGAGATGCCCATGTCCTCAAGATACTGTGCGGTCGAGATTCCTGCGCGGCGATGTCCCAAGCCTTCCTCTGATTGGGACAGCACCGAAGCTCCGAGTTTGGCCAGTCGAATTCGCTCTAACCAGCCAATTGGAAGCCGGAATAGTTCGCCCAATCCGCCCCCACCTTGGAGCGGGTTCATCAGTCGGCGCGGGGCACTTCTTGAGCCGTCAGCGAGCAGAGTTCCTGAACGAAACCAGCAAGGGTCGAGAGCTTCGATGTCGAGGTGGCGCGCCGCAGTCGGGTAGCTGTCGAGTAAGACCTGAAATCCGTGATCGAGAACAAAGCCTTCGTCGGTAGTCGTGGTCGCCACTCGACCACCGACTTGGTCGGCCTTATCCAGAACAATAAGTTCGGTATGTCCGGCTGTTGCCAGAACCTTTGCGCAAGTTAAGCCTGAGAGGCCAGCTCCGATGATGATTGTCATCGAGTTCTACCTTAGATTTCGGTGTCGTCGTCGAACAACTCACTGAGCGCTTCTTGGGACTTAGCCACCCGGTGCTCGGAGATCTTATAGTCAAGAAATTTGGCCAAACGCTCGGCATCGTCTTTCGACTTTTTCGTCACGTGGAGTGTAGCCTTGCCGATATGAATCCCAGGCATGCCTTCAAGCTTTTTCGGGTCGCCGACTTTAAAGTCGATGAAGCGTTTCCCCCAAAATTTCTTGTGGAATTCGACGTCTTCCACTTCGTGATATTCGAGGTGGATTTCGTGCATTGGGTTCGGTTCGCGATTGAACGTTCTGTCACGGATTTTCCAGTGCAGAACAACCTCATCGTCCAGTCCGCGAAGCTTCCCCTCGACATGTTCGCGCCCCATGGGGTCGGTGGCTGGGATCTCAAAGTAGATCGCGATCGGCTCAATTTGCATGACGTAAAATTAGGGAGGGTGTGTGAAATGGGTGTCTGCCATCGCAGGCTAGATTCTGACATCGAATCAACACCTCATCTGGTTGAAGTTCAATACGTCACCTCGACCATCCGGAGCCACTTTTCGCGGAACATCCGATGCTCATTCATCAGGCGTCCCGCGATCCAATCGGCACGATCATGACTGCCGACAAGCTTTGCGAACGCGACGGCGAGTTCTCGGCGATGGTAATGTTCAGTAGAGTTCGGTATGCGCTCGGCCATGCGCAGCGCCATATCAATGATGACTTCAGGGGCAAGATCGGCAATGGCAAACTTAGTTTCTCCAAACTCAAGTCCAACGATAATATGATCTCTGGTGGCTCCGACAATCTCTCCCTGCGCAGCAAAAGGTGAAGCGCCGAGACCTCGGAATCCGCCAGCATTTAAGTCGGAAACAAACGTTTCGAGAAATTCTTCTGCAGACTTCCAGAGATAAACGTGAGAATCCAGAGCATCAGAGACAATCTCACTGTGATAGCCGAGCCCAGCTTTGCGTAGTACTTCTAGGCCATCAGCGAATCGATATTCTGAACGATAGCGGCCTGTGCGTAGATCAGAAACGACGTTCTGAAGGTCGGCCATTTCTTCGCGGTTGAGCGATGCGACCCGGATCTTTTCGTCTTCAGTCTGGGTATGGGCATCAGAGGCTTCATTGGCAGCTTCAAGGGCGTCGAGAAACTCAAGCTGGGTCTTGACCAAGGTGTGAACGCGTCCGCGAGTCAGGAATTCCCCCTGCATTTCCATGTAGGTCTCCCGCGCGTCAGCGAGATCGCTCATGCTGATAGTATCTTGATCGAGAAGAAGCGGTTCTTTGAGTAGGACTTCGTAGTCGTTGCGAAAATCATTCAGTAGGGCTTTATAGCCATCGACCCAAGCGTAGCTACCGGTCCTTTTGACGACATCGAAGCTATCAAAGAAGTCCAGAGCATTGTCCCAGTCTCCCTCTTGCCACGTCTGGAGGCCGAGAACCAGTAAACCGAGGGCGTGGGGATCGTCGGACGGGAAATATTCTTTCAGGTGGGGTTCGGGGATTCCGTCTCTGTTAACGAGGCGCTCAGTGTCTCGGAAGAACTCAGCTGCCCAAGGCTCCATTCCCTCATCATCAGAAGCTGCTTCTGCAATTGCTGGTATGCGGCCAAACTCATTGCGAGCGGCGTCGATTCGTCCATCGAGTAGGTGACCGATACCGAGGTTGTAACGAGCCCAGCATCGGGTCGATGGTCTAGCGTCTAAGGTCGCAGCAATCTCAGAGAACGTCTTCCGCGAACTTTCGATCGAGCCAGCGAACATTTCACTGCGAGCCTCAAGGAATCGATCGGCGATCGATGGAGTGTCGAGATCTGGAATTTCTGGCCCGGTAATGTCTGGGGGGAGATCGGGTGATGGGGTGGTAGTGATCTCTGGCTGGGGAGTGATCGGGTTCGACTCTGGCTTGCTTCCAGAAGTCAGCATGAGAACTACCAGCCCGGTGATCAGAGCAATACTGGCGAGTATGCCTGCTGCCCAGAATACTTTGGCTGATTGCTTTTCGTGCCGACGCCGAATTTCGGCCGCTGAGGGCACGTCTATCCGCGATAAAAGTTGAACGTCATCTGGATTTTCCAGAGCGGTCGCCGTGAGCAGCAACTCGTCGATTAGTTCGTCGTAGGTTGCAGGGCGCAGACCCGGATCTTGTTCAAGGAGCCGGTCAATCACTTGGCTCGTCTGCTCGCTGACTTCGGGAAGGGAATCGGCGAGATGGACGGGCTCTGCCTTAATCTTCTTCAGCTCGGCGATCGATGCGGTGCGTGCATCGTGGGGAGGGCGACCGACCAAGGCGTGAAAAACGGTCGCGCCCATGCTGTACATATCGCCCCGGAACGTATCCGGCCGATTGGCCAATTTTTCGGGTGGCACGTAGTACGGGGTCGCCCAGATTTCTCCTGAGGTATCGATTTCGGTCGAGATCAGAGACAAGCCGAAGTCCACAATTTTAGGGATCCCACCGGTCGAAAACAGAATGTTACCGGGCTTGATATCACGGTGGACAAGGCCGGCCGTGTGGGCGGCACGGAGACCTTTGGCAATCCCGATGGAATAGACCATCATCTCATCCTCTGGGATGCGACCCTCGCGAATGCGCTGTTCTAGACTGCCGCCACCAACCAATTCCATGGCGATGAAAAAGAGACCCTGGGCACGGCCCACCGAGTAAATGCGTACGATATTTGGGTGACTGACCAGTGCGGTGATTCTGGCTTCCTTTTCGAACTGTGCGACCCGTTCACTGTCCGTGCTGAATTTCCGATTGAGGATTTTCAGGGCGACATCTCGCCCCAGACTGCGGTCGGTGGCTCGATAGACGCGGGACATTCCGCCCTCACCGATCTTCTTGGTGATTTCGAACTGGTTGAACCGTGAACGCACCGAGGTCAGCTTGCCGCAGCTCGGGCAATTTACCCTAGCTAGCGGTTGCTCGTCCTCGACGTCAATGGGCCCCCGACAATTCGGGCAAGTCTCAAGACGTCGACGTTGGGTTTCGCCATTCATCGTCGTTTCAATAAATCTACACCCGCCGCGACAAGATCCAAGCAGTAGTCGCGCGCCGAGTCATGAAAAATTATGGCCGTACTCTGGCGATAAATAGCGGTAGTTGAACGATTGGCGGGTTTGAAATCGCTAGGATCCCGACGATGGTGCGCGTCGCTTTGGAAGACTCAACATCACAGGTATCCGACGGCTCTGCTGCCGAACAAACTCACATTTTCGATGTCGGAGAAACAATCTCTGCGCAGCGGGTCGACCGGTTCGTCACCGACCAACTGACCAGCTTAGGGGTCGATTTGTCCCGAGCTCGTGTGCAGGGACTGATCAAGGCTGGTTCAATCTTACTCGATGGTCGCGCCACGAAAGCCAAGACACTGGTTGAGTCTGGGATGAAGGTTACGGTTTCGATTCCGCCAGAACGATCGGTGGTGCCGCTGGCGGAGGAGATCCCGCTGACCATTCTGTTCGAAGACTCTGAAATCGTCGTCTTGAACAAGGCACACGGCATGGTGGTTCATCCTGCACCTGGCAACCCCGATGGCACTCTAGTCAATGCCCTGCTTCACCATTGCGGCGAAAGCTTGGGGAGCGTCGGTGAACCCGACCGTCCTGGGATCGTTCATCGGCTGGATAAGGACACCAGCGGCTGCATGGTCGTCGCGAAAACCGAGAAGGCGCGGGAATCGTTGGTCGGTCAATTTTCAGGACGGTCAACGGCCAAGGAATATCTGGCGGTCGTTCATGGCGTTCCGAACCCGATTCAGGGGCGCATTGAAAACCACATCGGTCGCGATCCGTCGAACCGTCAGCGAATGGCTGTTGTCGGATCGGATTCTGGGAAAGAGGCGATCACCGAATACCAAGTTCTCGATATGCCCGCCGACCCATCCACCGAGGGCTCGGCGATAGTTCAGTGTCGCATTCTGACCGGGCGGACTCATCAGATTCGAGTCCATCTACGTTCGCTGCGCTGCCCGATTTTGGGTGACCCGATCTATGCTAATCCCAAACGCCAGCCTGTGCGGGTTGCGCGGCTGATGCTTCACGCGCGTTGCCTAGAAATTGATCATCCTGTGACTGGCGACCGGCTGAAGTTCGAGGCCGATGTCCCTGATGATTTCGGGCGCTGGATGATGGAGTAGGGGAAGTCACCAGCTTCACTTCATTCGTGGAACGTGAATGAATCAGACTTAAGACGACGTTTATTAACCATGCGTATTCTGGGTTTCCCCCAATTTTTTGTTCGGCGAGCAATGCTTTTGGCTGCTGCTACTATCGCCGTGACGGCAGTCGCTCAAGAGCCGAAGTTCAGCAATGATGACCAAGCGGCGATCGCGGCGGCCCTGAGAAAATGTGATTTGCCTCAGGTGACCCAAATCATGGATCAGTGGAAGCTCACCCCAGAATCGAGGATCTGGGGCGGGAAAGTGTTAGAAGTGTTCTTGAGACAGTCTGCGGGGCAGGAAGACGAACCCCGAATCACAATGCTTGAGTTTTTGACGAAGAGGGGTGAGTTGGAAAAGGAATATTGGGAGAAGTTATCAGCAGAAGACGTGCTCCAATCAATCGGGCCGAAGACGACCATGAACTGGGTTAAGAACCTCTCTTCGAAGGGGGCTCCGGTATTGATTGAAACCAATCAGAAGGGCGACAATCTGGCTCTGCGGGCCGTTTCGCAGCGGAATCTCGGATTGCTTGAGTCCAGTATTCAGCAAGGTTCGATCTTACCGCCCGAGCCTGTCTATCCTTGGGTCGAAAAAGGCCGCTTTTACCTAACCGCGCCGTCTCCAGCCTGTTTAGCGATCTCCGGTGCGGATTACAGCAGAGACCTCTACCGCATCGGGTCGTCGAGCGTGAAAAGCGACACCGACCCGGCTGTCACGAAGTTCCGAATCGAACGGGCATCGAGTGGAATAGGAACGCCCGATTTTCTCTCGGAGAGCTTCGACCAGACTACGGGCGAGTCGCGCGCGACAGTCCTTTTCGATCGTGTCATAGCCGCTGGAGCCGACCCAAATGCACCGGACGCATTTCGTCGAACTGCTCTACACTACGCCGTTTGGGCTCAGTGGAGCGGGTTGTATGAGAAGCTAGTTGGTCTCGGCCTAGACCCGGCGACGGAGGATATTCAGGGGCGTGGCCTAATCCATTTTGCTGTTTCCAATCCCCATCGTTTTGATTCCGAGTTGTTCGGTCGGATCATGGCGGCTGCGGTTGATGATCCTTTGGCGGCGGATAGTTTAGGACAGACTCCTCTGCATGTCGCAACGGCTGGGGGACACTTAGATGCGATCCAAATGCTGATTTCGCTCGGGGCTGATCCGCTCCGCCAAGACCATGCCGGCAATGCTCCAACAAGCCTTCTTTGGCGCCGGGATGACCGAGAAGAAGTCGAAGCCATCCTTGCTGAAGCCAATCCATCCACCCCGACGGACGCAGTGACTTTAAACGTCGAATCCGCTGCGGTTCCGGCAATTTTGTGGGTTAAAAAACAAGGGGATGACTCCGACGGCTACGAGCTAGCGGTTGTCACTGTAGAAGCCCAGTTCAAAGAACAGAAGAACGACGATTTTGCCAACCTTCCGACCCAGCTCAAATTTTCAAAGAACGATCGTCAGGCTGGCGAACGCCTTCTGAACATGGTCGATGCGTTTCGTGGAGCCGTCCGAACCCGGCAAGACGGGTGGCCGCTGGGATCGACAATTTATCTGAGCTGTGATCGGCAATACCTGATCAGTTCCTCAATGGTCGCCTCGTCGCTGCCATGGGCATTGGCTGTTAATTCGATGGTCAGTGGCCGAGCGATCGACTCAAGCGGTGTCGTTATCGCGGGCATCGATGCCGAGGGTGTTTTGACAGCGCCTGAAGATCTCATTCGGCGCGTTCGATTCGCTCGCAAGAGTGGCAAAAAGTGGGTCGGAGTTGCCGCTTCGGAGAGCATGTTCATCCATGATTTGTTCCTAGCCGAGGGGCCAGCTCAGTTCAGTCAGATCCCGATTTTTATTCTGAAGGATTTCGAGGCTGCTGAATGGGCGTCACAGATTGAAAAATCGGCGGTAATGACAGAGGCCAATACGACCTTCGCCCAGATCGCTAAAGTCCTCGGGCAGGAAGGCGGGATGAAGCATCTGACCCATCCGAAAATGATTGAGAAGCTGGAATCGATCGTTGGGGTTGTTCCCCAACACGGCAGTGCATGGGCGCTGCTTCGACTAGCCCGCGGCGAAATTCCAGCACAGATGAGCCGCGACGGGAGTCGCGATCACTGCCGTTCTCTCTGCGCACCGTTTTGGGAATCTGTTGTCGGTGGAACCCCTCCAGATGAGGCCGTTCGGGTCGATGACTGTATTCGAATACAGGCCAAGTTGAGAGCGCTTCGCAGCCGAGTTCACGAAGAAATGCTTCCAATGTGCGATGCGCTCGCTGACTATGCCAACTTCGTCAAAGGCTGGATCGAATACCCTCCCAAATCGGAACTCGGTCAGACTCAGATGTTGGCCAAAATGGATGCGCAGCGGAAGGTTGTGGAGTTGGCCATTGCACCACCCGAGGGCGAATAGCTGTTGCTGAGGATTCTCAATTCGATCCGATCGATAGCATCGCCTTTCATGGGTCTTCCCACGCTCTCCCTCCTGAAGGTGCGAATTGAGAGCTTCTTGGGCACCCTCTCGGATCTCCATGGGGAGTTCCGAAACCGAGTAAGAGGCACGACCGTCCCGGTCGTTGCTGTCTGGGGCTATGACCGGGACGGACATGCCACAGTTCAGTGGTGTGACAAGGCTCAAGACCCCGCTTCGAGTTGGGTTGTCGCCGCTGGGGAGATTCGCTTAATGATCCCTTAGTGCGCCGACTGCACCACCGCCCAGAGTTCGCGCTCTACGATCTCGAGCGCGATCCCCATGAGCTGCGGAATCTCGCTGAGGACGCTGACCACGCAGAAATTTTTAGTAGTCTTCAAACTGAATTGAGTCATTGGCTCGCGAAGTGGGAAGACTCCGACCCTATCGCCACGGAGGTAGCATTGACCACGAACCGATCGCCAAAGGGGGCGAAGGCGAAGGGACAAAAAAGGAAGACCGAGGGGAACCAATAAGAGTCCGCGCCTTATCTTTTGGTATCGATTTAGTCTCTCATCACAGCACCTAGCCCACGAAATCGGCGGGCTTGAGGTTCGGCGCTTTCTAAGATGTAGCTTCCGTTTGCCATCGTGCCTATTGCTGGAGGTGTACGGTGCTCTTCGAAGTAGCGAAATCCCGGTTCCAGTGTCGCCCAAAAGGCAGCCCAAGGATGGTTGGCCACGACTTGCATGTTATGGGAGTTGAGCGGAAATGGCAGGCATTGCACGGAAAATGAATCTTGGCCCGCTTCGAGCGCCGATTCGCACAGTGCATAGATTTCCTCGATCGCCTCATCGCCCATTGCGTAACAACCCCGCGAAGTCTCTTTGCCATGAATCATCACCGATTGCCCAGTCCAGCCCTGGCCGCGGTCGTGGGCATTGGGGTAGCCTAAATTGAAGCCCAGATGATAGAAGCTATATGGGTTCATACGGTAGCGGGTGACCTGATAGAAACCTTCCGGACTCTGACCATCGCGATCGGAAATTTTTGGGCCCGGGCCACCGGCAAAGCGCTGAATGAGGTAGGACTCGAATAAGTCGAATCTGTCGCCGCGTTTGAGCCACACTTCCAATACCCGAGGGTTTTTAAAGATTCGCAGAAACACTGGCTGTCCCAAGCGAAAACCACGATCGTCCATCCGTGCAGCCAGACGATGTTTGGCTCTGCCCACGAGAGCTCGCGAGCGCACTGAGTTGGGAACCCCATTGCGCGGAGGGAGCGCGGTGTAGGCATCAGTATTGAAAAGCACTTCGGAAGTTCTCGGCTGACTGGACTCGACGGCTGAGCCCTGCTGATTCGCAGTTGCAGCTCTATTCGTAGCCCTATCGGATGATCGCGAGAACAACTTTGCCCATGGTTTGTCCGATGTCGTGGCGCTGCATGCCATGAGCCAGAAGGCCGCCACTGTGCACACCATCGGTGCGATCAATGGAGACATTTTTGACTTTAGTCTCAGGAAATGTTTGCGCATCGGTGGTCGGCTTCGGGGAGCTTGTGGGAAGGGAAATGTCCGCTTTTCCGAGCTAGTTGTCAAAGTGGCCTTCTTTTTTTCGGGAACTGGCTTGAGACTTGATCTACCTTTCCGCGTGATCTCCGCAACTTGCTCCCGAACGATCCGGATTTTCTGGCAACTACTCCTTATCGGTGTGGCTGCCTTGGTAGTTGCTTGCTCATCATCCGGCGGAGGCAGTTCAGATCCCCGGAGTGCCAATGCCGGTCGAATTGCACCCATCTCGAGTGATTATGTCAACTGGTGGCTCGCTGCCCATCCAGCACCACCGAACGTTCTTCGTCAGGCGAAAACACACTTCGAACGGATACCCGACCGGAGCAAGATTGACCGAAACTCTTTCACCGTCGCCTTCTGTCAAGGCTATCTCGATGGTCTAATCGATCCCGATCGCGGAGATCCGGGAATACGTCGTGGCTACGCGGCGGGGCGCCAACGCGCTCTCCGATTGCAGCCCCTCACAGATGACCAGCAACAGCAGGAACTCGAAGGGTTCGGTTACAGATTGGTAACCGCGATTCCAGGTCGCTACTCGACTCTACTCGGCGATTCCTCGTTTCAGCCAGATTCCGATCCTGGACAAAAGTGGTGGGTCGAGCCCTTGGCCACACCTCAGTCAGATGAAGACTTTAGGCAAACTGGTTTGGGGTTCAAGGCGACCGGAAATGTATCGATCACCGGCTTGCTCTCACCCGCTGCCGCAACACCTCGGCAGGGATTTGCTCGTGAACTTCTGGCGCGTTCTATTCAGGCACGATAGCCGTCTTCAATCATCCCAACGAACTACTGACGTGCCCCGTCTCCGAATCGATCACGCTGAGAACCAACACTTTGCCGAAACCGCTGTTGGCGATCGTCTTGTCAGCTTTCGACTGACGAAAGATGGCGTCGCTCGGCTTACCGCTGAAGGCCATGCCGAGGATGGCAGCACTTTCCCTCAATCCCTCTTCAATTCCTTAGTCAGGACTCGAAATGCATTCAGTGTCGTCGGCTCCTCGGAGAAAACTCTCGCCGAATCTGAACGAGGCCAGTTCTTCTTCGATTTCGATGGCGACGTCGCCGCACAAACCAGTTTGCCGCGCTGCGCAGAAACTGGAACGTTTCAAGATCTCCACTTAGTTATTTACCGCGACCCTTCGGAATCCCGAGGCCGGGGTGGGGCGCAGTTGACTCAAATTCTTGGAGCCACCCCACGGGAGCATCTCGTCGCAAACACTCTCCTCAGTGTTCCTGTGACCCTGCTCGACCGCAATGGCCTTCGTCAGTTGATTTGGACGGGTCGAGTCGATGCCAATGCTGTGGCTGTTCAGAGCCTAACGATGTGGCTGAAAGGCGAGCAAACCGATCTTTGGCAGACCCACGATCGAACTGGGCAATCAGGGGCTAATATTAGGACGTAAGGCCGACTCTTTTAGAAGAAAGATGGCCGTGTATGCAGATCCTCACTTCAAGAATCTAGTCCGATGCCGATCGACCCTTCCGCGATTTCCCGAGTTCTTTGCCAGAGTCTGGTCGCGGCTCCGCCGCTGGTTGGCCACCTGCCCGAAGCTGATCAATTTGATTGCGGTGCACTTGAGATTCCCGAGCACCTCGCCCCTCTCAACCTTGAGCAAAAACTAGGTCATATTACAGAAGCCGGTCTGGCGCTACTGCTTGAAGCTTCTCTGCGCTACGAGTTGCTCGCCCAGAACCTTCAGATTCAGAAGGACGCCCATACGACAATCGGGGAGCTTGATTTCCTGATTCAGGATCTTGAGTCAGGAGAGCGGATCCACCTTGAAATCGCCACCAAATTTTATCTGGCTGTGCCGCGGGCATCTGGTCACGATTTTCCGGGCCCAGATGCCCGAGACAACTATTTGAAGAAACTTCATCGCCTCCGTAGCCATCAACTCCAACTGTCGGCCCGTTACCAAAATTACTTTCCGGAGGCCTACCGAAACTGCTCAATCGTGAGTCGGCAATTGATTCATGGTTGCCTGTTTGATCACGTTTATTCCACGGAACTTGCGAAGGCTGAATTCATTGACTCCAACTGTCGGCGGGGGCGCTGGCTGACGATTGATCAAGTTCCCAAGCACTTTGCTGTCGGAACCCGCTACGAGCTAATCCCCAAACCTCTCTGGCCAGCGCCTCTGCCGCTACTCGATGGCATGGACTTGGAGCCTTGGTCACCTAATGCGCCCGTTGATCGGTGCTTGCTGGTTCGTGTCCAAGGCGAAGCGTTGCCCTTCTTCATCGCTCCAAATGGATTTCCTCAAATCCCGTAAGTACCCGTTAGGTCAATGATGTCTGGTTGTAGGGAACGGCTAGCCAATGTTTCGCTGATTGCTTTCCAATCCAGTCCCGGACGACCTAGAACCACTTGTTCAGTATCGGCGAGAGCGTCATCTAAGGAGCTATCTAGAAGTTCGGCGAGGTGAGGAATGGCGGCGAGAGCAGTCGTTCGGTTTTGGCCAGTGAGATCGTCGATCTTGAGCAGAGGCTCGTAGATTCGGAGCGGAAAGCCTCGGCCGAGAAGCATCTCTGCTGCGGCCAAGGCGGGGCTGTTGCGCAAGTCGTCGGTGTCGGCCTTGAAGGACAATCCAAGAATCGCTGTTGGCCGTCGACCGGAGGCAATGATCTGTTCGATCAGCAGATTAGCCTGAACTTGATTGCTAGCTTCGATTTGTTCGATAATGGGCAATTCCGCTCCCTCTGCTCTGGCAAACCGGCGCAATGCCGAAAGGTCTTTTGGCAAGCACGAGCCTCCAAAAGGCGCTCCAGGGCGAAGGTAGGCCGGAGAGATGTTGAGTCTGGTATCGCGACACAACGCAGTCATGACCCGAGATCCATCCGTGCCAACGAGGCCTCCAAGGCGTCCGATTTCGTTGGCAAAGCCGACCTTCAGTGCGTGAAAAGTGTTACACGAGTACTTGAGTAACTCTGCCTCTTCCCAAGTCATCAGCGAGTTCGGATCGACGAATTCGCGGTGGATTGCAGGAAGGGTATTGTTGTCCCGATCGAAGTCGCCTTGAGCAGTTCCCGTGGCGATTAGCGATGGTTCGGCAAAGTCGGCGATGGCGGTGCCTTCTCGCAAGAACTCTGGGCAGAACCAGACCTCAGGGCGAATAGAATCCGGTAGCTCTGCGAGGTGTTCGCTGACAAGTCGGCGGGTGCTTCCGGGCAGCATGGTGCTTCGGAAAATGACTAATCGGCAGGGTGATGAGCCTGACCGAATTGCCGATGCGATCTCGGCAGTCACTGATTCGACATAACTCAGATTGGCTGAACCGTCGGGTCGCGATGGAGTGCCAACGCAAACAATCGCGGTGGTCGCTTTCTCCAAGGCTTCGGCTGAATCAGTGGTCGCGCTGATCAGTCCATCAGCAACCGCTTTAGCGACGATTTTCTCTAAGCCGGGCTCGGAAACCGGTGGGCGTCCTGAGCGAATCGAATCAACCTTTCCCGATTGAGAATCGACACCGATGACATGGTGCCTAAGCGAGGCCAAACAGCCCGCCGAAACGGATCCGACATAGCCGAGGCCAAAGATCGCTGTCGTTTCGGAAGGGCGTGAGAAGGGCATGGTGGTTGATAGCCTGAGCAGAGACTCCGCGCAAACGTTAGGGAGCTTTCGACTGCGGTTTTGATTCCGTGAGTCGGAACTCTCGCAGGATTAACTTTTTCGGTTCTGGGCTACTCACTGTAAACACCACGAGGTTGTCAACGCGACCAACCGGGCGGCGAGGGGCGATCTCTACCACCACTGGCGAAGCCTTCTGATCGAGAACTGCCGATGAAGTCCAGCGGTCGCCGTGATCGCCGTCGACTCGGATTCCAAGTTCACAGCCCGATGTGGATGTGGCGTCGATTGCTAGCTCGATCTGGTAATTGGATTCAAGTCGGAGCGGTTGGTGGATCGACACCGAAGCCTCTGCGGGGATCTCAATGGCCAGCCCGTTTTCTGACCACGAAATGTTCGGTTTGGTGCCATTGGGACTTGGGTAGGAGTCGATTCGGAACCCGTGATGTGGGTCACCTGAACGCAAGTCGATGGTGATGGGCAGGTGATGCCGAGGGCGGCCCAAGATCTGACTTGTTCCCAGGCAGCCGATTGCCAAAATAATCGCGATTCCTGGCATCGCCCAATCCTTACCATTTCGGGGATTGCGTCGAACCGTCAGCCAGATCGCGGCGAGTCCGACTCCGCCAAAGTTAAGTCCGAGATCGCGTAAATCGGGAAGGCGGCCCGGAATCAGCCACTGCAGTGCCTCGAGTGTTGGCGCGAGGATGAGGGCGATAACAACGGGTGTCTGTAGAAACGAGTTGCGATTGGAGGTTGACGCTTGGCATTGTGCCATGCCAAATGTAAGTAAGAAAAAGCATGGGAGGTGGAGCAAAGAGAGCCGTTGGGGCGATAGCCCGAGGTAGCCGTGACCAATTGTCGGTAGTAGGAGAGAGCCGATACACAGGCCGACAACTACTGAGCCAACAAGCAGGCGGAGAGATCGCTGGCCTGCTGGCAGAGGAGGAGACATGTCGCTAGTTGCTGATCGTTCGGCTAGTGAGAGCCTCAAAGAACCTGCGGAGATCGTGCCAGATGGTAGGACTCCGCGCCCAGGCAGTTTAGCGTTTGTCTTTCCATGCCTCAATGAGGAAGAGACGCTACGCAGCTGTATTGAAGAAGTTTCGGCATCTCTGACCACAGCGGATTGTGATTTTTACATCATTGTTGCTGATAACGGCAGCACAGATCGATCGATTGAGATCGCCAAAGAATGCGGTGCTCGGGTGGTCAATGTGCCCGAAAGAGGCTACGGGGCAGCTTTGCGCGGAGGAATCGATGCGGCTGAATCCGAGTATGTGATGTTCGCTGACGCTGATTCGACCTATCTCTACTCAGACGCTGGCCCTCTGGCTATCGCGGCACTTTCTGAGCAATCGGACATGGCGATTGCGTCGCGGATCCGGGGTGAAATTGAAGACGGAGCGATGCCGTTTCTGCATCGGTATCTGGGGACTCCGGTTCTGACTGGACTGATCAATCTCTTTTACAAAGGCAAGCTCAGCGACTGTAATTCTGGGTTCCGATGCCTGAGAAAAGAGGCTTTTGTTTCTTGGAACGTTCGGGCTTCGGGAATGGAGTTCGCGTCTGAGTTACTGATTAAGGCACTGAAGGCGAATGCCTCTACGGTTGAGATTCCTTCAGGGCTCCGCTGCGGTCCTCCTGATCGGGTGGCTCACTTGCGAACGTGGAGAGATGGAATGCGGCATCTCTTGTTCATTCTTTCTGAGCGCCCCCAATTGTTCGAGTGGGTCGGGCTTGGTGTCACTCTGCTAGCGACCCTGCTTCAGGCAGTCGCGTTTATGACCGGCCCCATGGAATTGGCCGGGAATTTCAACGTTTTTGACCTGCACAGTCAGCTTCTGTTGTTGTTCGCGGCGACGGTAGGAAGTCAGGTTTTCTTAGTGTCGTGCATGATCTATCTCGATAGCCGAGAACGCCCACTTGGCGTGACCAGGCGGCTGATCGAACTCGATGAGGGTGTCTTGTTTTTCGCTCTTCTCGCGACCTTTGCCGCGATCGCTGGGCTCATTGGATTCGTGTTTTTCCGGTGGGTTAGTTCTGACTTTGCCGGGCTAGCATTGACTGACGTGTTAGTTGCCGGTGCTCATTTTCTGACGATTCCCGCGCTGATTGCGATGGGGTTATTGGGGATTCATTTGGTCAAAAGCGTTCGGCCAAACTGAGTCACCATTTAAAGTTCGAATCTCCGCAACTGATTCGCGGTGGATCGTCTGTATCCTGATAAAACTGCGATGGACTCCCAGACATCTCTTGGATTACGCTCCTTGCCGCTGGGCTTCCGAATCGGTCCAAACCGGCGCTATGAAATTCTCTCGGAGCTAGGCCAAGGGGGATTTGGAATCACCTATAAAGCAATGGATCACGACCTCTCCCGACAGGTCGCGATTAAAGAATTTTTGCCATCGTTTGTTGCCATGCGTGGCGAGAACGCGTCGGTCGTTCCGCTAAGTGATTCGGTTTATCAAGACTATGATTGGGCGCTCCAGCTGTTCCTGAAGGAAGCCCGCACGCTGGCACAGTTTCATCATAAAAACATCGTCGCGATCCACGATGTATTCGAAGCCAATGGGACGGCCTATATCGTCATGGCTTATCTAGAAGGCATCACGCTGTCACAGTGGCTGCGGGAGCGCCCCGGAGGAGCGACAAGGGAAAGCCTAGATCGGGTTCTGTTACCAATTTCCGACGCCTTGGGAGAACTGCACAACATCAAGATCATCCATCGCGATATTAAGCCCGGAAACATTTACCTGACGGCAAACGACGTTCCAGTGCTCCTAGATTTCGGGGCCGCAAAGGTCGGGCTCGGACAGCATTCGAAGTCGATCAATGCGATCCTAACTCCTCCCTATGCACCATTCGAGCAATACCGAACCGATGGTGATCAGGGGCCACATACCGACGTCTACGCACTCTCAGCCACGGCTTACGAGTGCATCACGGGAGAGCAAATTCCTGAGGCTCCGAGCCGCGTCGGTCCGATGGATCCTTACGAGCCACTTGTCGGCAGCCAACACGAAAATCGAAGCGGTTCGCAGTGGGCACAAGCGATCGATCGGGGGCTCGGAATCTGGCCCGAAGAACGCCCGCGCTCGATTCATGAGTTTAGGGAACTGATTCAAATGGGGGCTCAACGACCGCCTCACCAGCCCACGATTGGCACCCCGCCACCGATTCCCGTTTCGCCCCAGTCGCCCATTCCTAACCATGGAGCGCAGGGCGGCGGCGCTCCTCCGACATCCTTTGTAACCCGAATCACCGAAGGGTTCGCGGATCGGCCCGGACTTCCGCTTAAAATCGCGATTGGTGTTCTCGGGCTGGCGATCATTGGTGGGGCAATTGCGCTGCTGAGTGATTCCACAGTTGATAAAGAACCAGATCCCAGACCTGGCAGCCCCACCGATCTCGCCCTGCTAATGCAGGAAATGCGTCATGGAGCTGCCGACTCGAAGTGGGAGGACGTGGTTCGTCATGCAAATGCCGTTCTCGAAAAAACGGGTGCGCAACGTCCGCTGCCAAAATACGCGGTAGAATCTCATTTTTGGCGCGGCATCGCTCGGTATCATTTGGAAGATCACCAGCCCGCGCGCGATGACCTGTCGGTATTCATCACCGACTACGAAGATCACCCGGGACTAGAAGAGCACGCTCCTGAGGCGTTGGTCACTCGAGGACTGTCGTATTCTGAGCTTGGCCAGTATTCCGAAGCTGACCAAGACTTGGCTGAAGCGGTCAAAATCGACCCGAAGAGCATTGGGGTGCTCGAAACTTATGGGCGCTACCTGTTGGGGCGTCACGACTACGCTCGTGCCGAGGAAGTTCTCACCAATGCCATCAACAATCGCCCTAACGATAAGGAATTTGTTGCGGCTTATCGACTTCGGGGCACTGCAAGGATCGCCTTAAAGAAATGGGCTCTGGCGCAAAATGATCTGACCATTTGGGAAAGCAGCAGTCCGACCGCCGAAACCCTCACTAATTCAGGCATCACCCAACTTCATTTGGGGCAACTCGAAGATGCGCGAAAGTCGTTCAATAAGGCATTGCAAACTGACCCCGATTTCGCCGCAGCTTACGGCAATCGCGCCCTGGCTTGGTATGAGATGGGACGATGGGACGACGCTGTTCAGGATGCCAGTAACTGCATAACGAAGAACCCAAAAATTTGGGAAGCTTATGTCATTCGCGGGCGAATTTTGGCTGACAAGAAGGCTCGCTATCGAGAGGCGATTGAGGACTTCAAACGAGCGATCGAAGTCGATCCAGAAATTCCGACGCCCTATTTTCACCTTCATCGCAGCTATTCCGCAGTCTTGGATTTTAAACGAGAGCATGCAGCTAGAATAAAATACGACGATCTTAGGGTTAAAAGCCCTCATCTCAGTGACACCATTGAATCGGTGATGAATCCGATCGAGATGGGACCAAGTTTCCGGTAAATCTTCGAATTTTACAGAACCGTTTCTTGCACAGCCAAGCACTCTGTCCATAGACTCGTGACGAAGTCTCGTCGGGGGATATGACTTCGGATGCTGGAAACATGGGTGACGAAAAGACGACCGAATCAGAAATCGATCCTGATCAATGGTTTCGCGAATTAGCTAAAGGTGCTTGGGCATGGACTTACCCGGCGGAGTCGGTCGCGGTCGGGCGCAGTCTCGTTCGGAAAGGACGGTTCCAGGTTTCGGTTTCGAGTGTTACGGAATCTGGATCGATCGCGCGGCTTCAGAGCGTTGTCGGATTAGGGGCTAAAGGTAATCAATTCGTCCTCGAAACGGAACTCGTCAGCGAGCGCGATGGCTCCCTAGCGATTCGAGGAGCGTGCAGTTGTGGCGTTCAGCAGTGTGGGCATGAGGCAGCGCTTCTGCTTCATCTGGCGCAGGGGGACGTTCGAGCTGAGTGCGCAAAGGCTGCGAAAAAGCATATCAGTCCGGCCCCCTCCGGCGTTGTTCAGACTCCTACTGCTCCCGATGGCGAGGGTGCGATGGGCGAAGAGCTTCAGGGCTGGGTCGATTCGCTCTTCGATTTTGGTTCTGGTGGTGGAGCGGACAATGCGGATTCGGAGGCAGAGAACGAACCGATCAGAAAAAACCGACGTCTGCTGTTTGTTCTCGAATCCGAAGCGCGTGGATCTTCGCTTCGGTTGCGGGCGGTCAATGCTTCGACGGTGGGGGATGGCTTCAGCCGAACCAATTGGTCGAACTGCGATCTAGATATTTTCCGAGACTGCGAAGCTCTTCCCGCCTACGCGACCGCTCGGGATGCCGATCTTTTGCGGGAAGCAATTAGCCTAGCTGGTGGTGGCGACGACTTGAAGATTGGCAGCGGATCGTGGCTCGATTTACTCAGTCGGATTGCTTCATCAACCGGGCGACTCTTCCTCAACATTTCGACCGAACACCATCTCGAGCTGGTTTCGCTAGCCCGGGCAGGATCGCGGGTCGGGCAATTGCTCTGGCTACCCGGGACCCAGCGCGGTGATCTGCGCCCTGCGCTGGCGACTGAGCCGCCTGTTTGCCATTCGGGAGGCGGAATTGGCGCGGGCGATCCACCCCTCTATGTTGACGCTCAGACTGGAGAGTTTGGGCAAATCGATGTCGAGTTTCCGGCATCGACCGTTCGACGTTGGGTCGGAGGCCCGGAGGTCTCGAGAGACGTTGCTAGAACACTCGGGGCTGCCTTGCGCAAGGCAGGAAAGGCGCGCGGAAAAGGATCTGATCAAGTCGGAATCCCCTTGCCAGAATCCGTCGATATCGACGAGGTCGATGGCCCGCCAGATGGCTTCACTTTGCGCCTGACGATTCGCGACGCCGCCGGGCCAAGTGCTGGACGCTGGTCAGGACTTCGGCTTCGGAGTCTTCGTACAGCCGAGCTTTTCGCCAGCTACGGTGGCACTGAGGTCGCCTGTGAAATTGATGACGATTGGGTTTGGGATGAACTCGATGGGAAAGATACGGAGCCAGAAATGCGCCGCGCTGCAGACCAATCGGGATCCGGAAATGATGGTCTGACTCCGGTCGATGTCCGTCTTCCTTCCGGACAGATGCGGAGGTATCTCAGAAACGGCCCAGCCGAGCGCGAAGCTGTCCGGCGACTTCATCGGACTCTGCTAGGGCCGATCGCTGGAACTTTTCGAAAGGCGGAAATCGCTCGTGATTCGCGATCGCTGTTTGTGATGCCGGAACAAGTCATTGCGTCGTTCGACCAAGCGCTTCCAGGAAGGTCAAAAAAGGCCTTAACGCCTTCCGTAAAGAGGCTTCCGAAAGATCCCGCGATTCTAGCAGCCTGGGGTGTTTTCATTGCCGACTACGTACCTGACTTACAAGCCGATGGTTGGAGCGTAGAGATCCCTGATGGCTTTGGGACTCGGTTTGTGACTCCATCTGAAGATCAATGGTTCACCGATTTAGGGAACTCTGTTGGCGATGACTCCGATTGGTTTGAATTGCGATTTGGCGTCTCGATCGATGGGCTGGAGATTGATTTGCTGGAGGTGCTTCTCCAAGCGATCGAACTAGGACGCATCGCTCCCGATGGATCGTTCGACACGCGGGACGGTGCCCTGTTGGTGTTGCCGATGCCCAGCGGTTCTGATGACGCGGATGCGGCTTCTGCGGGCTATCTTCGATTGCCGATCACGACGTTGGCGCGACCGCTAAAATACCTCCATGAGTTGCTCGGTGATCGCCCACTTGGCAGTGACGGAAGACTTCGAGTGCACCGGATTCGAGCGGCACAAATTGCGTCGATGGATTCGACTCAGACATCGCTTCGCCAAACGGATGCCGTCTTGACTGAACTCGCTGCGGCCTTAGCGGACAGCGGCCAGCCTGAACCGGTCGATCCGCCAGACGGGTTTCGCGCAGTGCTTCGCGACTATCAACGCGAGGGGGTAGGGTGGTTGTCGTTCATGCGTCGGCACCGGCTCGGGTGCATTCTAGCCGACGATATGGGGCTCGGAAAAACCGTTCAGCTACTCGCTCATATTGCCAAAGAGAAGGCCGCCGGAAACATCGCTGGCCCGGTGCTTGTCGTTGCGCCAACTAGCGTAGTTCCCAATTGGCGACGCGAGGCCCAACGTTTCGACCCGAGCCTTCAGATCCTAATCCTTCAGGGCGCCGATCGGGCTGGCCGGTTCAATGCGATCTCAAGTTGTGATTTGGTGCTGACCTCCTACGCGCTGCTGCATCGCGATGCTGAAAAGCTCGCCCAATACCGCTTCGAGGCCGTTGCCCTCGACGAGGCGCAACATATCAAGAACCCGCGCTCAAAAGTGGCGGCGGCGGCCCGTGACCTCAATGCGCCTCACCGGATTTGTCTGACAGGAACACCGCTCGAAAACCATCTCGGAGAAGTTTGGAGCCTGTTTCATTTCTTGATGCCGGGTTTCCTTGGTGACGAACCGCTATTCCGAAAAGTCTTCAGAAATCCAATCGAGAAGCGCGCTGACCAAGAACGCCAGCAAGCCCTCGCCGCTCGGATTGGCCCTCTGGTGATCCGTCGGACGAAAGAGCAGGTCGCGACCGAGCTGCCTCCAAAGACGGAGATCGTTCAAACCATGGAACTCCACGACGAGCAGAAGGAGATCTATGAAACTGTCCGAGCGACGATGGATCGCCGAGTTCGAGAGGCAGTTGCTGAGAAGGGCCTAGCGGCATCGAGTATTATCGTTCTCGATGCGTTGCTAAAGCTTCGCCAAATTTGCTGTGATCCACGGCTTCTAAAACTCGACCTCGCCCGCCAGGCTGAAACCTCTGCCAAGCTAGAACGGCTGATGGAGATCCTTCCGGTGATGGTTGATGAAGGTCGGAAGGTTCTTCTGTTTTCCCAGTTCACCAGCATGCTCGCATTGATCGAAGCCGAACTGAAGTCATCCGGAATCGGTTTTGCGAAGCTCACTGGAAGCACCCGCGATCGAGAAGCTGAGATTGCGATGTTCCAAGACGGACATGTTCCGGTATTTTTGATTTCACTCAAGGCGGGCGGAACTGGACTCAATCTGACGGCGGCAGACACTGTCATTCACTACGATCCGTGGTGGAATCCAGCGGCCGAAAATCAGGCCACCGATCGAGCGCATCGGATTGGTCAAGATAAGCCAGTGTTTGTTCACCGACTCATTTGTGCTGGTAGTATCGAAGAGCGGATTCAAGAGATGCAGCAGCGAAAGGCTGACCTCGCTGAGGGAATCCTGACCGGACAAGCCACCCGTGTCAGCTTTACCGAGACCGATCTCGAAATGTTGCTGTCTCCGCTCAGTTAGGGAAGGTCTGATTAATCAGGCGATCTGCCATTGCTGTCCAGATTACGCCTAGCACGGCGCGAGACGGGCGTGGATAAACATCCACAACCAACGAGCAATAAAGCTAGGCGTAGTCTGGGCTGTAACCCGAAGGGCTCAATTTTTATTCAGCGCGCAGCGCTGCCAGACCTGACTTCAATTCCCATCTTTGTGGCAGGTGGCGGAATTGATCAGACCTTCCCTAGGGAATTGGCCAGTTTTACCCGACGTAAAAGGCGATCCGACCGCAGTTGATGCACTGGGCGAGTTCTGTCGTCGACTTGGCCTGATTGACGTTGTCGGGCGGGATTTTCATGTGGCAACCACCACAGACGCCGCCTTCCAGACCGACCACGGCGAAGTCGCCTTTGGATGCGAAAATCCGGTCGTAGGTTTCGAGCCGGTCGGGGTCTTCGAGATTCTTCGCAAGGTCGGTCTTTTCTTGGTTGGCTTCTTCGATCTGTGTTCCGGAATTCTTCTCGCGGTCATCGAGACCAGCGAGTTCCTGATCGACCAAACTCTGAGTATTGGCCAGAGCTTCTTTAGCCTTCTCAAGCTCGACTTTGATGCCTTCGAGTTGCTCCATCAATTCGAGTTCCTTGTCTTCGAGCTCAGTAATCTCTTTTCCGTAGCGCTCGATTTCATGACCCATCGCCTGATACTCGGCGTTCTTTTTGGTCTCGAACTGCTGAACCTTGAGCTTGTTGATTGAGTCGCGTCGGGTCTCGATGTCGAGCTCGAGATTTTTGGTCGCAATCTCGTTTTCGTTCACTTGAGCCTGAACCGTGGCCAAAGCTTCTTCGTCATCTTTGAGACGTCCGTTAGCGATATCGCGCTCAAGGGGAAGTCGCTCGAGTCCTTTCTTCAATTCGAGGATGCGTCGGTCGCGTTCTTGAATGGCGAGGAGCGTTTGCAGGTCGGGCATCATAGCGTTCTGGCTGAATCCTAGACCGCATCGTTCTCGGTGTCCATCGCCAGCACTCGGAGGTTGAACATTGCCCGCTGTGGATTTTTCGGCGACCAATCAGGAATGATATTGCGCCGAATTGCAGACCTGCCCGAAGAGGGCGTTTCCCATGATGTTGATGTCTTGAAGCGAGTGGTATTGCGCCACGGCGAAGTTCCCCATCTGTGTCAGTTCGCGACCAGTAAAATCCCGCCCGGAGTGGCTACGAGCGCCCATTCTCACACCGACATGATTGAGGTGTTTCGCGTCCAAACTGGGCAGCTCCGCGTGACCATTGATGGAACCGTCCACGACTTGGCCGAGGGCGACACGATCACCATTCAACTCGGTGAAGTCCACGTTCTGGAGAACCCAGCCAGCCAAGGCGACCTCGAGATTCTTTACTTCGGCATTCAGGTCGAGGGCTGATCTGGACCGAGCATCACCCCTGTCCGTTTTTAAACCCTTAAGCCTCGGCACCTCAGCTGGACACTTCGATTACTCGTCTGACTTCTCGACCGACTCTTGAAACTGCCCTTCGTGGAATCGGTGGTGAAGATCGGAGGGGGCATGCCAACAATCGGGGTTAACCGAACCCGGGGATGGATTGGCTTCAGTCAGACCTGTGAACGAATCGCCGTTGTATTTTTTTGCCGACGTAGGGGTTCCCTCGTCGAAATTGACTACAATCCAGGCGTATCCGTTCTGTTCAGTCGGACTTTTCATCGCCAAGCTACCCGACCACGGTTGTCCATTTTTGAAACGTCCGTCGTACTTTATGGTGCCATCGGCCCACCACTCAGCCCAGCGACCTTCAGCGATTCCATTGCTCCAAGTCTGATAGTATCGTTTCTGACCGAGAGACCACCATGCAGTGTGAACTCCACTGAATTTGACGCCGTTGAAGGATACTTTCCCCGGCCAGACTTGAAGCTGGAACATGTAACATAATCGATTGTTATTTGTCGGTCTAAACGCCAAAAACAAGAGCATCAAAACAGCACCTAGAGCGATTTTTGCTAGGGTGAGTAATATGCGCTTCGTCATTGGGAGATCTTTACTATTCTCGATTTTTTTTTGGGATTTTCGGATTTTCAAGTCAAGCGTGACGGCTAGAACTCTGAACCGAGTGCATCATCAAGGAGCAGGGACATTCCCGTCCCTTTTACCTCACCCCCCTCACCCCCGATCGGGAAAATCGTCGGGATCGATGAGCCTGCGCTCTTCAGTCCTCGGAGGGATCTCGGGCTCTTGGCGTTCGGCGCGGCGTTGGGCGGCGGCCTCTCGCGCTGCGAGGAAGAACGACTTCAGCATCCCTTTCGACTCTTCTTCCAGAACCCCCGGAGTGATCAGGCTACTGTGGTTGAGCGTCGGCATTTGGAGCAGGTTGATGGCTCCGCCGGCCGCGCCTCCGCGAGCGTCGCCGCAGCCGAAAATGACCCGTCGAATCCGGCAGTGAACGATCGCTCCGGCGCACATGGGGCATGGTTCCTTGGTGACGTAGAGATCACAGTCGGTGAGTCGCCAATCTCCGGCCACGTCTTGAGCCTGAGTGAGCGAGAGCATTTCTGCATGAGCCGTCGCATCGCGGAGCTCTTCGACTTGGTTGAAGGCTCGCCCGACGATTCGACCTTCTTGAACGATGATCGCGCCGACCGGGACTTCGTTACGCTTATACGCCTTCTCAGCTTCGCGGAGGGCCTGACGCATGAAGTGTTCGTCGCTCTGCAGGTCGATAATCGGCTTCTCAGATTGGTCAGACATATCGGGGAAATCGTAGATGTTTTTGGCTGGTGGGAAGGTCGCCCTTGCTCTGTTGCGACGGTCGAAGATAGTGGGCCAGCATCATGGATTGCAATCAACGAATCATCGCACCTTCACTTCTCGCCGCTGACTGGTCGAAAGTGGGTTCTGAGATCAAACGGGCTGAGAACGCTGGGGCTGACTGGCTTCATCTCGATGTCATGGACGGCAATTTTGTCGACAATATTTCGTTCGGTCCTGCGATGGTCAAAACTGCTCGCGAGAGCACGGAGATGTTTTGCGATGTCCACCTGATGATTCATCGAGCTGATCACTATTTGGATCGCTTCTTAGAAGCCGGAGCCGACAATGTTACAATTCACGTCGAAGCCGACTACGACACGGATGTGGCGACGACGTTGAAGCGGATCCGCGAAGCCGACTGCGGTGTCGGCTTGGTGCTGAATCCCGCGACTCCGTTTTCGGAAGCCTTGCCCTACATTGCTGAGATCGATCTTCTGCTGATCATGACCGTCGTTCCCGGATTCGGAGGGCAGTCATTCATGGAGGCGGAAACCATGCCCAAGCTCGCTGAAGCTCGTGACTATCGCGAAGCCAATGGCCTAGGCTATCACCTTCAAGTCGACGGTGGAATCGCTGATGCTACGGCCCCAATTGCCGCAGCTAATGGTGCCAATGTCCTAGTGGCTGGAACTTCTTGTTTCCGAGCGGATGACATGGCGACAGCGGTTGCGTCGCTGCGGTCGGCAGGGTGATGTGAGGAGTGCCCCCGTCGTTCGTTTGCGACGAAGCGGTAAGAGTGTTTGGCGTTGCTTGGTAACAACGAGTAATCAGTGGATTGATCGCCTTTCTGGTTGTTAGGTCTTTGTGCTCCGAGCCTTGACCCCGAGGTCGCAGTTGTTAAGCTTATGGATGCTGTCTAGAAGGATCCTTTTTGCCGGAGCAAGTCTGGCTATTATCGCGTCACTCATCGGCTGCGATACGTCGACGATTCCGGGATATTCTCCCAATCGAGCGTCGAGCAACTCTCGGCAGCAGGCGAGCTTATCGTTGTCGGCTCTGTCTTCGTTGAAGACGACCCCGGTGATCTGCACGGCGCTCGATGAGAATCAAATGCCGACCAACAGCACAGGGACGGTTTCTCGTTCTGGTAAGGTCTATCTTCACACGACTTGGGAAGGTCTGCCGAATTCCGCTGTTACGGCTAAAACCAAGCTCACCGATCACGATGGAAGGATCGTTGAGACTTCAGAGACAACGTTCACTCCCAAAGATGGGCGGTGGAACACGTTTTCGTGGTATTCGTTTAAGCGGACTGATAAGGTAGGAGTTTGGAAATTCACGGTCGAGCTCAATGGCCTTCCGGCCCTCCAGAAAGAATTCCTAGTCTTGGACACTGGTAGCCTCCGCCGCGACGACACCCCGGCCCCGAGGGCAGCGGATCCTAAGCCGCTGAGACCAACTGGTGAGCAGTTCGGATTGAGTCCCCTGCCTGGGCGTTCATCTTCGCCTGCTCCGGTTCCCGAACAGGTTCCGCCGGCTCCAACTCCATCGCTGCGCACCCCCTTGCCAGAGCTTCCTAGTCGGCCGACTATCCCTGACCTTCCATCGATTCCAGACCCCGTTGTTCCAGCGCCTCCTGCGCCACCAGCCCTCGACATACCGGAGATCGGCGACCCAATTTAAGATGGAGAGGCTACGATTTGGCGGTATTGTTTCCGCCTCGTTCATGGATCATATCGAGGATCTTTATATTCGTGAGTCCGCTGATCATCGGGGTGAGGTGATCGCGATTGAGTACACGAAGTGCATCGATGGCGAGCGCGCCGGTCAGTCTTGGTGGAGGCAAACCTGGGCTACAAGGCGCGGAATCCCTGAATACATGATTTTTCAAGTCGCTGGTGTGGACGTTTTCTTCCCACCGAAGAGTGCCAAGGCGCTCAAGGATCACTTCATGGATTTTAAAGACGGTCAGGTGGTGATTACCTGATCACTTTCGGGTGATGAGGGCGCAGTCTTTTCCAACAATCCGTCGATCTTGAAAAACAGCATCCGTTCTCCGTTTCTCGCAGCCTACCTCGTTGCCGTCTGCTTGTTGTCGCCTGTTACCGCCGAAGAGCGCCCGAATTTTGTTTGGATCGTTAGCGAAGACAACTCGATCCACTACCTCGACCACTTCTTTCCGGGAGGCGCTGATACTCCGAATATCAAGGCATTGGCGGAGCACGGGCTGACTTTTGATCACGCTTTTTCGAACGCTTCTGTCTGTTCAGTGGCCCGTTCGACACTCGCGACCATGTGCATGACCCCGAGGATTGGAGCTCAGTATCATCGTCGCTATGTAAAGGCGACTCTACCAGCTGGACAGCCGACCTTTTACCAGGCGATCCAGTCCCACGGATACTTCACCACAAATCACACGAAGGAAGATTTCAATTTCACTTCGCAGCTCCGAGGGCGTTTTGACAAGGGTCGGGATTGGCGGGGTAGGGAACACGGTCAGCCGTTTTTCCACATGGAGTCTCTCAAGCAGTCGCATGAGTCATCCCTGCATTTTCCGCAGTCCGAATTCGATGGAAAGACTTCGGTTCACAATCCGACAGATATTCAGCTTGCTGACTGCCATCCGGACACTCCGATGTTTCGATACACGCACGCGCGTTACCTCGATAATATGCTAATAATCGACGATTCGGTTGGCGCTATAGTTGAAAAATTGAAGGCGGACGGCTTGCTTGAGGACACCTTCATCTTTTACTTCGGAGACCACGGAGGCGTCTTGCCGCGCGGCAAAGGATATGCGTATGAGTCAGGGCTTCACGTTCCGCTTGTCGTGCGTGTGCCTGCTAACTTTAGGCACCTAGCAGGGTGTTGAAAAACTCGGCAACCTGTCGTTTTGAAGGAATTGTTGGATAGAAAAGCGGCTTCGCCGAATCGAAGGCTGCGCAAACCCTTCGGGCGTAACCTCATGAGAACGAGGTCGTTGTTGCTCGTCACGCATGGATGTTCATCCACTTGATCCTCGCGCCTAACCCGCGATCACATGAGGCTCCGCGACGAGTCACCGCCTTTTTCAACACCCTGCTAGTACCCGATGCCGATCTTGGCTCGCGCCCCGCTGGGTTCGTGAGCTTTATCGATTTCGGACCAACCGTCCTCAATCTCGCTGGGGCCGCTTTGCCCGATGGCATCGACGGAAAGCCGTTTCTGGGTTCGGGGACTTCGATGGCAGAGGTCAATTCGCGGGACACGGCTTTCGGCTATGCCGATCGGATGGACGAGAAATACGATTTCGTTCGGACGGTGCGAAAAGGGAAATACCACTACATGCGTAACTTTCAGCCGCACCTCGCGGATGGTCTTCAGAACAACTATCGCTATAGGATGTTGGGCTTCGTCGAGTGGAGGAAAATGTTCCTAGCTGGGAAACTCAACGACCAGCAGTCGCAGTTCTTCCGGTCGCGTCCAGTTGAGCAGTTGTTCGACTGCGAGACCGACCCGCACAACCTCGCTGGTGATCCGGCGTACGCCGCCAAGCTCGTGGAGTTGCGGGGGATTTTAGGGAATAAGATGCGCTCGCTCCCAGATTTGAGCCTTGTCGCCGAATCTTACATGATCGACAAGGCCATGCCGACAGTCCCCGCCAATTGGGGACAGAAAAATAAGGTGGCCTTGGTTCGCTATGCTGATATCGCGGATTTAGCCGTCGCGAAGGGTGATGAGAGCATCGCGGAACCCCTTCTGAATGCGCTCCGCTCCGACGACCCGCTCGACCGCTACTGGGCCTGCATGGCAGCGATGGCGCATTTAGATTCGAAGCCCGTTCGCAGCCTGATTCTTGAGTTTGAAAAGGTTCTTGATGATGATTTTCCTCTGGCGAGGGTTCGGGCTGCCGAGCTTCTTGCGGAAATGGAACATGCTGATCCGCAGCCAGTGCTAGCAGAGGTTATCAATGCTACCTCCAATCCTGTCGTGGCGACCGAAGCTCTTCAAGCCGTCGTCCATTTCGATGACAAACGCGGCATTCCAAGCTATCCCGCTGACGTCAGCAAGCTCAAGCCAAACGCCAACAACGACGGTGTAGAGCGTCGGATGGGATACTTACTTGGCGATGAGTTCGGTTGGAAAAACAAGAAGGCGAGGAAGAAGTAATTATGCCTCGCGGTGCTGATGTGTTTCGCTGAGGCTCACTTCGGCAGGCCGGGACGTCCTGAACCGAACTTTGTCGGGCTGCATCGAATATGGAGAGTGGAGTTGCACTCTGCCTGTCCGCGTCGAATTAGCGGAATACCAATTCCACTCTCTATACTAATAGAAAGTCCTGACCCTACGTTTGGGAAGCGCGGTTGAGTAGTGGAGGCCGGGACAAATGACGATCTACTTGTAGCTGACCTGCGCCTTAGGTAACGCCTTCTGAAGACGTTCGGCTCCCTCTTTGGTCACCTTCGATTGCCAGAGATAGACCCGTTTGAGATTCTTCAGCGATTTCAGATGCTTGAGCCCGGCGTCGGTTACTTCGGTGTCGTAGAGGTTGAGGTAACTGAGGTGGGAAAGGTCTTTGAGGTGTTGGAGCCCATCATCGCCGATTTTGGTGCTATGCAGATCGAGGTGCACGAGATGATCGAGTTTGCCGATCGTGGCAAATGCTTCGGATCCGATCTGAGTGTTCGAAAGGTCGAGTTGGCTAATGTTGGTCGAGATCGATTGGAGACTAGCTACAGCTTCGTCGCCAGAGGTTTCTTTCGTCGCTACAAAGTCGACGCGGACGAGAGGAAATCCTCTGGCTAGGGGAGTGACCCGGCCGCCAGCTTCCGTGACTTTGGCCACGTTCTCTTCGGCGGGAGGTTTGACGCTTTTCGCGAGTGTGTCGTAGACGCTGACTTTCGGTTCAATTTTCACTGGGCCTGGGGCTTTTCCAGAGTCGGCTGGTCGGCCCTCATCGCTGCCTTTCCAAGTCCCGAAATTGGCACCTTCATCAATCCAAGCCTTCAGCATGGCGACTTCCGGCTCAGTCATCGCGTCGCCCTTTGGGGGCATGAACATGTCGTCGTCCTCAGGAAGCGTGACGACTTCATAAAGATAGCTGTCGGCGGAGCCTCCGGGCTCGAGCACTTTCCCATTCTCGCTGCCGACCAGAAATGCCCAATCTCCATCGAGCCTCAGTCCGGCCTTTGGTTTCTTAGTGCGGCCATTGTCTTCATACGGCGCACGATGGCAGTCGACGCATTTGGCCTCTAACACGGGCCAGAGTTCCTTTTCGAAATCGACTTCAGCCGAGGCGATTGAGAATAAACTACCAATAGTCAGGTTGAGAGCCAGAGCGTATTTGGTCTGGCGATGGGCGGAGAACATGGGAATTGGCACTCCCATTGTTCTGGGGTTTCGGGGGTGGTCTTTCACCACAATCACGATTGTTTGAAAACATCTGAGTTTGGCCCGTGACATCGATGGGGCAATTGCCTACTATTGAGGGGCTGACAACATATTCCTCTATTTGCATGGCATCGACGACAAAATTGAACATTAGCGAGCGCGTTGAGCGCGCAAAATCTCTGGGCATCATCATGGGGGGGGGCGCGGGTTCGCGTTTATTCCCTCTGACCCAGAAGCGATCGAAGCCTGCAGTCCCTTTGGCGGGTAAGTATCGGTTAGTCGATATTCCGATTAGTAACTGCATTAACTCGGGCGTTCGGCATGTCTATGTGCTCACTCAGTACAACAGCGCGTCACTGAACCGGCACATCAATAACGCCTACAAGTTCGACAGTTTTAGCAGCGGTTTCGTGGAGGTTTTGGCTGCTCAACAGACGCCAGATGATGACCATTGGTATCAGGGAACTGCCGATGCCGTGCGCCAGAACATGCGGTACTTCTTGGGCTTACCGTATGACTACTTCATTATTCTCAGCGGCGATCAGCTCTACCAGATGGACTTCCGGAGGATTCTGGCTAGCCATATCGAGACCGAAGCTGATCTGACCATCGCGACCATTCCCGTTGAGCGTGAACCGGCGAAGGAATTCGGTATCATGGCGACGGATGCCCAAGGCCGAATCACTGAGTTCGTTGAAAAGCCACAGGAAGAGAGCGTTCTTGATGATCTTCGGATGGGACCAGAGGTGCTCAAGAAGTTCAAGGTCGATCTTGATCCTGATGAGGAGCGGTTTCAGGCGAGTATGGGAATCTATGTGTTTAATCGCCAAGCTCTCATCGATGCCTTGGACAACGACATGGTTGATTTCGGGAAGCACATCATCCCTGACACGATCGAAAAGAAGCGAGTCTTTAGTTACGTTTTCCAAGGTTATTGGGAAGATATTGGAACCATCGGTGCATTCTTTGAAGCGAATCTCGATCTTTGCGCAACGATTCCAGAATACGATTTCTTTGACGCTGACAATCAGATTTATACCAATGCGCGATTCCTTCCAGCCTCGAAGGTGAATGGTGCAACGATCAAGCGGGCAATCCTATCCGATGGATGCATCATCTCCGATGCTACGATCGACAACGCCGTGATCGGACTGCGTTCGATCATCGAAGGCGGCAGTTCGGTAAAGGATAGCATTATCATGGGTGCCGATTTCTATCCTCATGAAGACCCGAGGAAGGACGATGCGAAGGTGCCTCTCGGGATCGGTCGCGATTGTCGAATTGAGCGGGCAATCATCGACAAGAATGCCCGGATTGGCGATGGCTGCGTGATCAGTCCTGACGGAAAGCCCGACCACATGGATGGTGGAAATTTCTACATCCGCGACGGCATCGTTGTGATTCCGAAAAGTGCCGTTCTTGAGCCCGGGACTTGGATCTAACGAAAGATCGCCTGCCTACCTCGTCACCGACAGGCGTAGAAAGCGCCTCCCCGCTGTCGATCCACTTAGTGTGGTCGAGTCTTCAACGGACACCGTAATGGCAGTTCCGGAACTTGGTGTTTCCGTTGTGGCATTCGTGCCAGCCGCAGTGGTTGGCGCTCCGAAGGTGCTTGTTCCGAGTGGTAGCCATGCTGCCAAATCGTCTGACCCTTCGATCTCGTAGGTGATATCTGTGCGATCGGAGTGTCTGGTAAAGGTTGCTTCTAGTTTGTCGGTTCCCGTATTGAGCTCGACATTGAGTACGCAAGATTGATCGGGTGAATTGGGGTCTAGATCGGTAGCGTACTCCAAAAGATTCGAGATCCCGTCACCGTCTGGGTCGCTGGTGTCTGCTCCAGCGCCCGCGTCTGAAATTCCTGCAAAGTGTGTTTGGCGCCAGGATTCGATGGGTGTCAGACCGCCAACTCCGGTTAGCGCAAAGGTGTAGCTCGGAGTGTCTGGGTCATCTGAAGGGATCGTTACGGTCGCGGTCTGTGTCCCCCCGGGAGCGGTTGGGGTGAAGGTCACATCGAACGTCGTGGTGCCTCCAGATATCGGAACTGAGGTGGTTGACGGTGGAGTAGTTAGCGCAAAATCGCTAGAACCCGCGATCGTTGTTGTGCCAAGCGTCAGAACGACTTCGCCGCTATTTGAGATCGTGAAAGTTCTCACGACAGGAGTGCCACCAGTGACCATCACTGTGCCGAAATCTGTTCCATCCACGCTTGTCGGGGTGACGTCGCCTGCTGGAATGGCGTTGCCGAGCCCACTGACGGCAATGTCTTGGGGGACGAAACCCGATCCTGTAAGATCGAATGAATAGCTCGGTGTGTCCGGATCATCGGATGGGATAGAAAGCGTCGCTGTTTGGGCTCCGGAAGAGGTCGGATTGAAGTCGACGTCGATCGTGGTTGTACCACCTGATGCCGAAACCGTTGCGGTTGGCGCTGTGGAAATCGAAAACGCAGTAGAACCGGATAGAGTGGCTGTCCCGACGTTCAGTAAACCCGTTCCATTATTTGTGATGGTGAATGTGTGCGAAACCGCTGCAGCGGTAGTCAGAACAGATCCGTAGTCGGTGTCGTCCGCCACTGCTGGCGTTGAATCACCTGAAGAGATCGTATTGCCTAAGCCAGAGATGTGAATGTCGGGAACAGATGCCGCAGTGGCGTTTCCGGTGACAGTGAAAGTGTAGGCGGGGGTATCAGCATCGTCTGAATTGATCGTGATCGTTGCCATAAAAGTTCCTGCGCCAGTTGGCGAGAAAGTGATAGGGACAGTTTCGGTTGCTCCAACAACAACCGGATTGGCCGATAGCGTTCCAACGACAAAATTCGTCGATGATGATGTGATGCTGCTGACTGTGAGTGGCCCCGTGCAGTCATTGAACAGACTGAAGTTATGAGCGATCGGGTTGCCGACGACTGTGTTGCCGAAATCGGTGTCGTCGGTAGTTGCAGGGGTTGTGTCGCCTGAACTGATCGCAGTTCCGAGCCCAGATAGCCGTAGGTTCGGTTCGGGAGCAATTGCAGCGGCGATCTCAGCCGCGTAAAATACCAAGTCGGAGTCAATCGTAACATCTGCTGACGAACCGTCTGTCAGGGTGACCGTGCCCGCAGCGAGGTGAATCCCAGAGATCACGGTATCGCCTCCTTCGAACTTAAGGGTTGGGCTGCCAGAATCCCCTGAGATCGCGTTGGCTTCGTTGGTAGTCCCAAGATTTACCCATGCGTAGTTCTCAGTATTGTTGATCATGCCGATCCCTGTAATATTGTCGATTACTTCTCTGGATACCCGTGGACCGGTGGCACTACTGCCTTCTGCCTTGCCGAAAGGATAGATGGTCTGGCCTGGGTTCGAGTTGCTCGCTATGGCGTAGACTTTTAACCCGTGGGCAGGATTGATACCGGGAATGGTGAGAGCGGCGTCTTGATAGATTTTCCTGATCCGGATGTCTGTAGAATTTCCGTTTGTGGGACTGTTAATATTTTGGAAGCCAGTGTTGCTGACGTAGTAGTCGACCACCTGATTTAGAACTGGGCTCCAGAACTGAATTCTCCCGCCCCACGAAAAGTGGACCGCTTGGACTACGTGATAGTTAGAGATCAGCGCCATGTGGCGTCGTTCAGAGAAAGAAGTGCCGCCCCAACCAACTCCTGAGACATCCACTCCGTCGGCCGTAGCGAGATTGGAAGCATTGAAACTCTGAGATGCAGTATTCCAGTTTGGATAGAGGCTGTGAGCGCTGGCTGTGTAGCCAGTTATCACAATGGCCCGTAGCTGAGGGACAAAGGATAATCCTAGAACTCCTGCAACGAGAAGGGCTGCGAGACAAGTTTGAGGTTTAAGTGAGTGACGCTTCATTTGAATGTAACTACGAAGTAGCTACAGCATAGCATCGCTGTGATGTGAGGCACGAACTTTCTGTAGCGAGCCAAGCAACCCGAGTGATTCGATGGGACACTCTCCAGCGTGCCTTAAAATGGTTTAAGCTAAGAACTGTTGAGCCTGTGGATCTGAGATCTAGACCCGCTTCGCTCTCGAGAGAACCCAGTGGCAGGCCCTTTCCCGTAAATCTTGCCAACTACCCGCGGTTTGTTCGAACGGGAACGGTTGGGATAATCGATTGGGCGTAGATCGCCGATCCACTGGACTGCCTGTTGTTGTGGACGACTTCATAGATACCGCGAGCGAGTGTGCCGCGAACGATCGTAAGATTTGTTCCAGCATTTACTGCATCAAAGAGGTCGACCATATCGCCGGACTTCATGCGGATGCAACCGTAGGACGCGGGGCGGCCAATCGTACGTTCCTCTGGAGTTCCGTGGATGTAGATGCAGCGGGAAAAGGTATTGCGGTTAGTCGCATCCAGCCCTTCAAGGCGAAGGATTCGCGTGACAATCGGGTCGCGGCCGGGGGCATTTGGGCGCAGCACTTCGCCGGTTGGTTGACGGGCTTTGAAGACCATCCCAATCGGGGCATTTTCGCCGATTTTCTCTACGATCTTCATTCGGCCTTCAGGTGTGCGATAGCTGCCATTTTTGGATCCGACGCCGAATTTGGAGGTGGAAATTGGATGAGTTGCGACGCACTCGCCATCTTCGAATAATGCCAGGCATTGATCAGCGACCGAAACAATGACCTCTGATCGGATCAAATTGCTTGATGCGACCTCAGAGGGGACTGGTACGATTCCATGCGTCGTTGCGCAGTTGCATAGAAGCAGGGCGCAGAGGCAAGCGAAGATTGGGGCGATGGCAGCGCGAACGCAGAAGCGGGTAGGTTGTAGAGCAGTTGGTAGGTTCATCAAGTAGTAGCAGTTAGGTAACTACTGCTATTATGGATATTATAATTAATCAATATATTTTTATCTTTACCGAGGTTTTTATGGATTCCATTGCGCAAAGTGCTTTGAGGAAGCCAACTGGGTGGGGTTCAATCTCCCCTTGCGTTCACCCGCCCCGTCCGTTTGCGTAGAAACGATGTCCGACGACTCGAATCCTTTCACAGATCCGCAGGCAGGTGGCCGCAGCCGCCCTGAGCCCTGCACGGTGGTTATTTTCGGTGCGACTGGAGATTTGACGAACCGCAAGTTAGTTCCAGCGCTCTACAACATCGCTGTAGACGGGTCGCTACCAGCAAAATTCAAGGTTCTCGGGTTTGCTCGCCGAGACAAAGACGATGATGTCTTTCGCTCCGAATTAGAGACCGGCAACCGCAAGCATTCTCGCCAAGGCCATGACGAAACGCTTTGGGAGAATTTTCAGCAGTGCATTCACTATCACCGCAGCGAATTTCAAGACCTTGATGGATATATTCGCCTGAAAGAGCAGTTGGACGAACTCGATCAGGAGCGCGGAACACCTGCGAACCGGCTTTTTTACCTCGCCAGTGCCCCATCGTTTTTTGACGACATCTTGGAGAAAATGAAAGAAGCGGGCTTAAACGAAGAGCCAGCCGAAGGTCGCTGGGCGCGCGTCGTTTGCGAGAAGCCATTCGGAACTGATTTACCGAGTGCCCAGCACCTCAACCAAGTCGTGGGCGAAACCTTCAAAGAGAAGGACACCTACCGGATCGATCACTATCTTGGCAAAGAAACTGCGCAGAACATCATGGTGCTGCGGTTTGCTAATATGATGTTCGAACCGCTGTGGCGGAACCGCTACATCGATCATGTTCAGATTACCTGCGCCGAAAATCTAGGAATGGAAGGCGGCCGTGGTGGATATTACGACACAGCCGGCGCGATGCGTGATATGGTTCAAAACCACCTGTTACAGCTTCTTAGTCTCGTTGCCATGGAGCCACCAACAGACCTAAGTGCTGATGCCGTTCGAGATGAAAAGGTCAAGGTGATCAAGTCGCTCCGCCACTGGGAAACACCCGAAGAGGTCGTTGCCAATGTGATCCGGGCACAATACACTTCGGGTTCGGTCGACGGAATTGATCGTCCAGGCTATCGGGAAGAAGACCGAGTAAATCCGGAGTCGAAAACTGAGACCTATGTCGCCCTGCGCCTGTTCATTGATACTTGGCGATGGGACGGCGTGCCGTTTTACATTCGTGTTGGGAAGCAGCTTCCTAAGAAGGCGACCGAGATCTCGATTCACTTTCGCGAGACGCCGCAGATCCCGTTCGACACCAATAGCCTTCCAGTGAGCAAGAACGTTCTGGTGATTCGGATTCAACCCGACGAGGGTATTTCTTTGCGGATGTTGGCGAAAGTTCCCGGAACGACGCCGCGGATTGAGCCGGTGAAAATGGACTTCCGCTACAGCACTAGTTTCGGCAAAGCGAGCCCAGAGGCCTATGAGCGATTGTTGCTCGATGCGATGGCCGGCGACGCAACATTGTTTGCTCGGCGCGATGAGGTCGAAAACGCGTGGGCTTTCGTTGATAAGATCGAACACGCTTGGCACGGGAGTGAGCCACCAATCATGGCGGAATATCCCGCCGGATCTTGGGGGCCGAAAGAAGCCGATCAGATGATGGAGCGTGATGGCCGCGTTTGGCGTCGCCTTTAATTCAGTCCGATTAGGGCGTGTTCCGGCGTGTCCCTAACCCAGTAAAACGTGCGTCCCCTTCCCCGAGTCACTGGAGTCATCCATCTCCTTCCGCTGCCTGGTTCGCCGAGGTGGAGGGGAGATTTGTTGGACGTCGTGGATGACGCCATTCGGGATGCGATCGCTTACGTGGAGGGCGGTGCTGATGCGCTGCTCATCGAAAATTTTGGCGATGCTCCGTTTACTCGTGGTCGAGTTGATGCTGAGGTTGTAGCGGCGATGGCTGTCGTTGCGGATCGCATCCGAGCAGAGATTCCGTCGGACTTGCCGGTCGGATTCAACGCGCTGCGCAATGATGCTCGGTCTGCTCTAGGACTATCTGCCGTCTGCCGAGGTCGATTTGTGCGTGCCAATGTTTTGACTGGAGCGGCGGTCACTGACCAAGGGATTATTGAAGGCAGTGCCTACGAGTTGCTCCGCGAGCGCCAGAGGCTCGGGTTGTCGGGCAAGACTCAGATTTGGGCCGACATCCACGTAAAGCACGCCGCCCCGCTGGGTGGTGGCGATATCTGTGTTGCCGCCAAGGACACCGCTGGCCGTGGTGGGGCCGATGCTCTCATTCTCTCTGGGACAGGGACGGGGGCTCCGGTCGACGCTGAAACCCTCCGACGAGTTCGCGAAGCGGTTCCCGATGCTGCGATCTTGATTGGTAGCGGCAGCACGGCAGAAACCGCCGAGGAACTGCTCCGCTATGCTGACGGCCTGATCGTTGGCACGGCTGCAAAGACGGACGGTCAGCTCGATGGCCCGGTCGATTCGGAGCGGGTGCGCGCGATTGTCGACGCGGCAGCGTGATATGGCCGATTTTGGAGATTCCCGAAGTTCGTCTTGGAACTTTGCGTATCCGTCTCTAACCTGCAAAATCATGTCGCCTTGGCTCCGTCGTATTCTCCTGTTCGTCCTGTTGGGCGTTCTGGTGATCGCGTTTGGAAATGCCCGGTCGAAACGTGCCACACGGGTCGCTCAAGCCACCGAGGATGGATTCTTGTTGGTCGGCAATGGAACCGAGCCGGCTACGCTGGATCCGCAGATCGCGACCGGAGTTCCCGAGCACCATATTCTGTCGGCGATCTTCGAAGGATTAGTCGGCGATCATCCCAGTGACGATCATCAAATCCTGCCAGGAGTCGCGGAGCGTTGGGAACATGTCGACGCCACAACTTGGACATTTTACCTCAATCCCGAAGCTCGATGGACAAACGGGGACTCTGTCCAAGCGAGCAATTTTGTTTACGCTTACGAGCGCATCCTAACTCCAAAATTCGGCGCGGAATACGCGAAGCTCCTCTATCAAATTGACGGAGCAGAGGCGTTCAACTTAGGGGAAACCGATGACTTCTCGACGGTCGGGGTCAAGGCGATCGATGAGCGGACATTGGAGATTCGATTGGTCGGTCCAGCACCGTATTTCCCATCGATGCTTAAACACTATGCGTTCTTTCCAATTCACCCGCCAACGATCGAGAAGTATGGCGCTATGACCGACCGGTTCACGGCGTGGACACGAGTCAGCAATATGGTTTCGAACGGCCCCTTCACGCTGACCCATTGGGGATTCGGTCACTACATTGAAGCTCGCCGGAGCGAGACTTATTGGAACCGCGCCAACGTCGGGTTGGAAGGGATTCGCTTCTTCCCAATCGTCAGCGACACCACCGAAGAGCGCGCCTTCCGCGATGGTCAACTCCACGTGACGAACACGATGCCAGCCGATCGCGTCGCTTATTATCGCGAAAATCGCCCTGACGAATTCCGAACCGGAGACGGGATGGTCGTCTATTTTTATCGGTGCAACACTCTGTCGAAAGAGGTCCCGCAGCTCGGTGATGTGCGAGTTCGCAAGGCTCTGGCTCTCGCCATCGACCGGCAGTCAATTGTCGACAACGTTACCAAGGGTGGCCAGCGCGCTGCCTACGGATTGGTGCCGCCGATGGGAGGCGACTACGTGACCCCGAATGTGCTCCGTTTTGATCCCGAAAAAGCCCGCGCCTTGCTCGCAGAAGCTGGTTACCCGGCCGGAAAGGGTTTCCCGAAATTGACGATTTTGTTTAACACCAGCGAAGGTCACCGCCTAATTGCCCAAGCTCTCCAAGCGATGTGGTCAGACCACTTGGGGCTCGAAGTCGAGTTGCTCAACCAAGACTGGAAAGTCTATCTCGACAGTCAGGAAAAAGGAGATTTTCAAGTCTGCCGTGCCGGGTGGAGCGCCGACTATATAGATCCCGCGACCTTCTTGTCGATGTGGATGACCGGCAACGGACACAACCAGACAGGATGGTCGTCGCCAGAGTATGACGAGTTGATGAACCGTTCTAACCGCACTGCCGATCCGGCGCTCCGGAATGCGATCATGAATCAAGCCGAGACCATCTTCCTCGACGAAGTCCCCGCGATCCCGGTCTATTGGTATGCGATCAATCGCGCCGTCAGCCCTGACGTGGTCGGCTGGCATCACAAACTCCTCGATTCTCACCCCTGGCAGCATCTAAAAGTGCGTAAGGCAGGAACTCAAGTCGAGCCGGTATCTGCGGAGGAGGGCGCCCCAGTTCTCCCATGATTGGGTTCTTCGTTCGCCGCCTGATTCAAGCGGTTGTCGTCATTTTGGCGGTGTTCACGGTCACGTTTATCATGGTGCGATTGGCTCCTGGTGGGCCGTTTTCGAAGGAGCGCACAGCACCGCCTGAAGTCGTCGCGGCGATGGAGGAATATTGCGGGCTAAGCGATCCGCCTGTCGTTCAATACTTCCGTTCAATTGGGATGATGCTCCGGGGCGATCTAGGGCCGTCTTATATTTACGAAGGGCGCACCGTTAACGAATTGATCGCGACGGCGTTTCCACTCTCGCTGACCGTGGGGTTTGCAGCGTTTGTTATTGCCATTCTGATCGGGCTGCCGCTCGGAATTCTCGCTGCAGTTCGTCGAAATTCCCTGACGGATTATCTTGCGATGGGTGGGTCGATGCTGGGAATCTGTTTGCCGACATTTGTGCTCGGCCCACTGTTAGCTCTGGTGTTCGGTGTCTGGCTGAATTGGTTCAATGCGTCGGGCTGGTATGATGGATCGGATTGGGTACTTCCGGCGCTGACTTTGGGACTGTTTTATGCTGCTTACATCGCACGACTGGCGAGGGCAGGAATGCTCGATGTACTGTCTCTAGACTACATCCGCACGGCGCGGGCGAAGGGATTGGACGAGCGTTCAGTGATCGGAAAGCACGCCCTGAAGCGAGCGATTCTGCCGGTGATCTCCTTCCTGGGACCGGCGTTTGCTGGGCTGATCAGTGGCTCAATCGTCATCGAGCGGGTGTTCCAGATTCCCGGGCTCGGTTTTCACTTTGTCGGTGCTGCCCAGAATCGAGACTATTTCCTCGCGCAAGGAACGGTGGTCTTCTACGCCGTGCTGATTGTTGCGCTCAATCTTCTGGTCGATCTCGTCCAGGCTGCTCTTGATCCGAAAACAAGGGAGGGCAAGTCGGACGACTGATATGGCTAGCGCAGTGACATCTTCTTCGCCGCAATTGCGTTCGACTCGCAGTGGGTCGCCGCTACAGAATGCATGGCGCCGTTTGTGTTCGAACAAGCTCGCGGTGTTCTGTATGATCCTGCTGTCTGTGATCATTCTGGCCTGCGTTTTTGGACCGCTGGTGCTCTCGAATCCAAACGCTCAAGACCTTGAACTCGGGGCCACGCCACCATCGGCTGAGCACTGGTTCGGAACCGACACCTTAGGGCGCGATCTGCTGGCGCGAAGCCTTGTCGGAGGTCGGTTGTCGCTTTTGGTTGGTTTGGTAGCGACCACGGTGGCGCTTCTGATTGGCGTTACCTATGGCATGGTCGCTGGCTATCGTGGAGGGCGAACCGATTCGGTGATGATGCGGATCGTCGATGTCCTCTACGGGTTCCCGTTTCTGATATTTGTGATCCTGCTGACAACAATTTTTGAGCGCAGTATCTATCTGTTATTTGCCGCGATTGGAGCAATCGAATGGCTAACAATGTCGCGCATTGTCCGGGGTCAGGTTCTCGGGCTGCGCGAAATGGAATTTGTCAAAGCCGCCCAAGTTCTGGGGCAGGGGACTCCTCAGATTCTGTTTCAGCATCTGCTCCCCAATGTTCTGGGGCCGGTCATCGTTTACACGACACTGACAGTCCCTGGTGTGATGCTGCTCGAAGCTGTCCTCAGCTTCCTAGGTTTAGGTGTTCAGCCCCCAGATGCATCATGGGGCGTTTTGATCAATGAGGGTGCACAGAGCATGGAGACCTATCCTTGGCTGCTCATGTTCCCGGCGATCATGTTCTCCCTGACTCTGTTTTGTCTCAACCTGATCGGCGACGGCCTGCGGGACGCCTTCGATCCACGTTCTGAGAAATAGGGGACAATCACTGAGGAGAGCGGCCTTCAATCGGCCTACGAAGCGGAGTTTAACTCCCACTTTCCAGATTACTCCCCTGATGCCTTCTGGGCTGAACGTGGGTGCTTGTAGGGAGTCGCCAGACCGGAATCCGCGCAAGATGTTACCCAGTCGATGAGCTCTTGAAAATCTTCGAACTCACGGCAAAGCCCGAGAAGTGATGGCCAATCGAGGTGGGCGGCGTCTTTGCCGGTCGTGATCGTGCGGTAAGTCGAGTCACTGAGGAGGCGCTCGAATTCGATGTCGCCCATGTTGTGGATGTACATCGCGTCACCCCACTCATCGAGTTTTTCCAAATCGATCCCGAATGAGCTGACGGCAATCCCGTATTGGTTACCCAGATCCCGCAGCGTGTCAGCGGCGAGCCCTTCGACTTTCGCGGCGAAAACTAGCTCGCCACGATGCGCCCAGCTACTCTGGCTCAAGCATTGGAAAAACTCTTCGCGAACCGCGTCGGGATCGGCTTCGAGCTTCATTTTGACACTGCTCAGCGTGTATGGCGCCAGGCCCAGTGATTGCTTCATGCGCATCATCGCCGTGTCCAACTTCATCGACAAGGTGTTGCCGGATTCGGCGACATCGCTGACTTCCCAGTCGACCAAAGCCGCATTGGGCATCCGCCACAAAGCGTCCCGTGATTGGGCTGTGGCTGGGTCTTGATCGAAAAGAAATGGGAAGCGTGCGTTCGATTCGCAGTGACGGGTGAAAATCGTGCGGAATTTCATCGCCCGGGACATCGCGATATTTCCGCCTTCGTCGCCCTCGCCAAAGGGCATGTGCCCCTGCTTGAGAGTAATCAGATTCTGGGCACCCTGAATCGAATTGAGCGGAGATCTGCGGTAGTAGCCCTGCCCCTGCTCAACTTTTGCGATCGGCGAGCTCGGGTCGCAGCACATGATCGAGAAGTGATATCGGAGCGTGGCATCACTATAATCCTGAGTCAGCTGAAGCTTCGCCAGCTGGATGAGCTCCGTGCCCTTTACCGCCTGAGCTGGGTCCTCCGGGAGGATATTCGGAAGGATGTCTCGGAGTTGCTCTCGGAGGTTCATTTGTTGTTCAGCAGCAGTAGATGGCACCCGACATTCCGAGAGCCTTCCGCGTAACATTGGAGGGCACCCCGATGAGAGTCAAGGAGGATGGTTCCAGTCCCTGTTAACCCAGGGCAGCATCTCTTGCATCACAGGTCTATCGCTCGGGTAACGGCGGCAGTGTCTACCATTCAGAACTAGTCGTATTACTTAAATAGGTGCTTCAGATCGAAAACCAGAAATCGCACTCAGGCTCTCTTCCTAAAGAGGCAATCCCCGATAGTCGTAGCAGGCGTAGATCCGGATGTCGCGAAGTCGGCTGCCTCCGCGAATTTGCCCAGCGGCCAGGGCCTGCTCGACTCTGGCGAAGGCATCTGTGATGACTCTGGGTACTGGTTCCTGACCGAGAGCGATGTACAAGGCATGCCGTCCTTCGAAATTTGTGGGGGTTTCTCTGGAATCGGGAGTGTGGTCTCCTAGAGACGCGAATGGTGCGCCATAGCCGCGCCAGCCTATGAGACTGCTGGTTGGCATTTCGGTCGCAGGGACTTGGACTCGCGCAATATTATTGGTGAATTTCTCATCTGGCAGTTCGGTGCCGCCTTGTTCTTTCGACCGCCGTTTCTCGATGGCCCGCAAATAAAAATCGATCAATGGAGCAGCGTCTTGATGATCGGCGATCAGAAACGGAACTTCTCCACCCAGATCGTTGGCAGCGGAGCGCTGAACCTCGTCGACCATTTTAGCCAGCTCGTGCCATCCCCGCTGTTGGGAAGACGGATCGCCTCGCCAAGCCGACCAATAAGCGCGTCCCGATCGTGTTGGAGCCGATTGTTGGAATCCCCAAGAATTGCCAAATTTTCGTATCAGATCGGTTTGAGACAGAGCCAAACTCATCAGGGCAGCGGTCACCAGAGCGATACTTCGCATCCCGATTTTCAGTCCGTGGGAAACCGGGACGTCTGGCCAAGCATGGGTGAGTCTCGCGATCAGCGGAATGGCTGCTGGAAGCAAAAGCATCGGGTCGATGGTTCGGGAAAAGGCGATCAAAGTCACTAGAATCGTCGTCGGTAGGGCAAAGGCGAGAGCGTGACGTCTACCAGTCTGGGGCTGAAAAAAGTTTCGCAGATCCCAAGCCAGAATCCAAATGAGTCCGATGGCGATCAGTGGAGTGTAGGCGATCCCGCTTTCCAGAAAGAACCGCCAAAAACCCCCCTCGGGAACGCCTTCAAGTTGGATGGTCTCCGTAGTCCCGATTCCGAGTTGGCGTTCCCAACGCACCGTCGCCAACAATCGCAGGTCTTCGCCCCAAAGAAAAAGTGGGATCAGGCCGCAGGCGATGAGCCCCACCGCGGCCCAGAACATGGGATCCACGAGATTCTTTCGCCAACGTGAAACCGTCATCAGAAGAGCCAGCATCAGCATCGCGATAATCGCATTTCCAGGGTGACAGAGCACCGCCGCAGCGCCACTCAAGCCGGCCACGACCCATAGTAGCTTTCGGTGTTTGTGGCTGTGGATCGCCCGCCAAAGTGCCCAGGCGAGGATTGTCAGGAAGGCGACCCCGCAACTGGTGGCCGTCAGTCTGGTCGAGGCGACATTGGTCACTGGTAACAACGAAATCGCCGCCGCCGTCCAGCCCGCAGCCCGTCCGTCTCCGAGTCCGACGGCTAACGAAGCTCCGGCCAAGGTCATCGCCAGGCCGAGTAGGGGTGCCGCCCATCGAACCCCAAATTCGTTGAGTCCAAACACCGCCGTGCCCGCCTTGACTAACAGCGGAGGAAGAGGGCCGCAGTCAGCATAGTGCCAGTCAGCGCGCGAGGCGCACATCGCCACATACGCCTCGTCGGGATCGAGTTCAGTCGAGGCCAGCAACAGAAACCGAGCGAGAGTCAAAACGGCCAAGGCCACAATGCTGATTCGGGTTAGCGGCATGGTCGGCTAGAAATCGGGATGACGAAGGCTTGAGCAAGTGGGCAAAAACCCATGGAAAACGAAATTTGAATAAGGAGAGAATTCAGGTTGTCTAAGCAAGCGGAGAACGATTCCTTAGCCTATGCCATTCCGATTTGCACCTACCACTTCTGCTGCGTCCACTCGTCGTCGCCATCTCTCGCGTTTGATCAGTGTGGTTTCGGCCTGCGTTCTGGCGCCAATCGCCTCTGCTCAGACTGATCAGGACTATAAAGAAAAGCTTACCGCGACCGAAGTTCAGGCACTCGTTAGATACAGCAATGCCCTCCAAAACACCGACTTGTTTGGCAAACTGATTAACTCGAAGGGCCAGAAGGAACCGTTTCGCCTGACCATGCAGGATCGGTTTATCCGGTTCGCCTTCGACAAGCCAGCGCAGATCATCCAGCTAGACATTAAGGATTCGAGCTACCTGCTGCGCGAAGCGATCGGAGGCCAAGAAAAGCTGATTCCGTTCACCCGTTTTGCCGAGCCGATCCGCAACAGCGAGATCTGGTATGAGGACTTGGCGATGCGCTATCTCTATTGGCCGAAGCCGACACTCGAGGGAGAGCAGAAGATCAAAACTCGCCTGTGCTGGAAACTCCGTGTCTACAATCCGACCAACCTCGGCCCCTATCACTGCGTAGAGATCTGGGTCGACAAGGGCAGCGGCGGTCTGATGAAGATGCAAGGCTACGACTACGACGGAAAAATGATCAAGCGCTCCACCGTTCTCGGGGGCCACAAGCTCGAAGACGGAACTTGGGTTCTCAAAGAGATGCGGATCGAGTCGTTCAAACCGGGTGCTTCCTCGCCGTACGCGAAGAGCTATCTCGAGATCGACAAGCCGAAGAAAAAGTAGGCGCTCCGATGACAGCGCCTTCCTTTGAGTAAGCGCCGAGAGCATTTGCGCTCAAAGTCCTGCTGCCGGGTGGTAGGAATTTTCTGTATCTGATTCCGTTTCACTGGATTCGGGCGACATGTGCGGATATGACCTAGGCGCAGCCTATGGACAAACTCAATTTCATGACCCAAGAGCAGGCCACCGAGGTCAAAAAGCGATTCGGATCGCCTGCTTTTGTCTATGACGAAAAGAAGCTCAGGTCTTCGGCCAATGCAGTTCTGAATTTTCCGAACGCTTTCGGTCTGACCGCGCGTTACGCGATGAAGGCGTCTTCAAATGCCGCGATTCTAAATATCTTTGCTGAGGTTGGTTTAAAAATCGATGCCAGCTCTGGTCACGAGATCGAGCGGGCTTTGCGAGCCGGCATTCCAGCTGAAGACATTAGTCTGAGCACCCAGCAACTCCCAGAAAATTTCGCCGACTACTACAATCAGGGCGTCTCGATCAACGCTTGCTCGATTGACCAACTCAACCGTTTTGGAGCCGCCTTGCCGGGTGGAAAGATTGGGCTTCGTTTTAACCCGGGAGTCGGCTCAGGTGGCACGCAAAAAACCAATGTTGGGGGCCCTTCTTCGAGCTTTGGTATCTGGCACGAAAAGATCGATGAAGTGAAGCAGTTGGTCGAACAACATGGCCTCAACGTATTTCGTATTCACACCCACATCGGCTCGGGAAGTGATCCTGCAGTGTGGCAGAAGACCGCCGCTCTTAGTCTGGATCTGGTCCGACAATTCCCGACAGTCACTAGCCTCAACCTCGGTGGTGGCTACAAGGTAGGTCGCGCCGCCGGTGAAGTTTCCACGGACTTACAAGTCGTCGGTGCCCCCGTGAAGGAGGCCTTTGAAAACCTCGCCGAGGAAACTGGTCGCAAGATCCATCTTGAGATCGAGCCCGGAACTTGGCTTGTTGCGAATGCCTGTTCACTTGTCACCACGGTTCAGGACATGACCGATACTGGAGTCGATGGTCATCGCTTCTTGAAGCTGGACGCGGGCATGACTGAACTGCTGCGTCCGTCACTCTACGCAGCCCAGCATCCGTTTGTTTTGTTGCCGCAGACTCCGACAGATATTCAGGAAACTTACGTGATTGTCGGCCACTGCTGCGAATCCGGAGACCTATTGACTCCGTGCCCAGATGACGCTGAAGCCCTGAATCCTAAAGAACTTCCCCAAGCCTCAATCGGAGACCTTTGTGTGATCGAAGGCGTCGGTGCCTATTGCTCGTCAATGACTGCCAAGAACTACAATTCGTTCCCAGAGGCACCCGAAGTCATGCTCAGAGAAAACGGGAGTATCGACCTGATCCGCCGTCGCCAGACGATGGAGCAAATTCTTCAAAACGAAGTTCCTCTTCAGAGCTGAATTGGGTGAGCGCGAAGGGCACGCTAGCAGGGTGTTGAAAAAGGCGGTGACTCGTCGCGGAGCCTCATGTGATCGAGGGTTAGGCGCGAGGATCAAGTG